>OHPO01000841.1_pt1 | contig 15372 bp, 10 predicted proteins | sample 1577741 | NCBI WGS metagenome assembly OHPO01 (sample SAMEA3879574, study PRJEB24766) | human gut metagenome | biome: human-associated habitat; feature: feces | place: USA | collected 1985/1987
AGAGGAGTTGGTGACACCAAAAGACCACTTTATTATTTAAGTATTGCAGGGTTAGTCAATATTGTTTTAAACATTGTTTTTGTGGTAGTTTTTAAAATGGATGTCGATGGAGTGGCCATTGCAACGGTAATATCTCAAGTAGTATCTTGTATTTTAATTATGAATTGTTTAATTAAAACAAAGGAAATATACAAGTTTTCTTTTAAAAAAATTCATATTTATAAAAAGGAATTGATAGAAATAACAAAAATTGGATTACCAGCAGGTATTCAAGGTTCTATTTTTTCTATTTCTAATGTGCTTATTCAATCATCAATTAATAAGTTTGGCACTACTGCTATCAATGGAAATTCTGCTGCTCAAAGTATAGAGGGATTTGTATATATTTCAATGAATTCTGTATATCATGCATCTCTTGCGTTTGTAGGTCAAAATATGGGTGTTAAAAAATATCATAATATTCATAAAATTACATGGTATTGTCTAATTTTTGTTACTTTAGTTGGTGTAGTACTTGGAGGAAGTCTCTTTTTATGTGGTCGGTATGTATCAAGGATATATACAGATGTTCCGGGTGAAATTGATGTTTCATATATTAGGCTACATTATTTATGTTTACCTTATTTTTTATGTGGTATTATGGATGTAATGGTCGGAGTTTTAAGAGGTTTAGGGTACTCGATTACGCCAATGATTGTATCTATAATTGGTGTTTGTGTTTTTAGGGTTTTTTGGATATATTTAATTTTTTACAATGTTACTGATTTTTCTAATTATAATGATTTACATTATTTATATATGTCTTATCCAATTTCATGGATTGTCACTTTTGCAGTAGAGTATTTAATGTATGTAATTGTTTATAAAAAAATATTAAAAAAATCTCAATTAGAATTAATTAGCAATTAAAAAGGACTTGCGAGAAGTTTGTAATGAAATCAAACTATTCTCACAAGTCTTTTTTAATAAATAAAATCTACTAACCAAGGATTATCAATAAAAGGATTATAGTTACCTTGAATTTGTTGTATTTGTTCGTTACGATATATTTCATAATAATCGACAGGATCTTGATTATGCCACAAAATTAACATTTCTACGCTTTTTGCAACACCAAGTTTTTCAATATCCATATTATATCGAATATTCATATAAAAGATTATTCTAGCTACATCACCTTTTATATCATCTTTTGGTTCAAAGTAAAGATTATCTGTTGTAGGACCAAAAGGTTTATTGTTTCTAGATGAATTAATTGAAGTAAGTGCGGGTCTTAATTGATGAAGATCAGTTCCTGCATTTTTAGTTGAACCGGTTACGGTTGAATATAAACCACCTGATAAGGATTTCGGCCAAATATGTTCCCGATTCCAAGTAATTCCATTTTCCCAAGTTCCATTTATTGATTGACCACTATAAAATAGAATAATATTTCCAGGATTATCAAAATCTGGATCAGTTAAAAGGTAGGCATTTCTAGCAAAATCGTAATCAACAATATTAGTGTGGGTAGAACGAATAAGTAATGATAATTGGTTTTTTAATGCATCACCTGTTAAACCAATTATTGATTCATAGTAGTCTTCATGATTATAAGGATATAAATTTTCAAGATGTTTATATTCATTATTCCATATATCTAAAGAACTAATTTCTGTTACATTAATTGTAAAATGAGAAGAATATTTATCAATTTGCCATAATATTTCATTTTGGTAAGAAAGATCATAGATTGAAGTGTTGGGATTGGTCATATATATTGTATTGATATTGTCATAGTCATTCATAGTTGTTGTTTTATGAATAATTACGTTTTTGCTTTGGGCCAGATAATGAGAAGAATTGGTAATAATGTAGTCGTAAGAGGACAGGATTGCCTCATCAATTTCACCAGTGGTATCAATTAAGATTTGAGTATGATAATTATTAAATAAAATGCCATTAGGTGTATAAATAAGAGTCGCAGTTGGTGAAAGATGATAGGTTTGAGTATCGACATCATCTAATTGTATAAACTTTTTAGCTTTTAAACTTTCGATATCATTATAACTGATGAAATATTCAATATCATTATCTTTTATCAATTGACCAAGTTCATCTAAGTTATAATCATCGGTTAAAAGAATTAGGATGTCAATAGTATCTAATTGTATATATATGACATCTTGTTTTACAACTACATCAGTATAGGGATAACTATTATTTAAAGAAGGATAAGTATAGGACATAGTATATGGTGAAGAGATTGTAATATCTTTATAAGTGATGTTAAGTTCTCCTTTATAAAATTGTTTATTATTAAAATTAGAAATAATAATTTCATTTTTGATTGCGGCAAGATTAAGAATTTCACTAGTTTTATCACTATATGTAATTTTTAAACTTCCTTGATAATCAAAATTATCACCAATAGTATAATTTGTTGTTAAATCTAAAGGTTCAATAGAAACAATTTCATCATTAGCTAAATGGAAAATTTTTATTTCAAATAAACCAAAATTGCCAATAACTTTTTTGGAATATTCAAATTTTATTTTCGTAATATCAGTATTAGAAAAGATAGCACTAATCGTAGTTTTAGTATTTGAGATAGGACCATCAATTTGGTATTGTTCTAAAATAGTATGATTATCATCTAATCCATAAATGGTAATAGTTGAATCTCCTCCTGCATTTTTACCAAGAATAGTAGCTTCCACTTTAAAGGTTGAAAAAGGTTTAAAAGAAATGGATGTAATACTTTCATAGTTATTAGAAAACTTCAGTGAACCATCAGCATAAATACTTGCATTATAATTGTATATCCATCCTGTTGGGGCCGTTTTTTGATTAAGAAAACTTTGATTTATAATTTCTTTGGCATAGTTTTCTTTATAGTCTGGATAATCATATGTATATAAATTGGAATAATTAGAATCGTTAGAATAAGTGGTTCCCTCTTTTAGTCCTTTTACACGAAAATAAATTGTTTGAATACTAGAATTAAGATAAGATGAAAAATCAAAATAACTTTCAACTTGATGATAAGTAGTTTCATCTAAAATAGTCATTTCTACTTCGTAATATTTCACATCATTTTGTAATGTCCAAGTAAGAGTATAATTTTTAACATCTAAATTGCTTGGAATCCTAATTTCTGATGTAGTACATCCACTAAATATAGTTAAAAATAAGGTTATAATAACTGGTAAAATAATTTTTTTCATACGAACTCCTATAATGATTGAATAATTATTTCTAAAGCTTTACTCATTTGATCAATGGATAAGCTACTTGTTGGTGAAGGAAAATGGACAAAAATGCATGGTATTTGTGGATGGTAATACATGACTTGATAGTATAAAGCATTACATATATATTCTCCTGCATCTAGACTAATTTCAGCTTGAATGAAATGAGTAAAAAGATGTGATAATGCTTCAATGCTTGGAAAAATAGAATATATAGTTTGGGGACCTTTTTCAATAATTAATTTTTGATTTAGATTTACCTCATCTTTATAATCAATTTTTTTATTAATAAAATTTTTGGCTTTAATTTCAAGAGAAATCTTTTTTCTATCAATAGCCTCACCACATAATATTATAACATCTGGTTTTTCTTTTTCTATATATGAATTTATATATTGAAAAGAAGAAAAAAGGGCAACAGGTAAATATTTTTTGTTCACTTCTATTTGAGAATTATTTAAAGTTACATAACTTACTGCTAATTGAGCAATATTGGTAGGCCTACCATTAAAGGCTTCAAATGCTGTTAATAATAGTTTCATCATATCACCTCACAATTGATTATATCATACTTGTGATTTATTTCAAAATTATTTGTTTTTGTTATGCAAATATTTCCGTTTTTTATCTAAAAAATAAGTTTATATTTTTTAAATTTTAGAAAATTAGATGAATAAATAAAAAGAAAAAAGTCAACAAAACTTGAATAAATAGTGAAGTTATGTTATAATAAGTTAAATATGGAGGAATATATTTTATGATTAAAGCGATTCATAATAATGTGGTTTTACAAAAAAAAGTAAAGCAAGGGCAGAAGGGGATTTATATGCCAAGTATGGGAGATGATAGTTTTATTGTTTTAAATGTAGGTCCAGAGGTATCAACGATAAAGGTTGGTAATGAAGTAATAGTAGATAAGAATCCTAAACAATTTAAATTAGGAATGAATGAGTATTATATAACAAGTATTGAAAATATTATTGCAATTGTGGAGGAAAATCATGAGTAATAAATTATTGTTCTCGTCTTCAGCAAGAGAAAAAATGACTATTGGTGCGAAAACATTAGCAAATGCGGTGAAAGTAACATTAGGTCCTAAAGGAAGAAATGTTGTAATTGAACAAGATTTTGGTTCACCATTAATTGTTAATGATGGAGTAACAATTGCTAAGTCAATTACTTTAGAGGATAAATATGAAAATTTAGGGGCCTCAATTTTAATTGAAGCCGCTACTAAAACGAACGATTTAGTTGGCGATGGTACAACTACTGCTATTTTGCTAACCGCAACCCTCATAGAAGAAGGAATGAAAAAATTACAAGAGGGTGCTAATCCAGTAACTTTAAGAAACGGGTTAAATTTTTATTTATCATATATTCATCAAATGATTGATGAGGTATCCACTCCAGTTAAATCAAGTGATGATTTAGAACAAATTGCAACAATTTCATCTGGTTCAAAAGAAATTGGTAAACTGATTCGAGAGGCATATCAAAATGTCGGTCAAGATGGCATTATTACTATTGAAGAATCGCAAGGGTTAGAAGATTATTTAGATGTGGTAAAAGGCTATTCTTTTGATCGAGGATTTTTATCAAGTTATATGGCTAATAATGATACCAAAAATGAAGCTATTTTAGATAAACCTTTTGTGCTTGTAACTGATAAGAAAATTATTAGTATGCAAGAAGTATTGGTATATTTAGAAGAGGCTATTAAAAGAAGCAAACCACTTTTCATTATTTGTGATGATATTGAACAAGAAGTTTTAGGAGCACTCGTTGTCAATAAATTGCGTGGTGTTTTTAATGCGGTAGTAGTGAAAGCTCCATCATTTGGCGAAAGAAAGTTAAAACAATTAAAAGATGTTGCAACAATTACTGGTGCTCAAATGGTAGATTCTAGTATTGGTATGGAACTTAGCAACAATGATATTAGTGTCTTAGGTGTTGCTGAAAAAATAATTGTTTCAAAAGATCAAACAATTATAATTAGTAATTCTGAATTAACTGATCATATCAATTTGTACGCAAAATCTCTTCAAGAAGAATTGCTTAATACGACTAGTGAATATGACAAAGAAAAACTAGAAGAAAGAATAGCTAAAATTTTAGGTGGTATTGCTCAAATTAAAATTGGAGCTGAAACAGAAATCGTTTTGAAAGAGAAAAAACTTCGAATTGAAGATGCTCTAAATGCAACTAAGGCCGCAATGAAATCAGGTATTATTGAAGGTGGTGGCAAAGTATTATATCAAATTGCAAATGCTTTAAAACATATTGAAGATGCACAAGTATATCAACAAGCAAGAGAAATTTTGGAAATAGCTTTACAACAACCTTTTATTCAAATTTGCGAAAATGCAGGAGTTGACTATCAAAAGATTTTACAAAATGTTAGTGATAATTTATGGTATGATGCTTTAAATAATAAAATGATTGATATGAAACAATCAGGAATTATTGATCCTGCTAGTGTAGAAAAAAGTGCCATTATGAGTGCAGTAAGTATTTCTGGAATCTTTTTAACAACCGAATGTGCAATTATCAATGAAGATAAAAAAACGACTGTAAATGAGGAGAATTTATTGTAATGATTGATTATCAAAATGATATGAGTAGGGTTGAACAACTTCTTCAAGATATTGAAAAATTAAAGGAAGAAAATCACTTTTTGAAAGAAGAAATAAGAAGACTAAATGCAAGACTTACAGGTTTAAATTCAATCAATAATCAAGTCAATATAAATTCACCATTAGTTGATTATTATATTAATCGTTATTTAGAAATTCATAATTATGTTTTGAATGCTAGGATTAGTATTTTAGATGAAGATATCAAAAAAACGGAAAACAATTATGAAGAATTAACTTCACGCGAAGATATGTTAGAAGAAATTGCCAAAAGAAATCAAGATTTAACAATCCAGATTGAAGAACTGAATGAAAAGATAAAACAAAGTAATCTAGCATTAGAAAATGAAAAGGCTGCATTTCAAACAATTGCTAATAAAGTAACCGATTTAGAAAATAATTTATATTATGCAACACTTGATTATTATAATAATTTAGTCAGTAAATTAAGTATTGGAAATGTCACTGAAACTTTAGAATATATGAACTTTGTTATAGATGTGTTAAAATATACTTTATATGATGAAGTAGTAAAATATTTGGATGATGCAAAAAATGCTTTGATTCAATTAGATGATTTAAATGTATTAGAATATGAAGTGAAAAATCAAAATATTACTTATGAAAATGAAAAAAAGATTTTATCAGAAAGTATAGAAGTAATTTCTTTTGAAGAAACTGAAAAAAAATTAGACGCTTTAGCATATGAAATTACGACTAAGAAAACGACAAGAACTGAATTGTTAGAATTATTTGCCAATTTGAAAAAGCAACATATCAAAGCTATTAAAGATGAAATCAAACATTTACAAATTTTGGAATATACAAATCAACAAATTGCTTTGAAAATGGATGATATTGTATTAAATTATAAAAATAGTTTATCTAGTGCGGATACTTCTTCTAATATTTTATTAAATAAAAAACTAATGTTGAAAAAGTTGAATGATAAAATGGAAACTATTAAGCCATTTAAAGATAAATATGATAAATTAAATGATGAATACAACCAAATACAAGCGATGTATAAAACGATTACGAATAATATTGATGAAATAGAAAACTATATTTCAGATGCTAAAAAAATAATGGATGCTAACCAATCATTTATAAGAACGATTAAAGAATATAGTGAAACCAAAACGAAATTAGATTCTATGAAAATGAGTTTAGATTCTATTATTATAAGAGAAAAAAATCTTGCTGAAGCGAGAAAACAGATATTAAATGATCCTTACGGAAAAACAGATTTAATTAGAATTGATGAAGAGTTAAAAATAGTTCAAGAAAGTATTGAAAGTTTTAATATTGAGTGCAGACAATTAGAATCGAAAATATATCAATTAAAAGAAACTGAACAAGATTATAAAATTATTATGATCTATGAAGAATATTTACTTTGTGAGGACAAACTTCCAAAATTATATGATAAACAAAGAACGTTAAGTTCACTGATAAGTGATAAATATGTTGAAGTTTCTAATGCTAAAATGAAATGCAATGAATATGAGTCATTAGTCAAACAAATTGAGGAAGTTGAAGATGAAATTAACAATTTCTAAAGATTTAAAAGAAATTTTGCCATCTTTTTTAGTATCTGCTTATACATTTGATTTACTGGAAAAAAATGATAAAGAACATTTATCAAACGAGATTAGCGAAGGTTTATCTAAAATTGCTCAAGAATATCAAAAAAACTATTCTTTAGATAGGGTAGTAAATATCAAACGAATTAAACAAACAAGAGATGGATATAAAAAATTAGGAAAAGATCCATCCCATACTAGAGCAGCTTGTGAAGCACTTTTAAGGAGAATCATTAAAGATGGCAAGATTTATCGACTTGGTAATGTGATCGATGTGGGGAATTTGATTTCGCTTATCTGTTTAAAAAGTGTTTGTGTTGTTGATTTAGATCAAATTATAGGTGATATCAATATTAGAATAGGTACGAAAGAAGACTGCTATTTTGGTATTAATCGTGGAAAAATAAATGTAGATCGTTTGCCACTTTATACTGATGATATATCACCTTTTGGTAATCCTACTAGTGATACTTTAAGAACTTCCATAACATCTCATACTAGAAGGGTTTTAATTATGCTCATTCATTTTGATACAAGTGACGTATCACAAGATGAAGATAGAATGATTGATATTTTAAATAGATATTTAAAAATTAAGAATTTAAATAAAATTAATTATGAGGAGAAAAACTAATATGATGAACGATAGTTCAAATTTTATTAAGACAATTATGAAAAATGAATTAGAAACAGGAATAGTAGACCATATTCTAACTCGTTTTCCTCCCGAACCCAATGCTTATTTGCATATAGGCCATGCAAGAGCGATTATTATGAATTTTGAACTGGCCAAATGTTTTGGTGGTGCAACTAATCTTCGATTTGACGATACAAACCCTTCAAAGGAAGATACAGAATATGTTGATGCAATTAAAAAGGATATTGAATGGCTTGGTTATACCCCTAAAACAATCAATTATGGATCTAGTTATTTTGATGCAACATATGAAAAAGCCGTTCTTTTAATTAAAAAGAATCTAGCATATGTTGATGATTTAGATCAGGAAACATTGTCAAAATATCGTGGTTCTATTAATGAACCTGGTATACCTTCTCCTTATAGAAATAGAACAATAGAAGAAAATTTAAAACTTTTTGAAGAAATGAAAAATGGTAAATATGCCAATGGAGAAAAAACATTACGAGCCAAAATTGATATGGCTAGCCCGAATATTAATTTAAGAGACCCTGTTATTTATCGAATTATGCATGTTTATCACCATCAAACGAAAGACAAATGGTGTATTTATCCAATGTATGATTTTGCTCATCCTTTGCAAGATGCTTTTGAAGGAATTACCCATTCACTTTGTAGTATTGAATTTGAGGATCATCGACCACTTTATGAGTGGGTTATTCATCATTGTGATGTGGCGGCCCAACCTCGTCAGATTGAGTGGGGACGTCTTGGTATTACCAACATGATTATGAGTAAAAGATATTTAAAACAATTAGTTGATGAGAAATATGTTTCAGGATATGATGACCCAAGAATGCCAACACTTGTTGGTCTTAGAAGAAGAGGTTTTACACCTAATGCTATTAAAAACTTTATTTTATCAACAGGTTTATCTAAAATTAATTCAACTGTTGATTATGGTATGCTTGAACATTTTTTAAGAGAAGATTTAAAATTAACAACAATAAGGCCAATGGCAATTGTCAATCCGCTTAAAGTTATTATTACCAATTATCCAAGTGAAGACATTGAGTATGTAGAGGCAATTAATAATATGGAAAATGAGAGTCTTGGAACGCATAAGATGGCTTTTGGTAAAGTACTTTATATTGAAAAAGAAGATTTTTGTGAAATTAAACCTAATAAACATTGGAAACGTCTTGCAAAAGATGTTGAAGTGCGATTAATGCATGCATATTTTATTAAATGTAATGATGTGATTAAAGATGAAAATGGCAATATTTTAGAAATTCATTGTACTTATGATCCGAAAACTAAATCAGGAACGGGATTTAATGAAAGAAAACCTAATGGTACAATTCATTATGTTGAGGCTAGTACTGCTTTAAAGGCGACTTTTAATATTTTCGAACCACTTATTATTGATGAAAAAGTTTCTACTGATAATTTTAAAGAACGTTTAAATAAAGATTCATGGCAAGTATTTGAAGGGTTTGTGGAAGCTGTACTAAAAGATAGTAAACCAATGGATAAATATCAATTTATTCGGAATGGTTATTATACAAATGATTATACATCTAAAGGAGATAAGTTGGTTTTCAACCGTATTGTGGGGTTAAAATCATCTTTTACAGCATAATATGGAAAATAGTGACTATTTGAAAAATTTAAACGAAAATCAACTTGAGGCCGTAAAAACAATTGATGGTCCTGTTATGGTGTTTGCAGGAGCAGGAACTGGTAAAACTAGAACGTTAATTTCTAGAATTGTATATATGATAAAAGAGTGCAATATCCAGCCTTATCATATTTTAGCGATTACTTTTACCAAAAAAGCTACGAATGAAATGCGAGAACGTTTAGAAAAACAAATTGAGAGTAAGGCTAAATTTGTGCATATTTCGACTATTCATTCTTTATGTGCAAATATTTTAAGAAGAAATGCAACATATTTAGATTATGGGCGAAATTTTGAAGTCATTGATGAAGAAGATCAGGTAAAAATTTTAAATGAAATATATAAAAAATCAGAAATTAATCGGCGTGTTTTATCACCTAAAGTGGCAATTAAGGCTATTGGTGATTTTAAAAACAAATCATGTTTAGAATTAGTTGGTCTTTTAAAAACTGTTTATAATGAGTATCAAACTTTTTTAAAAGAAAACAATATGATGGATTTTGAAGATTTACTTGTTTTAACTTATCAGCTTTTTAAAGAAAATCCGAATATTTTAGAATATTACCAAGATGAATTTAAATATATCTTAGTTGATGAATTACAAGATACTAATGTTGTTCAATATGATATTATTAATTTATTATGTCAAAAATATGAAAATATTTTTGCTGTAGGTGATGATGATCAGAGCATCTATTCTTTTAGAGGTGCTAAAATTGAAAATATGATGAAATTTAAAGAGGATCATCCTAAGGCTAAAATAATTAAATTAGTAGAAAATTATCGATCAACTAATATGATTTTAAAAGGTTCCAATGCAGTTATTAAAAACAATAAAATTAGGGAACCAAAAGAATTATTTAGCAAGAAGGTTGGTTCTAAAAGCGATGTAACTATACAAGAGGCATATTATTATGAAGATGAAGTGAGATATATAACAAATGAAATTATGACTCTTGTAAATCATAATGGTTATAAGTATAATGATATTGCTGTCATATATCGTAATGGAGCATTATCTCGTAATTTTGAAATTGCTTTTATCCAAGAAAAAATACCTTATAACATTTATGGTAGTTTTGCGTTTTTAAAGCGTAAAGAAGTAAAAGATATGATTAGTTATTTGCGTTTTATTGCAGATCCTTCTAAAATTGTCCACTTCAAAAGGATTATAAATGTTCCTAGTCGGGGTGTTGGTGAAAAGACAATTGAAAAGTTACAAGAATATATGAAAGAATACAATTGTGATATTCTTTCATCCATTGATATTTTTAAAGAAAATAACACAACTTCTAAAACAGAAGCATTAATTGAGTTTAAACATATGATTGAAGATTTAACTCAAGCTTTAAATGAAATGGCATTATCGGAATTTTTTGATTATATGCTTGAAAAAACTGGTTATATGGAGATGCTAAAAGCAGAAGCTGAGGCTGATGAAATTAATCGAATTGATAATGTAAAAGAGTTTAAATCTATTTTGTATCAAATTGAGTATAATAATTTAGATCAAGATTTAACTCAAGCAGAAAAGATAGAAATTGGCCTTGATGAACTTTTACTTGATACGTCAACAATTGATGATCATACAACAAATGGTGTAGTGTTATCAACAATTCATTCAGTTAAAGGATTAGAATTTAAAGCTGTATTTGTTGTTGGTTTAGAAGAAGGAATTTTTCCTGCTATTAGAGAAGAAGTTGATATGGAAGAAGAAAGGCGGGTAGCTTATGTTGCCTTTACTAGAGCAAAAGAAAAACTTTATATTACTTGTTCAGCAAGAAGATTAATATATGGTAGACTTGTGAGAAATCCTAAATCAAGATTTTTAATTGAATATTTAAATGCGGAAGATATTAAAAAAGCAGTTGAGGAGAAAAAAATAAAAGAAATTTTACCAGGTGAAATTGAAGTAGGTTCAAGAATAAATCATAAATTTTTTGGCAATGGTCTTGTGATTGCTAAAGATGATTATTATGTTCAAATTTTATTTGATAAAGATCAGTCAATCAAAAAAATTTCTAAGGGTCATCCAACCCTTACAAAGATTGCTTAAATGAAAAAAATTGTTATTTTAATCCATGGTTATTTAACAGATTATAATGACTTTAATCATTTACCTCATCAACTTACAAAATTATATGATTATGTGATATTAATTAGTTTACCAGGACATGGTAAATATCATAATATGAAAAACTTTAAAGTCAATAATACAATAAAATTAATAGAAGATGAAGTGGAATTTTACAGTCGACTTGGTTATGTTGATTTAATTGGTTATTCTTTGGGTGGTGCATTAGTTAGGTATTTATGTGTAAAATACAAAACAATTAAAAAAGCTGTATTAATTAGTCCTGCAACATATTATTTTAGTCCATTATTTGGTATTGAAAGAATGAAATACCTATTTGGTGGTAAAACTAAAGATGAAAGGAAAAAGAATTACCAAGAATTAAGAGATAATGATAAAATGGCTTATCATGTTGTAAGAAGGCATACCTTAAAAAGATTTAAATTAGATAATGGGATTACATTTTGTAAACTTATTCAAAAGATTAATAAAATTAAAGGATTTAATCCAACCTCAACTTTAATTATTTGGGGTAAACTTGATGAACTTGTACCAAAATCATCAGTCAATTTTTGTTATCGAAATTGCATAAATAATAAAAAAGCTTTAGTAATGATTGATGGAGTAGGACATGTTATGTTAAGGAGTAATAAAGAACAAATTATAATTGATAAAATCATGGAATTCTTGAATGAATAAAAAGGTGAAAAGTATGACTGAACAAGATATACAAAATCGAATAAATGAACTTGTAAATTTACTGAATAAATATAATTATGAATATTATATTTTAGATAATCCCTCAGTTGAAGATGCTGAATATGATAATTTGATGATGGAATTGGAATCTTTGGAAAACCGATATCCTCAATATATTAGAAAAAATAGTCCCACTAAAAAAGTTGGGGCTTTCTTAAAGACTGATTTAGGTACCATTATTCATCAAAATCAAATGATGTCATTAGGTGATGTGTTCAATAGTAATGAATTAAGAGATTTTGATGAGAAAATAAAAAAGGTCGTTCACCATTATAGTTATGTTATTGAATTAAAAATTGATGGAATTGCTTCATCTGCACATTATGAAAAAGGATTATTTACACTTGGTGCTACACGTGGCAATGGAATAACAGGTGAAAATATTACAAAGAATATGTTAATGATTCAAAGTTTACCTAAAATTCTGACCAAATCTATTGATATTGAAGTACGTGGTGAAGTTTATATGCGGAAATCGGTTTTGGAAAATGTAAATAAGAAAAGGGAAAAAGAAGGGTTAAGTTTATTTGCAAATCCAAGAAATGCGGCAGGTGGCAGTTTAAGACAATTAGATGAAAAGGTTACGAAAGAAAGACAATTAGATCAATTTACAATTGTACATCCCGAAAACTATGGAATAAAAACGCAAGTAGATGCCCTTAGTTATTTAGAAGAATTAGGTTTTAGTGTGAATCCTTATCATAAGCATTGTAAAGATATAGATGAGGTAATAAACGCAATCGATGAGTATAATCAATTGCGCAAAACTTTAGATTATGCAACAGATGGTATTGTCATTAAAGTCAATGAATTTGAACTATATGATGAAATTGGATACACTGTTAAAGTTCCTAAATGGGCAATTGCTTACAAGTTTCCAGCCGAGATGGTAACAACAAAATTAAAGGATATTGTTTTTACTGTAGGTCGAACTGGAAAAATTATTCCTAATGCGGTATTAGATCCTGTTTACATTGCAGGAACTGTTGTATCAAGGGCTACACTGAATAATGAAGATTTTATTGTTAGTAGAGATATTCGTATTGGCGATTATGTAAGAGTTAGAAAAGCAGGTGAAATTATTCCTGAAGTAGTTGATGTAGATATCTCTAGAAGACAAGAGGGTTTAAAACCTTTTGAAATGTTAAAATATTGTCCTAAATGTGGTAGTCCTATTGTTAAAGATGGTAGTGATGTTTTATATTTTTGTAAAAATCCAGAATGTGGTGGAAGAATTTTGGAAGGGATTATTCATTTTGCTTCCCGTGCTGCGATGGATATTGAAGGTCTTGGTGAAAAGCAAATTGAACAATTGTATTCAATGGGATATTTGACAGATGCTACTGATATTTATTTATTGAAAAATTATGAAAAGGACTTAGTTAGTTTAGAACGATTTGGTCAAAAAAAAGTGGATAATTTATTAGAGGCTATTGAAAAATCAAAACAAAATTCACTTGATAAGTTTATTTTTGGTCTTGGAATTCGTTTCATTGGGGCAAAGGCCGCAAAAACGTTAGCTAAAAGATACAAGTCAATCACTGAAATTAAAAATGCCACATATGAAGAATTATGTATGCTAGATGATATTGGTGAAGTAATGGCTAAAAGTATTGTAACTTACTTTCAAAATGATAAACATGTAGAATTAATCCATAAATTTATTTCGTATGGACTAAATCCTATAAGTAGTTTAGATCATACATCATTAATTTTTCATGGATTAACGTTTGTTCTTACCGGAACTCTACCTACAATGTCAAGAGAAGAAGCTACCAATTTAATTGAGGAATATGGTGGGAAAACCTCAAGTAGTGTTAGCAAAAATACATCATATGTATTAGCTGGTGAGGCTGCTGGAAGCAAACTAATTAAAGCACAAAATTTAGGGATTAAAATAATTAATGAAGATGAATTTAAACAAATGTTAAAAAAATAAAAAGGATAGCATTTAGAAAGGATAGATATGGATAGTGGAAAAATAATTATTAAAGGTGCAAGAGAAAACAATTTAAAAAATATTAATCTTGAAATTCCTCGCAATAAATTGATTGTTATGACAGGTGTTTCAGGTTCTGGTAAAAGTTCTCTTGCCTTTGATACAATATATGCAGAAGGACAAAGAAGATATGTCGAAAGCCTTTCAGCATATGCTAGACAATTTTTGGATAATGTTGATAAGCCCGATGTTGATTCAATTGAAGGATTATCACCAGCCATTTCGATTGATCAAAAAACAACTAGCAGAAATCCTCGTTCAACTGTTGGAACAGTTACTGAAATATATGACTATTTGAGACTACTATATGCTAGAATTGGCCATCCTGTATGTCCTAATCACCATATTGAAATAGCATCACAAACAGTTGAACAAATGTGTGATAAAGTTTTATCGTATGAAGATGATTCAAAAATAACTATTTTATCACCGATTGCAGAAGGTAGGAAAGGCACCTTTGAGAAAACTTTGGATTTATTACGAAAAGATGGATATTCAAAAGTAATTATTGATAACGAAATGTATGAATTAGACGAAGAATTTAATCTCGATAAAAATAAAAAACATAATATATTAGTCGTGATTGATAGATTAAAATTAAAAAAGGATATTAGAAGTCGGCTTTATGAATCTTTAGAGGCAGCGTGTAATTTATCAGATGGTATTATCTATGTAGATATTAATGATGAAAGATTATTATTTTCTGAACACTATGCATGTCCGTATTGTGAGTTCACGGTTGGTAAGTTAGAACCTACGCTTTTTTCTTTTAA
>OHPO01000845.1_pt1 | contig 15345 bp, 14 predicted proteins | sample 1577741 | NCBI WGS metagenome assembly OHPO01 (sample SAMEA3879574, study PRJEB24766) | human gut metagenome | biome: human-associated habitat; feature: feces | place: USA | collected 1985/1987
CTTCATTTACTGCCTGTGCAGCTGCTAAAAATGAACCTTTAGTTGAAAAAAATGACATATTAACTATTGTTCCAAAAATAGATGGCAGATTGGACAATTTCCTGGAACATAGTGATTCAATCGTTTTAATGAAAGCTTCCAGAAATACAAAAGAATTGGAATCTGCTATTGATGAAAAAAACAGACCTAAAGAAGTATTTTCAGTACAAAATTGTACCCAAGAAAATGAAAAAATAGTGGAAGGTTTTTCAACTGAAAAACCATACCTTACAACAACCATAATTAAATTTACAGATGACTAAGGTTATTTGCGTTTAAAAGGCTCAATTTCAAAAACACAGTTTTCATCGCCCATTGTACAGCATTGAATTTCAATTACACGAACAGGCAATCCAAAAAATTCGCTGAACAAAGCTTGAAAAATACCTGTGTCCAAATAACATGCCGGTTTTCCTGTTTTTGGAAGCAATTCACATTCAAAACAATCGGAAGCTGTGATTTTGATAATTTGACCTAATTTAAAAGATAATTTACCTAAGCCTTTTGTTTCCCAAAATTCAGCAATATTTTCTATAAATACTTCCAAATCATCATCATACAACTTATTATATAAAGATTGTCCCATACGTATACCAGTAGAATGCAATACCGGATCAATATTTATTCCTTCCTGTATAAGCATTGACCTTAAAGTATGGAATAATAAGACTGTGAAATCTCCGTCATTTTCAACAATGTTCTCAATTAAATATTCGGCTCTTGTTTCTTCATTTTTCTTTGATACTTCTACAGAACCAAGATATTTTGAATTTAAATAAAAAATTTTTCTTCTGCTGTCTGACTCGCCTAATCTGTATGAGATTATTCCATCTTCCCGTAAACTTTTTAAATGTACAGAAATTGTAGATTTTGATTTACCCGTATTTCTAACAATTTCATCAAATTCCATGTCATTGCTACGAAGCATTTCCAAAATTGTAAGTTTGACTGGGCTTTTAACAACATCAATACCCATATCCGCATCTTTAGAAAATATCTGAAGTGGTTTTTGTTTAATCATTAAAAATATCTCCGTTTGTAACTATACTAACAAACTAAATTTATATAAGTATAATATAATATTCGTATCTAATAAAATTAACCCTTCATTTATAAAATGTTCAACTTAAGGATATCTCAAAGACCCAATAAATTTATATATTAGTTCATACAAAATACAATTCTAATCATGCGAATTATTCGTATGAAATAAAACAAAATTCAAAAAGACATATAAGGCGATTCAAAATGAAAGCAAATGCTCAAAAAATCGGTGATGGAGTATATTGGATTGGTGTACTCGATTGGGACTTAAGAAGTTACCATGGATACACTTTAGACGGAACAACCTATAATGCATACATTGTATTTGGTGAAGACCACGTAGCTGTTATTGATAATGCTTACCCAGGTAAAACTCAGGAAATGATGGCACGTATTGAAGATGCTTTCGCACAAGAAGGCAGAGATGAAGTAGTTGTAGATTACATTATTCAAAATCACGTTGAAAAAGATCACTCAGGAGTTCTTGTAGATTTACATAAAAGATTCCCTGAAGCACCAATTTACTGTTCAGAAATTGCTGTAAAAGGTCTTTTAAAACATTATCCTGCATTAGAAGGTGCAGAATTTGTTACTGTAGGTACAGGCGACACTTTAGAAATGGATGGCAGAACCTTTGCATTTTTAGATGCATTCTTATTGCACTGGCCTGACAGTATGTTTACCTTACTTGTAGAGGATGGAATTTTATTCCCAAATGACGCATTCGGTCAACATTTATGTTTCACAAAAAGATTCGACCACGAAGTTCCAGAATATGTGTTAATGGATGCTGCACAAAAATTCTATGCTAACTTAATCACTCCACTTTCCAAACTTGTTCTTAAAAAATTAAACGAAGTAGTGGAATTAGGTTTACTTGAACAAATCAAAATGATTGCACCGTCCCACGGTCAAATCTGGACTGACCCAATGAAAATTATCGGAGCTTATACTGACTGGGCACAAGGTGTATGTGAAGACAAAATTACAATTGTCTACGATACTATGCACTACTCTACCCAAAAAATGGCTCATGAATTAGCTGAAGGTGCTATATCTGAAGGTTACGATGTTGAAATATTCTACTTGCACGAAGATGAAAGAAGTGAAATCGTTAAAAGTATTTTAACCAGTAAAGGAATAGCTATCGGAGATCCTACCATTAATGACGAACCATACCCAAGTATTGGAGACATCATGTACTACTTAAAAGGTCTTAGATTTGATAAAACAAACATCAACAGAAAAGCAGTCACATTTGGTTCAATGGGTGGAAAAGGAGGAACTGCTAAAAAACTCGCAGAAAAACTTGAAAATTACGGATTTGACGTAGTGGACTCCCAAGAAATTTATTACATCCCAACTGAAGAAGAGAATATTGACAGCTATGAGTTAGGAAAAACTTTAGCTAAAGCATGTAAAGAATTATAAAATATGAAATATAAATTTATTAATTACTAATAATTGGAGGTTATTATTATGATTAAATACGAACATAAAATAGGCAGTACTGTAGGTACTGGAGTAGAAAAAGAAGTACAAAACAATTTCAACGGAGAAACCCAAGAAGTAGGTATGTACTTAGCTATGTCTAGACAAGCATCAAGGTCTGGTTACGGAGAATTAGCTGAAGTATTCAAAAGATTAGCTTGGGAAGAAGCAGAACACGCAGCAAGATTCTGTGAAATGAACGGAATCATTAAAGATGATCTCAAAGCTAACATTGAAATGATGTTAGAAGGAGAAAAAATGGCTAACGCTGAAAAAAGAGAAGCATCTGAAAAAGCTGCAGCTGAAAACCTCGAAGACGCAACTGACTTCTTCAAAGAAAGTTCCAAAGATGAAGGACGCCACTACAAAATCTTAGAAGGAATTTTAGAAAGATACTTCTAGATTTAGGAAAGAATTTAATTATTCTTCCTTAATCTTTTTTTTAACTCCGGATTTATATTCAGTATCCGAATCTATTTTTAATTTAACTAATTTTACAACACTTATTTTTAATGATTTTTCAAGAGTTCTCAAAAGCATTTATGCTTTTTTATAAAAAACCAAGTTATTTTCAAGTTTTTTCCATATTTATAATAATGCAATGTGTGTTTTTAAACATATTAACAGAAATGTGAAATTATAACCAGCTTGCCTTAGGAAATGCATTTAACAAATGAATGGTACAAACTAAATAACCAAGAAAAGAATCATTATATCTCTTATTGAAAAAGAATTGAAATAGCAAATAAACTTAGATGTAACCATCGAAACTATTAGTGTTTCACTAAAAAACCTTGCAAAATAAGAGTTTAATAGAATTAGATGAAAATAAGTATAAAATATATGATTCTATTTTTAAAGAATGGTTAAAAAAGAATATGAAGAAAAAGGAAATTATCCCTATTAAAAAATAAAACAGGATTTATTATAAAAATCCATATACAATGCTAAATATAATAATCATTCCTAAAATCAAAGATAATGAATTTACAATAGGTTTATAGAAGTATTTAGGCAGTTTATAGCTAAGCAATGTTTCAAACATGTGCCCTCCGTCCAATGGTTTTAATGGAAGTAAATTAAATAAACCAATACCTAAATTCAGTATACATATCCACTGGAACAGTTCAAGTACCCCAAACCATATCCAAGGCAGTGTATCACCATATATGCTAGCTACACCATCATTTAATTCATAATGTTTAGCTGCTTGAATACCCATATATCCTTTAGACTCATTGTTTGGATTTTTATCTAAAATTATAGAATAATCACCTTCATTCGTGCCTATAGTTATGTTTTGACCAGGTTTAAGATTATTAACCGCATTTACATAGCTGTTTGAATCATGAACCTTATGATTATCAATTGATTCAATAATCATTCCCTCTTTAAGAACCTTACTTGCAGGAGAATCACCTACAAGCCTGTCAACTTCAATTCCATCTTCTTCAAAAGTAGAAGGAATAACATAAGATCCAACTGCAGAAACTATTAAAAGAGCTATTACTGCCAAAGTAATGTTTGCCATTGATCCTGCAGCATATATTCTTAATTTAGAAGATTTCTTAGCTTCTTTCATTTCTTCCTCATCAGGTTCCATAAATGCTCCCGGAAGAATTGCGAATAACATCAAACCTACTGATTTAACATTTATTTTCTCAACAATAGCCAATATGCCATGAGAAAATTCATGAACTATCAATACAGTAGCTAAAGCAATTAATCCATATCCCCAAGGAACATAAATTGATGAACCCGGCATTTCAACACCAGGAATAACTAAAGAAACTGAAGGAGTTTCCAACATTGATGATAATGAACTAACCAGAGTCCATGTAATATATATCATTGCAATATATGAAATTACAATCCCTATATTCATGAACCATTTCCAAAACTTTGGAGAAAGATTAGCCATTCTTTTTATGAAATTTTTAAACTTTTCAGTTCTCCACATTATAAGAGGAAACTGAATTTCAAATCCATGATTAGTTAATTTATTTTTCAGTCCAAATGCCAATATCCAGATAACAATGAAAGCTATTAAATAATAATAAATACCATTCATTAAATGACCTCTTAGCCTACCAAATTAATGAATCAAAGAAGACAACATCAACTATATCGCCTTTTTGATATCCTTCATCATTTTCATCTATTATGATGTAGCTGTTTGCCTCCACCATAGACCTGATTATACCAGAACCTCTGTTTAACACATGCTTTGCAAAATCATCATCTGAAAATGCACGGATGAAATCAGTTCTTCCAAGCTGAGAAGGAATTTTTAATAAAGATTCTCTTTGGACGATATGGAAATTAAAGTCTCTGCCCTGCATATTAAATAAATATTTCCTTGCAAAGATATCAAATTGAGACATAGCTGCAACTGGCTGTCCTGAAAATGTAAATATCATTTTATCATTAGCAATACCTGCACCAATAGGCTTTCCAGGCCTTATGGATACACCATGGAACAGTATTTCACCAATGTCACCAACAACATCTAAAACAACATCACCTTTACTGATAGCTGTTCCACCAGTAGTCATTATAACGTCATATTCTTCCAATGATTCCAAAATAGCTTCTTTGACTTCTTCAAAACTATCTTTTACATGACAAATATCAAAAATAACACCGCAGTCTTCAAGCATTGAGCCAATTGTGTACTGGTTAGAGTTGATTATTTTAGCTTTAGATATTTCTTCCTTAGTCGGTTCTACAAGTTCATTACCAGTAATAATTACTTTTACTTTAGGCTTTTTAAAAACTTTAACTGTATTGTAACCTGCAGAAGCTATTAAACCCATTTCCTGATATCTGATAAATGTATTTTTAGATAAAACCACATCACCTTTACTGATATCTTCAGCTTTTGGGCTTACATTTTCACCTGGAGTGACCTGACTGTAAATAGTTAATTCATCCCCCTGTGTTGTAGTATATTCCTTCATTAGAACAGCATCTGCACCTTCAGGCACAGGAGATCCTGTAGCTATTACAATAGCTTCATTTTCACCTATTGTCTTATCACAAAAATCCCCTGCACCAATTGAATCAACAATTTTTAAATGCTTAGGATTACTTTGTGATGCTCCAAAAGTATTTACTCCCTTAAGAGCAAAACCATCCATTGCAGATTTGTCAAAAGGAGGAGAATCATGAAAAGAAATAATATCCTCAGCCAATACCCTTTTATGAGCATCTTTTAAAGGTATTTCTTCATAATCCATTACCTTCTGATTATTTTCTATTAATTTTAAAGCATCTTTTAGAGAATCTAATTTAGACAAAAACATCAGCGCACCAGCTTAAGCCATATATTTTTCAATAACTCCATGATAAGAATCATTTAATTCATCAATGGTAAATTCATTATCTCCAAGTTTTAAAACAGCTCCTTTAACTTCCCCTATAATAGCTACAGGAACATCTATTTTATTTAATATTTCATCAACAGCATCAGCATTTACTGTTATAATATATCTACCATGTGATTCACTATAAATTAAATCTGATTCTTCCAAATCCTCAGAAGTTATAATTGAATCCAAATCTATTTCACAACCAATATTACCTTTCATAACCATTTCTGATAATGCAACAGCCAATCCACCATGAGATACATCATGAACAGCTGTAATATTTTTAGATGAATCTTCATCAAGTAATTTTAAAATAGTTTTACCGTTAGCCAATTCATCTTCAATCCTGATTCTTGGAGCCATACCTTTTTCAATATTGTGGATAGACCTGTGATATTCAGAACCGGTTACCTCATCATAGGTAGTACCGATTAAAAGGATTTTATCACCAGAGTTTTTAAAGTCCATTGTTCTGATGTTTTCAATGTTTTCAACACCTATAACACCAACAGCAGGAGTAGGATTGATTTTAATACCTTCGGTTTCATTATAGAAACTTACATTTCCACTGATAACTGGAGCATTAAAATTCTCAGCTACAAGAGACATACCTTCAATTGTTCTTTTAAATTGCCACAAAATTTCCGGAGTTTCAGGATTTCCGAAGTTAAGACAATCTACAACAGCATAAGGAGTTGCACCCATAGAAATTACATTACGAATAGCTTCAGCCACACAACCTGCACCACCGTCAAACGGAGATAATTTGGTGTGGATTGTATTTGCATCAGTTGTGAGTGCAATAGCAGTATCATCATCAATTCTTAAAACAGCTGCATCATCACCGGGTTTTACAACAGTTCTTACCTGAACTTCATGGTCATATTGTTTGTAAACCCATTGTTTAGAAGCAATATTAGGTGAAGATAAAAGTTCAAGTAATGATTGCCTAACTGGAGGATGTTCCACTTCAACTTTTGAGGTATCTTCAGCTATTTCTTTTAATTCACGATTAAGTGAAGGGGGATCCGCCAATAAGATAGTTGGCAAATCAGCTAAAGAAGAACCTTCATCATCAATTATCATATTATTTCCGTCAATAACTTCCCCTATAACTGCTGAAACAATTTCGTGTTTATCACAGATTTCCTGTGCTTTTTTAACATCTTTAGGATTAATTACAAAAACCATCCTTTCCTGAGATTCTGAAAGCATGATTTCATATGGAGTCATTCCAGTTTCCCTTAAAGGAATATTGCGTAAATCAACTCTTGCACCGTTATTTGATTCATCAACAAGCTCTGAAATACAGCAGGTCAATCCTCCACCACCTAAATCTTTAACTCCACTAACATTGATTTCGTCCAAAATTTCAAGTGAAGCTTCTAAAACTCTTTTTTTAGTAAATGGATCAGCTACCTGTACAGCAGGCCTGTCTTCTGTTTCACTATCTGAAGTTAACTCTTCTGATGCAAATGTTACACCATGAATTCCGTCACGGCCAGTTGTACCACCCATCAATAAAAAGACATCTCCAACATACGGAGCTTTTCCGCGAACGATTTTGTCTTTTTCAACAAGTCCCACACACATTACATTAACTAAAGGATTTGTTCTAAATGAATCATCAAATTCAACTTCACCTGCTACTGTTGGAACTCCTACCCTATTACCATAGTCGGAAATTCCCTCTACAACATGTTCAAATAAATATTTTGATTTTTCATCATCTAAAGATCCAAAACGTAAAGAATCTAAAAGAGCTATTGGTCTTGCACCCATAGAAATAATATCTCTTAAAATTCCCCCGATTCCAGTACCTGCCCCTCCATAAGGCTCAATAGCTGAAGGATGGTTGTGACTTTCCATACCTACAGCCAAAGCATATTTATCAGTTACTGAAACTAAACCTGCATCATCTCCAGGACCTAAAATAATATTTTCACCTTCAGTAGGAAATGTGCCTAAAATTGGCCTACTGCTTTTGTAAGAGCAATGTTCTGAAAACATTACATCTAACATCCCTTCTTCCAACTCATTCATTTTCCTGCCAAGGATTCCTTCAATATATTCCATTTCAGAATCTGTCAAAGTCATTTTAAACACCTATTGCACTAATCTTATAGAAATACAGACGTCTTCGCCTTCAATATCCCAATCTTTAGTATAAACATCCTCACCATCTAAACATTCTTTTCCATCAGAAGTAATTAAACTGCGTGCTCTGATTTCATTAACAATAAATTCAGATTGTGGGAGTATTAATTCTTTAAATTCACTAGAAGTACTTACAACAGCATCAATGTTAGCTTCTACATCTAAATCCAAATCTTTTCTCATGTCCTGAACTCTTCTAATAAGTTCACGAGCCATAGCTTCTTGTTTGATTTCAGTAGTTACATTAGTATTTACAAATACATTACCGAATTCAAATTCAGAACTTACAAAGTCATCAGGAAGCTCTGTATCAAATAATATATCCCCATCATCTAATTCAAATGATTTTCCATCTGCTTCAACAGTGAATTTACCAGTATCATCCAATTCATTTTTAATTAAATTACCGTCAGCTTCTTCAAGATATTTTTTAACAATACCCATATCTCCTTTAAGTCTAGGACCTAAAGTCTTAAGATTAGGTTTTGCATTAAATGACAAGTTTTCAAACTCTGCAGCAGTCAATACTTCTTTAGTGTTTGATTGGTCTTTAATAATATCTTGCAACTCTTCAATAGCTTTAAGAACATCTTCATCTTGAGATACTATGGTAATATCAGATACAGGCCATCTAAGTTTATATCTGGCTATATCTCTTGCTCTTGCAGACGCTTCAATTACTTCCCTTACTACATCCATTTTTTGCTCTAAATCAGAATCTATTTTAGATTCATCATATCCCCAGTCAAGCATGTGAATACTTTCAGGAGCATTCTCATCTACTCCTTTAACTAAGTTTTCATAGATTTCTTCACAGACATGAGGAGCTATCGGACATAAAACTGAAATCAGCTTGTAGATAGCTGTGTATAAACTGTAATATGCTCCGAGTTTATCCGGATCATCACTTTCTACCCATGTTCTTCCACGAATAAGCCTTACATACCAGCGGCTTAAATCTTCCAATATGAAGTTATTGATTTTTCTTGTAGCCTTATGGAATGATAATTTTTCTAAATCTTCACCAACTTCTTTTACTAAAGTATTGGCCCTTGATATAATCCAATTGTCTTCATCCCTTAAAATAATATCTTTTTCAGTTATTTTAGTTGGATTAAATTCATCTAAAGACATGTAAGTAGTTGAAAATACATATACATTCCATAAAATATTAAACATCTTATTTACGTTAAGCAATTCATCCCATACGAATTTTAAATCATCCCATGGTTTACTTGCCCATAATAAATAGAATCTTAATACATCAGCACCGTATTTTTCAATAACCTCTTCAGGAGAAACTACATTACCTAATGATTTACTCATTTTCTTACCGTGTTCATCCAAAACAAAACCATGCATCAATACTTTTTTATATGGCACTTGTCCCATTGAAATTACACCAGTACCTAATTGTGAGTAGAACCATCCTCTAGTCTGGTCATGGCCTTCTGTAATGAAGTCATACGGGAACCATTGATTGAATTTCTCCTGTTGTTGAGGATAATATAATGAAGCCCATCCAGCTACTCCTGAGTCAATCCAAACATCCAAAACATCCGGAATTCTTTTTACTTCAGAACCGCATTTATCACATTTCATTATGATTTCATCAACATATGGCCTGTGAACAAGCTCATCATCATCAACAGAAATGTCATTTAAAGCTTCATTTTTTAATTCCTCTACAGAACCTATTACTTTTAATTCACCACAATCAGGACATTCCCAAATAGGAATTGGAATACCCCAGTATCTTTGTCTTGAAATGGTCCAGTCTTTAGCATTGTCTACCCAGTCTCTGAATCTTCCCTGACCTGCCCATTGCGGTACCCATTCCACTTTGTCGATTTCATCAAGCATTTTTTGTTTAATGTCTGTTACTTTCAAGAACCACTGTTTGGTAGCCAAATATATAATAGGAGTTTTACATCTCCAGCATACCCCATATCTGTGTTCTATTGTTTCATTTCTATACATCAAACCGCTTTCTTGCAAATCAGCAATAATTCCGTCATTGGCAGCTTTACAGAATTCACCTGCATATTTTCCTGCATCATCAGTGAAATTACCGCTTTCATCAACAGGACAGAAAATCGGCAAATCATAAGCTTTACCTACTTCAAAATCGTCAGGACCATGTCCCGGTGCTGTATGTACAAATCCAGTACCTTCACCAAGCTCTACATGGTCTCCAGGTAAAATAGTATGGACATTTTCATTTTTATCAAATTCATCATGTATTGAAACTTCTTTTTCCAACGGATAAATGTAGGATTTATGAAGTAAGCTTTCACCTTTAACAACTTTAACTATCTCATAGACAACTTCAGTTTCTTTTATGATTTTGTCTTCTTCATCTTCATTCTCAGCAGGTATTTTAGTTTTATGTACAATGGTAGCAGGACCTAAAACGGTTTCTACTAAGTTTTGAGCAAGAAGTAAAATTTCTCCGTCAATCTTAACAAGTGCATAATCAAATTCAGGATTTACACAGATAGCCAAGTTTGCAGGAAGTGTCCATGGAGTTGTTGTCCATACAAGGAAAAATTCGGGCAAATCATTGTCTTCCAATATTGGAGTTTTAACCGGGAATTTGACAAAAATTGAAGGGTCCACCTTTTCTTCATAATCAATTTCTGCTGCAGCCAATGCTGTTTCACAATGAGGACACCAGCTAATTACTCTTTTATCATTTACAAGCAAATTTTGTTCATTAGCTCTTTTTAAAGTCCACCATGAAGATTCCATGTATTTAGGATCCAAGGTCATGTATGGGTCTTCCCAGTCCATCCAAACTCCCAAATCATCAAATTCTTTTTCCATAGCTAATTTATTGTCTATTGCAAATTCCTTACATTTATCAACGAATTTAGCTATTCCAATGTTTTCTTCAATTTCCTGTTTGCTTTTGATGCCCATCAATTCTTCCACTTTGTGTTCAATCGGAAGACCGTGCATATCCCATCCAGCCTGTCTTCTTAAGCTAAATCCGTTCATGCTTTTATAACGCAAGTAGGAATCTTTAATAACTTTATTCCAAGCAGTTCCCAAGTGTATTTTACCACTACAATATGGAGGCCCATCTAAAAATGAATATTGGGGACCATTAGCTCTAAGTTTATTTACTTTAGAAAAAGTATCTCCTTCTATCCAGAAGTTTTGAATCTTCTTTTGTTATTTCTTTAAAGCCTTTTGTATAAGTAATATTAATTGGTACAAGTTCAATATTATATTTGCTTAATTCTAATTTAATATCAGGATTAGAATTATAGGCTTGTTTTTCTCTATTATTATGTGATCCTATTTGTCTTAAATCACTCATAGTCATAATAGGCTCGCTTCTAAATATTGCATAATTTAAATTCATTTATCATTCCTCCAATCTTTAAATTTACATAACAAAAAAAGATATGATTTTTCACATATCTTCATTAATTTCATAACCGTTTCTATTTAAATACTTCAAAGATTTTTAATTGATATAATATCAAAATGAGGACATTAATATATATTTATTGATATTATAATATCAAAGTCATAATCAACATTAAGGTTTTTATTTAAATTTAATATAATGGATTTATTCTTGATTTTTCCTTTAAAACAAAGCAAATCTAATCGTTTCACATTATTTGTCATTTGTTCTATACTAGATTTCTAGTTTGAACAGCAAAATAAGTTTGACCTAAAGCAACAACTTTTTTTCTAGGATCAGAATTTTGAACTATTAAATTACACGTATATCTTGATAACTTATAATCTAATAAACTTTTAACTCCACCATTAGGCATTTTTGATGTTTTTCCCACTTGGGAAAAATGTCCACAAACTTTATAATTACTATTTTCACATGCTTTCTTAGCACCTACTATAACATTTATAAACTTTTACCATCTTTTATATTCTAGTACATCTTGTAATTCTCTAGCTAACTAATATTCATTACCAAACTCATCAATATGTTTTATATCTTCAAATATTTTGTTTTCATAATATTTTCCTCCATAATAAAAAAAACAAGTCTAAACTCGTCTTCTAATATTATTATTCTCTATTTTTTTATGAAACACTTTTATTAAAAATTAATTATTTTCAATCATTTTCTTCTATTTCAAAACCTAATAATTTTTCACACATTTTTTCATACAAATCTTGTTCATGTCTAATAGTATCAATTAAAAACATTTTATCATTTTCATATTCTTTTAAACCTCTCATATAAAAAGATTTATCATCATCTAATACAATAAATGGCATAATGTTATTTCTTAAACATTCTTTAAACATTATTATTCTACCTATACGACCATTTCCATCTCCAAATGGATGAATTCTTTCAAATCTAAAATGAAAATCAACAATATCATCTAAAGTAATATTCGTTTTAGAATTATATTCTTTTATTAATTCTTCTATTTCTTTTTCTACGTCTTCTGGTGCTGTAGTATTAATTACCTTAACTATACCTACTATATTAGGAATAACTTTAAATCCACCGACGTTATATCTAGGATTTTCTTCATCACTAGTATTTCTCTTTAATATTTTATTCATTTCAATGATCATCTCTTTAGTCAATAATTCATCAACATTATCTAACATATAATCAAATAATTTAAAATGATTTTTAGATTCAATTAAATCATCTAATTTAATTAATGTTTCACTTTTAGAAATAAATGAAGATGTATCAAATATTGCTTCGGTTTGTTCACTAGTTAACCTACTACCCTCAATCTTATTTGAATTATACGCAAAATTAACTTGTGAATAATGATATATATTACCTTTAAATTTAGATTCTTTTTGTTTAATTAATTCGTTTTTAATTTTATCTATATTCATAAACTAATCTCCCTCGACCAAACTTATATTCTAACATTTTAGTAACAGTTTTTAACTATTCAAACTCAACTATTGCATTAATCAAACTTTTATACATTTTGCTTTTAATTTTTCTACTACTACCTTTAAATAAAAAATCATAAACAGTTTCCCATATTACAACCCAAGCAGCAACTAACATAATTTCTTTCAAAAAATAAATTTCAAAAATTTGATTTAAAGTCACAAACAAAATACCCAAAACAAGTAACAAAAATCTATATAAATCATCAAATTTATCTAATTTAATATAATTTTTATATTTTTCTTTAAACGTAAATCTAATTGCTTCATACAATTTTTCCTGTCTACCCTCTTTAACACCAGTTATTTTAATAATAACATTTTTAGTTTTAGAATACTCACTAGTTATATAATTAAATAAACTATCTGAAATATATTTATCATTAAACTCATTAAAAGCACTTTCATAATCTTTAATATCAATATAAATCACATTATTCATTCTTACTTAATTCCTCTTCAATTTCCATAAGCCTATTATATTTACAAACCCTTTCCCCGCGAGTAACAGATCCAGTTTTAATAAAAGGAATATTTAACGAAACAGCCAAGTCTGCTATAAAAGTATCAAGAGTTTCACCACTTCTATGACTAATAATAGTAGTGTAATTATGTTGTTTAGCAAGAACAATAGTTTCTAAAGTTTCATAAAAAGTTCCAACTTGATTTAACTTAATCAAAATTGCATTACACATTTTATTATCTATTCCATTTTTTAATAATTCTTTATTTGTTACAAATAAATCATCACCAACGATACTAATTTTCTTACCCAAAACTTCAGTAATCATTTTAAAACCTTCATAATCATTTTCATCAAACGGATCTTCAATACTAATAATTGGATAATTTTTAACCAAAGACACATAATAATCAAGTAACTCTTCTCTAGACAAACTATTATTATCAATTTTATAAGTATCATTGTTCTTATTATACAAACTACTTGCAGCAACATCTAAAGCAACAAACACATTAACCCCAGGAATATATCCTGCTTCACTAATACTTTTCATAATCAAACTAAGTGCCTCTTCATTACTTTTTAAGTCAGGGGCAAAACCACCTTCATCACCTACATTAACACTAAGTCCTTGTTTAATTAACAAACTCTTTAACTGATTAAATATCTCACTAGCGGCCCTTAAACCTTCTTTAAATTCTTTAAACTTAGGAACGATCATAAACTCTTGTATATCCAAATTATTGCTAGAATGTTTACCACCATTGATAATATTATACATGGCATAAGGTAGTCTTTTTTCACGTCTATTTAAGTATTCATAGACCTCTAAACCACTATCTAATGCTGCAGCTTTTAAACAAGCAACACTAACACTTAAAATAGCATTCGCACCAAGATTACTTTTATTAGCTGTTCCATCAAGTTCAATCATAATTTCATCTATTTTTCTTTGTTCACTAACTTCAACACCAACGAGTTTATCTTTAATCAAACTAACATTACTAACAGCCTTTAAAACACCTTTACCAAAAAACCTCTCATCATTATCTCTAAGTTCAAGAGCTTCTCTAGTACCAGTACTAGCACCACTAGGAACACTAAAGACACCAATATTACCTTTTTCAGTATAAACTTTAGTTTCAACAGTTGGATTACCCCTAGAATCCAAAATCTCACGTGAAGTTATATTAACAATTTTACTCATAATTCACCATTCTTTCATAACAAAATTATAACAACCAAGTTATTAAAAAGCAATAGACATTTACACCTATATATGCTATAATAATTTACTATTTAAAAAAAGGGAGAGAAAGAAATGCAAATAAAAGAAATAAATGAAATTGAATTTGATAATTTTGCTAGTAGTCATGTTTTAAAAAATTATTATCAAACAAGTTATTATGGTAACTTAATGAAAAAGTTTGGTTATACACCAATATACATAGGAGTATTTGATAATGATTCTATTGTTGGTGCAGCATTAATATTATCTAAATATATAGCGATTAATATAAAATATGGTTATAGTCCAAGAGGTTTTTTAATTGACTATCAAAATACTTATTATTTAGAAGAATTTACGAAATTAGTAAAAAAATATTTTTTCAAAAAAGGTTTTGCATTCATAAAAATCAATCCTGAAATAACATTAGCTGAAGTAATATCTGAAACTAATTCAAAAAATATAAATAATAATAGTGTTAAAATTATTAATGAATTAGAAAGATTAAACTATAAAAAATTAAAAAATAATATATATTTTGAAAGTTTACTTCCAAAGTATAATCCAATAATAAATTTAAAAAAATTTGAAAAAAAGGTAATTGTTCCGTCAGGTCAGTACATTTGTTGCTCCGACTGTGG
>OHPO01000864.1_pt1 | contig 15148 bp, 5 predicted proteins | sample 1577741 | NCBI WGS metagenome assembly OHPO01 (sample SAMEA3879574, study PRJEB24766) | human gut metagenome | biome: human-associated habitat; feature: feces | place: USA | collected 1985/1987
TCAGAAGAAACAAATAATACTGCAACGCAAAGGCGGTGAGACAAATGGAAACCTTTCTTGGAATCATGATCCCTTTCTTGGGCACAACACTGGGCGCGGCCTGCGTATTCTTTATGAAAAAAACGCTTAGTGATTTGATACAGCGTTCCCTTGCGGGCTTTGCCGCCGGGGTGATGGTGGCGGCGTCCATCTGGAGCCTGCTGATTCCCGCCATTGAGCAATCGGAGGGCATGGGGAAGCTGTCCTTCCTTCCTGCCTTTATCGGCTTCTGGGTCGGCGTGCTGTTTTTGCTCCTGCTTGACCGCCTGATCCCCCACCTTCACATCGGGAGCGACCAGGCGGAGGGCCCGAAAAGCAGGCTGGGGCGCACCACCATGATGGTGCTGGCAGTGACCCTGCATAACATTCCGGAGGGCATGGCAGTTGGCGTGATGTACGCGGGCTTCCTTGCGGGAAACGCGCAGATCACGGCGGCAAGCGCGCTTGTCCTGTCCCTTGGCATCGCCATTCAGAATTTCCCCGAGGGCGCGATCATCTCCATGCCGCTCCGGGCGGAGGGCGAGAGCAAGGGCAGGGCGTTTCTCGGCGGCGTGCTCTCCGGCGTGGTGGAGCCCCTGGCCGCCGGCGTGACGGTGCTGGCGGCGGCGCTCATCGTTCCGGCACTGCCCTGGCTGCTGGGCTTTGCCGCCGGGGCCATGCTCTATGTGGTGGCCGCCGAGCTGCTGCCCACGCGCGGCGATTCCGGCCCGGGGGCGCTGGCCTTTGCCGCGGGCTTTACCGTAATGATGATCCTGGACGTGGCGCTGGGGTAGGGAGGAGGGTTGACAACGGCCAATTCCTGTAATATAATATCGCTGACAAGTAAATAAACAGTCTGTTGATCCAATGTCGCCGGCGGCCGTACAGCCCACCATGGGCCAGGCGTCGGCATAGAAGGAAAGGGGTAGCCAAACCCCGCACGACCGGTACTGTGAGCGCAAGGATGCACCGAAGCGGCGTAAGCCGCCGGGACGAAAGTCCGCCATTGTGGGTAAGCCCATGAGAAGGTAGGCTGCAAACGAGGCGGGAATACTGTTCCCCCGCGGCGCGAGCCAGGAGAATTGCATTGTGTAGGACAAAGTTGCAGCGGGCGCGCTCTCCGTGTGCGGGAACCTTGTACCACCATGTAGATGTACCACGCTGGCCTCCTGAATGGGAGGTCGGTGTTTTTTGCACCACCTTTTTCGCGGCCGGCCCTTTTGGGCGGGCGGCGGGGGCGGCGTCTTTCCGTGGTGCAGGGGTCGTATCTATTGCGTTCGCTGTCCGGCTTTGCGCCGGGCAGCGTTTCATTTTCGCGGGACAGAGTGCACTCTGTCCCATTTTTCATGCCCTGCATGAAAAATATTTCCCTTGCCAGGCTGACACGCTGCCATACACAGCGAAGCGGTGCGGAAAACTCGACTGTCAAGCTGAGGCGCCGTGCGCTTTCCATCTGACCGTGAAACTGTGCAGACGAGTCCCCTTTGTCAAGCTGAGGCGGCCATTGGCCGCGTGCTTTTCCATAAGTGGGGCGGGGATGTTGCCGCATCCCCGCCCACCCCCTCACGTCGACAAAAAATTTACATAAAGGAGAAAGAGACATGAAGAAGAGAGTCATAAGCTGGCTGCTGACCGTCGTGATGGTCGTCAGCCTGCTGCCCACCTCCGTGTTGGCCGACACGCTGGCCGCGGATCAGGAGCAGCAGACCCAGCAGGAACAGATAACTCCGGTGGACACGGAGAACACCGTCCCTGCCGAGGATGAGGAGACGCAGGAGCAGCAGGAGCCTGCTGAGGAAGTGCCTGTGTCCCAGATGGCCCGCAGCGGCGGCGCGGCGCTGGCGCTGGCGGAAGGAACTGTCAGCTCCGCGAAGGAGTTTGCGGCGATGGACGCCAGCGGCAGCTATACGCTGACGAAGGATATCATTGTCACCGAGCCCTATGCCAGCGACTTTTCCGGCACCTTTGACGGCAACGGCCACACCGTGACGCTGAATATTACCGCCAAAACGAACTATGTCGGTCTGTTCAAGACGCTGGCGGGCGGCGCCGTGGTGAAGAATGTGAAAGTGGATGGTACAGTGTCGGGCACGGAAGGCGTTGCCGGCATTGCAGCCCAAGCCAATGGCGCAACCATTAGTGGCTGTATCAACTGTGCAGAAATCTCCGCAACCGAACGACATGTAGGCGGTATCGTTGGAAAACTGCGGGGAGGTACAGTAGAGAATTGCTATAACACAGGTGCCATTTCCAGCAGCAGAACAAGACCCATAAATATGGGAGGGATAGCTGGTTATGTAGATGGCGGAGCGAGTGTTGAGAATTGCTACAATACTGGAAGTATCACTGGAAGTGGAGACAATACAGCCGCAGTTGTCGGATGGAATGCTGCTACAGTTAAGAACTGCTACTACTTGGAGAGCACATATAAAGTGGGGTCTTGTGGAAATGGCGACTACACCGACCCCACTGTGTCCAAGACCGATGCAGAGATGCGCAGCGGTGATATTATTACCCTGTTAGGCAGCGCCTTCATGGCCAAGGCCGGGGACTATCCTGCCCTCAGCTGGGAGACCCCCACCGCGGCGGTACTCTTTGCCATTGCTCCCGCGAATGCCACGCTCGAAATCAATGGCGGCACTTATACCGGCTCCACCACCGTGGCGCTGCCCGCCGCCGATACACCGTATTCCTATACCGTGTCCTGTGACGGTTACACCACAAAAACCGGCACCGTGACCGTGACGAACAAGGACAACCCCGTGGCTGATCCTGCCAATGTTACTGTTACGCTGGCGGAGGACACCTCTGCTTGGGTGAACGTGACCTTCAATGTCACGCCCACGGGTGCGGCCCTGACCGTCAAGCGGGGCGACACGGAGATCGAGCCGCAGAGTGACGGCAGCTATAAGCTGCTGAAGGATCACACCTATACTTACACCGCCGAGACCGCCGAGGAGGGATATGAGCCCGCTGCCGGCGAAGTGACTCCCGACGAGAGCAGCACCCAAACCGTGGCGCTGAAAAAGGTGCAGAGCATTGCGGTGACCAAGGCTCCCACAAAGACGGAGTACTACAAGGGCGATGCCGAACTCGACCTGACCGGCATGGTTCTCACGGTGAAGTATGAGGGCACCGATGAAACCCGCACCATTGAAGGCGACTATGCCGCCGCCGGTGTGACCTATGAGGGCTTTAGCACCGAAAAACCTATCGAGAGCCAAACCGTCACCGTAAAGTACAGGGGCAAAACCGCCACCTTTACCATCAAGGTGAAGGACGCAATGCTCTTTGCTGACTTTTTCACGGGACTCAATGGCATTGCCACAGCGCAAAACAGCACCTCCTACAAATTTGAGCCGGTGCTGCTGGATGGCGGTTATGTCCTGAAATCCACCAATGAAAAGAAGGACAACACCACCTCCAGTCTGACCCTGACCTTTGCCAAGGCTGCCCAGTTGACCTTTGACTGCAAAACCGACTCCGAAAAAAATTATGATGGCCTGCGCGTAGATATTAACAATCAACAGGGAAACCAATTTGGTTCAACCGGCGGCGGATACAGTGGTGAAAAGCAAGATTGGAAAGAGTTTTCCATCGCTGTAAATGCCGGGGATAAGGTCACCGTAAACTACCGAAAAGATAGCAGCGGGGACAAGGGGCAAGATTGCATTTGGCTGCGCAATTTCCGCGCCGAGGTGCTGCCCACCGTGCGCTTTGATGTCAAGGATGCGGCAGGAACGGCAATTGATGCCACTGTGACGCTGAAAAAGGGCTACACCGGCCTGACAGCGGGTACAGACGGAAGTTATGCCCTGACAGTTGGCGAAAAATACACCTATACGGTGGAAAAGAAAGGCTACGAAAAGGTAACGCAGGAGTTTACCGCCCAAGAGGGGAACAACACCATTACCGTTACCCTTGTCAAGCTGCCGGTCATTACCCTGAAGTTTACCCCCGATGATGCGGCGGTAACACTGAAACAGGGAAACACCACCGTTTACAAGGAGTCTGCGGACAGCGAAAAAGGCAAGAATGTCTATATCGCTGCCAAGAATACCGACTACACCTACACCGTCAGCAAGTTTGGCTATGAGACGGCCACCGGCACGATCAGTGTTGCGACCACCGATGTGAACAAGACCGTCAAGCTGACCGAGTTGGCAAAGCAGACGGTGACCTTCAACATCACCAAGCCGGAGGGCGTGAACGCCGAACCGACCATCACCGTCAAGTCCGGCAGTATCACCGCCTACACGGGCAGCGGCGCGAACTGCACTCTCCCCGCCGGGGACTATACCTACACGGCCAAGTTGGATGGCTGCGATACCTTGTCTGGGAGTTTTGTGGTCAAGGCTGCCAAGACCATAGGCCTGGAGTTCGTCAAGTCGCTGACCTTTAACGATTTCTTTGCCGGCCTGGACGGTATCACCGCCGAGAACGGCACACGATATGGCTTTGAACCGGTACGGGCTGCTGGTGGGAACTATTTGGAGAGCAATAGAAGGAGTTACGGTGCGACTTCCTTGACCCTGACGGCGACAGAGTCCCGCTTGGTGTCCTTCCGGTATCTTGCAAAGGGAAATAAAGCCGAATATTCATGGGAAGACGATTCTGCCTTTACCGTGAAAAAGGGTACTACTCTGCTGACAGCCTACGAGGAGAACGGTTGGAAAACCTTTAGCACGGTGTTGAATAAGGATGAAAAACTCACCTTGTCTTTCAGCGAAAGTGGCAGCAGTTACTATGTCCGGCTCAAGGATTTTGCCGCCGCCGCAGCCCACACCCTCACCCTTAAAACTCCCGACGGTGCAACGGTGGTGCTGAAGGACCGTAGCGGCGCGGAGATCACCGGCAAAAACGGCGCATACACCGTTGCCGCCGGTACCTATGCCTATACCGTCAGCAAGTTCGGCTACGAGACCAAGACGGGGAACATCACCGTTAGCGCCGATGTGAACGAGACCGTCACGCTGAGCGAACTTGCCTCCTGCACCCTGACCTTTGCCGTAACTCCGGCGGAAAACGCTAAGGTGACCGTGACCCACCCCGTGGGCGGCACCATCAAGCCCGAGGCCAACGGCGGCTACAAACTCTACCTCGGCGAGACCTATGCTTACACCGTCACCAAGGCGGACTATGTCCCCGTTCACGGCAGCATCACCGCCGCCGAGGACAAGACGCTCTCCTTCACCTTAACTTACGCGGGTGAGGGCTGGGACGGCACCGCCAAGACCGCACCCACCCAAGACAAAAACGGCGTCTATCAGATCGGCACCGCCGCGAAGCTGGCCTGGTTCGCCGATGCGGTCAACAAGGGCGACACGACCATCAGCGGCAAGCTCACCGCCAACATCAACCTCAACGACAAGGCATGGACGGCTATCGGTACCGACAGTAATAAGTTTGCCGGCACCTTGGACGGCGATAATTACACCGTTAGTGGTTTGGCAGGAACTGGCGGATTAGTCTATTATTTGAGCGCCAATGGAACTGTCAAGAGTTTGTGTGTGGATTGCGCCATTGACGGTACAAGTAATGTCGGAGGTATTGCGGATAAGAGTGAAGGCCGGATTGAAAACTGCCTCGTCAGTGGTTACATCAAAGGCGGCGATGACGTGATCTTTGGTGTTGGCGGTATTGTTGGTCATGGTGTGGCAGGCAATGTCATTAGTGGCTGCGTGAGCACAGCGGATATTCTGTTCAAGTACTCCCGGTATGCGGTGCAAAATGGCGCGGGAGGTATCGTGGGTTATACTTACGGTACCGTAGAGAACTGCTATTTTGCGGGGAACGTCCACACTAACGCAAAGAGTGTTAGCGCTGGCGGATTTGGCGGACTTGTCGGCTGTGCGCGCAGTAATGCTGTTATGAAAGACTGCTACACTGTAGGTGCTGTCACCGGTCCGGAAAGCAGCTTCGGTGCGGTGGTAGGCAAGGTGAACTCCGGCGCCACCATCACCAACTGCGCTTATCTGGACACCGTCGCACCACAGGCCGCGGCGGATGGCACCACCAGCGGTATGACTGCCCGCACCGCGGACTATATGCGCACCCCGGAATTTGCGGCGGAGATGGGGATGCACCTTGACAGCGGCAACAGCAACGGCGGCTTCCCGGTGCTGCCCTGGCAGGGCGGCACCCCCGTGGACAATGCCGACCTCAAGGCCGCTGCCGCCGCCGCCAACGCCTTGGAACTTCGCGGCATGAGCGCCGCCGACGCCGCCAAGAAAGCCAAGGCCGACTGGTACGCCGAGACTGTGCTGAGATTCTATGACCTTACGGACTATAACGATAAGGCCGACCTCTGTGAGAAATACGGCATCGAAGAGCCCGGCGAAGCGGTCACGGACCTGCACGACTACTTCCTGAACGCCCTGCAAAAGCACTTCTATAAGGAACTGGGGCTCGATGCCGAGAATGCAGACCTTCTGAAGGCCGATGCCACCGGCGTCTATCAGCTCCGCGGCCTTACCCCGGTGAGCAGCGACCCGGAGGAGGAAGAGGAGATCGCGCAGACCTATACCGGCTTCCTGACCCTGCCCGCGAGCGTCACCGTTCCCGTGGAGGGCAGTGGAGAGAAGACCGTTTCCCTCGCATGGACGGCGGATAACGCTCTGGTGAACACCGCCACCGGCGCGCTCACCGCGCCTGCGGCGGATAAGGTCACGGTGACCCTCACCGCCACGCTCCAAAGCGGCGCTTCCACGAAGACCAAGACCTTCACGCTGTGCCTCTGGTCCGAGAATGCGGAAAAGGTGCAGACTCTGGAGGATATTGCCGCCGAGTTCACGCGCAAGAATACCGCCGTGCAGCCTCTGGAAGGCGTGGGGCTCTATTATGAAACCAACATCACCCAAGCCTTCCGCCGCCTGCTGGCAGAGCAGGGCTATGCGGATGTGGCGGACAACTCCGAGATCACCTATGTTAACGGCAGCGCCAAGGCCAACGGCTTTGACGGTACCAAGGTACAGTACATTGCCGACAACGGCAAAATCACCTACTTCACCGGCGACGGCACCGCCCGCCAGACCGTGCAGTACACGGGCCTTAAGTTCAACATCACCTATGCCGGGGTCACCAAGGAGATCACCCTCCGTGCCACCGTGGGGTGCAGCGCCGACGCGGTGCAGAAACTGCTGGAGAGCGCCGCCGGGTCCCTGAACTGGGAACTCATCCGCGGCGAGAACACCAACGGGGCCACCCAAAGCGAGGTGGCGGGCTGGACGCTCTACACCGTGAACGACCGCATCACCTCCAACCTCACGCTTCCCTCCGGCATTGCGGGGCGCTATGATGTGAAGGTGCAGTGGGGCACCCGGAACACCGAGTGGCTCTACATCACCAACGGCACCAACGGCACCGGCGTGGGAACCGTCAACCGCCCCCTGCAGCCCGCCGACGGCACGCCGCTGCCCGAGAAGGCCGGCAAGTTCCGGCTGATCGCCCGCGTGACCTATGACGCCTTCGATGACTACACGCTGGCGCACATCACCGGCGACAACGGCGTGGAGGTCTATGCCGATGTGTTCTTTGACGCCACCGTTGCGCCCTTCGACAGCAGCGTGACCAGCGAGATGCAAAACGCTCTGGCGGAGAAGTATCAGGGGCTCCTGCGCGACTTTGTGGACAAGACAAAGCCCGTGGACTTGACCGCCGTCAGCGACGATATGCAGATGCCCAGACCCGCTCTTCTGGAGGAAAAGGGCATCATGAGCGACAGTTATAACCAGAAGGTCACGATGGTGAGCCTTACCCCCGATGTGCTGGACTTCTATGGCTACCATGCCCGCGTTTACCGCCCACTGCCCGGTGAGAAGCCGGTGGAGGCGAAGTATGTGGTGACCATCACCACCCGCAGCTCCGGCCTTCTGCTGGCGCGGCAGGAGTTCAGCTTCACCATTCAGCCTTTTACCCCGCAGGAGTTGGATGGCGCTGCCGCCTTTATGACCGAGGCGCTGACCGAGGCTGTTTACTGGAACGGCATCAGCAACGGCAACACCGACAAGGACAACATCACCGGCGACCTCAAGCCCTTCGTGGAGATCCACAAGGAGCAGGACGGCACCCTCACCTATGTCTACGGTGCGGTGAACATGGACTTCAGCGGCATCAAGGCGGACGACATCCCCGGCTGGTACGCCTCGGAGAAGTACCGTACCTTCTATTCCTCCCGCCCCACCGTCATCGAGCATGAACTGCTGCGGGTGCACCCGGCGGAGTATAACGCCAAGGTCACCGTAAACAGCGTGCTCTCTTACAGCAAGTACGCCCAGTATTGGGAAAAGTTCGGCATCAACGGCACCGAGGAGAGCAAGGAACGCTACAAGGACTTTGCCCAATTCTACAAGCAGCCCATCCACATCGACCTGACGGTGATCGGCGAGAAGAACGCCGCTGACCCCAACGAAAATCAGACCCTCACCGTGAAGGTCAAGGTGGACGGCTACGACAAGAACGGCCATACTTTCACGGGAATCTCCGGCTTTACCTTCACCGGCAAGGCCAACGAGGATCCCACCGCTTGGGACGCTGTGAAGGCGTGCCTTGACAGTGCCAAGTACACCTATACCGGCAGCGGCGCCTACATCAAGAGCATCACCGATGCGGCGGGCCACACCCTCAAGGAGAAGGGCGACGGCAAGTCCTCCGGCTGGATGTTCGGCATCGCCGTCAAGGGCGGCAACGAGACTCTGCCCAAGACCACGCTGGACAACACCTATCTCAAGGACGGCGACACCCTGCGCCTGTTCTTTACCGACACCTATATCCCGCTGGATCCGACGGATCCCGCCGTGCCCGGTGCGGAAGTGCCCGGCTTCGATGAGGCGTATGCCGGCGCCAAGGCGTATATCCAAAGCGCGGTGAGCGCCCCGGTCGTCAGCTATCTCTTCGGCGAGTGGGCGGTACTGGGACAGGCTCGCGCCAAGGTGCCCCTGTCCGAGGCATATATCGCGGCCTATTATGAGAAGGTCGTGGCCTATGTAAAGGCGAACATCGGCTCTGACGGCATCCTCCGGAAGCCCGATGATAAAAACACCCCCGTCATCACCGACAACGAGCGTATCATTCTGGCCCTTACCGCCATCGGCAAGGACCCCGCCAACGTGGGCGGCAAAAACCTGCTGACGGCGCTGCAGGACAAGGATATCATGAAGGTCACCGATACCAGTAAAACGGATATCAACGGCCTCGTCATGGGTCTGCTGGCGCTCAACAGCCGCAATTACACCTCCGACACCTCCTGGCTGGTGCAGGCTGTTCTTGAACAGCAGAACAAAGACGGCAGCTGGAGCGCCAGCGCCGACACAAAACCCGTCGGCGACGTGGACATGACCGCCATGGCGCTGCAGGCGCTGGCGCCCTACTATAAGGACGGCGGCAATGAAACCGTGAACACCGCCGTGAAGAAAGCCCTCAACTGGCTCTCCGGCAAGTATCGAAGCGGCTACGACTCCTCCGAGAGCTGCGCGCAGGTGGTCATCGCCCTTTCCGCCCTGAATTTGGATGCCAACACGGACGCGCGCTTTACCAAGACCGTGGAGGGGAAGACCCTGAGCGTGCTGGGGAACCTCCTGCAGTACCGCGTGGCGGAGAACGGCGGCTTTAAGCATCAGTTCGCAGACAAGGCCGTCAACGAGATGGCCACGGAGCAGGCGCTTTGCGCCATGGCCGCCTATGCGCGCTTTACCGAGAAGGCCAACGCCCTCTACGATATGACCGACGCCGCCTGCGCCCATCGCTTCGGCGAGTGGAAAGTGACCGTGGCCGCCACCTGCACCAAGGACGGCGTCAGCCGCCGGATCTGCTCCATTTGCGGCGTCGTGGAGGAAAAGCCTGTTCCCGCGACGGGCCACAAGTTCAGCGCGTGGACGGTGACCAAGGCGGCCACCTGCACCGAAAGCGGTATCAGCACCTGTAAGTGCAGCGTTTGCGGCACGGAGGAGACGATGATCGTCCCGTCTCTGGGGCACAGTATGACTGCCACGGCGGGCAAGGCTGCTACCTGCACCGAGGCAGGCAACAGTGCCTATTGGACCTGCTCTCGCTGCCACAAGTTCTTCAGCGATGCGGCGGGCAAGACCGAGATCGCCAAGGACAGCTGGGTCATCGCGGCCCTGGGCCACGATGAGGCCACCCGTGCGGCGGTGGCGGCCACCTGCTACGCCTCCGGCCATGAGGCGGATACCTACTGCAAGCGCTGCGGCATTGTCATCACAGCTGGCGCGACCATTCCCGCCACCGGCAAGCACACCTACGTCAACGGCGTCTGCACCGTCTGCGGCGTCAAGAACCCGATGGCCAACGTCAAAGGCGATGACATCAAGGTGGACAGCAAAGACAACAAGACCGCCGCGGGCGACGGCTTGGTCATCAAGGCCGATGATACCATCACCGGGGAGGTGCTGGCGGACATCAAGGCAGCAGTGAGCGACGGTGCAATCACCGTGACCGTGACGGATACGCTCCAGCTCACCAACGAGCAGAAGGCCGCCGACGGCGGCAAGAGCGCCCTGACCGAGGCGGCCAAGACGGCCGGTGACGAGGTTAAGAAGGAGCTGAACAAGCTGGCCGAGAAGCTGGACGCCCTGCGCGGCGACAAATCCCGCAAGAACGCGCAGTTGGAGAAGGTCGTAGACGTGACTGTGGCGCTGGTCAAGACGGAAGGGAACGAGATCAAGACCGTGGCGCAGCTTATCGAGCTGCCCCACAGCGTCACCGTGACCATCCCCATCACCGACGAGCTGTACGCGGCCCTTCAGGGCAAGCACGTCTGCGTGGTGCGCAGCCACACGGATAGCAGCGGCAATGTGACCACTGCCGAGCTGTCCGCTACGCTGGGCGGCACCAAGGGCAATTATGTCCTGACCTTCCAGACGGACAAGGCCTCCGCGTTCGCTATCGTCTCCTATGAGACGGTGTCCTCCGGGTACTACTACGGCGGAAGCGGTACGGCCGACAGCGGCAAGACCGACTCCTCCAATACGGCGGACGACAGTCAGATGGTGCTGTGGCTGGGCAGCGCGGTCCTGGCGGCAGCAGCCGTTGTGGTGCTGACCCGGAAGAAGCGCGTTTCCAAGTAACAACAGAACAGCCGACGCAGAGGCGCGAAAGCGCCTCTGCGTATGGCGCTTTTATGAGAAATGAGAGATATGAAGAAAAACCACCGATTTTGGCTGTTGGCGCTGGCGCTGTCCCTGCTGCTGACCTGCGCCGCCTGCGGAAAAAAGACCGTATCGTACGCCCCCGGCAACATTCCCACGGCAACGCAGGAGCAGACCGCGGACACCAGGAAGGACGACACAGCTGAAACGGGCACCACCAAGGCTGACGGCAAGCAGGACGCGGCAAAGACTGAGGATAAGACCGCGGACGACAAGAAGCCTGACAAGCAGAAGTCGGCTGATGATGCCAAAAAGGCCGAGGAGGACGCCAAAAAGCAGGAGGAAGCCAAGCGCCTGGAGGAGCAGAAGCGGCTGGAAGAAGAGAAGAAACAGCAGGAACAGAAGCAGCCTTCTGCGCCGGACCCGGACCCTGCGCCTGCACCTGACCCTGCGCCGGCGGCGTCCGTATCGCTGTACATTTCCTGTGCCACGGTGCTCAATAATATGGACAAGTGCTCCGACGGCGTGAAGGATATTATTCCCGCCGACGGCGTGATCCTGTCCACCACGGTGACCATCACCGAGGGGGAGTCTGTCATGTCCGTACTGAAGCGGGCCTGCGGTGACGCGGGTATCCCGGTGAGCTCCAGCAGCAACTATGTCAGGGGCATCAACGGCCTGTTCGAAAAAAATGTGGGCAGGAGCTCCGGCTGGATGTACTGCGTGGGGGGAACCTTCCCCAGCTATGGCGCGGACAGCTATACGCTCTCCGGCGGCGAGAACATCCAGTGGCTCTACACCTGTAATATGGGTGCAGACGTGGGCAATACCTACATGGGCTGACAAAAGGGCGGCTTTTGCCGCCCTTTTTCCGCACGCAGGATTGACGTATCCCCTGGCGGCAGGGTATAATCAAAAGGTTAAGACATCATGTATGCAGGAGGTGATCCCATGGACGATACGCTGCGCACTTGCCATCCGGCGGTGAGCTTTGCCTATTTCGCCCTGGTCATCATCTGCACCATGTTTTTTATGCACCCGGTGTGCCTGGTCCTGTCGACGCTGGGCGGCGGGTGGTATGTTGCCCGTCTGCTGGGCGGCAAGGGCCTGCGCCGCCACCTGCTGTGGCTGCTGCCCATGGCCCTCCTGGCGGCGGCCCTGAACCCGGCCTTTGTCCACCAGGGCGTCACCATTCTGGCCTACCTGCCCTCCGGCAATCCTTTGACGCTGGAGAGCCTGCTCTACGGTCTGGCCGCCGGCGCCATGCTCAGCGCCGTGGCGCTGTGGTTCGTCTGCGTCACCGATGTCATCACCTCGGACAAGGTGGTGTACCTCTTTGGCCGCGTCATCCCAGCGCTGTCCCTGCTGCTGAGCATGATCCTCCGCTTTGTGCCCCGCTTTGTCCGGCGGCTCCGTGCCGTGGCGCAGGCCCAGCGGCATCTGGGCCGTGATACCCAGACCGGCGCCCCGGCCCGGCGCGTCAGAAGCGCCCTTCGTGTGTTCTCCATCGTTGTCACCTGGAGCCTGGAAAGCGGGCTCATTACCGCCGACAGTATGCGCTGCCGGGGCTATGGCCTGCCGGGGAGGACATCCTTCTCCCTCTACCGCTTTGACCGGCGTGACGGTGCCGTCGCCCTCTGGCTGGCCTTCTGCGGCCTGTATCTGCTGGGCGGCGGTCTGGCCGGCGGCTTGCGCTTTCAGTATTACCCCATGCTGCTCAGCGGCCCCGTCACACCGCTGACGGTCAGCTTTTTCGCCGTTTACGGCCTGCTCTGCTTTACGCCGGTGCTGCTGGACGCCCTGTCCCGGCGCCGCTATCTCGTCCGGAAAGGAGGGACTCCCCGTGCCTGAACTGCTGCGTTTGGAGCATTTTGGCTTCACCTATCCCCAGCAGCCCTGCCCCGCGCTGGCGGATGTGTCCCTCACGGTCCGTCAGGGCGAGTTCTGGGTCCTCTGCGGCGCCTCCGGCTGCGGCAAGACCACGCTTCTCCGCCAGCTGAAGCCCGCCCTGCGCCCCCACGGTGCGGCCGAGGGCCGTATCCTCTTCGACGGTCAGCCGCTGGATGACCTGCCGCCCCATCGGCAGGCCGCCGATATCGGCTTCGTCCTCCAGTCTCCGGAGGAGCAGACCGTCACCGACAAGGTCTGGCATGAGCTGGCCTTCGGACTGGAGAGCCTGGGTTGCGACACGCCCTCCATCCGTCGCCGCGTGGCGGAGATGGCCTCCTTCTTCGGCATCCAGGACTGGTTCCATAAGAAAGTGGATGAGCTCTCCGGCGGCCAGAAGCAGCTGCTGGCCCTGGCCTCGGTCATGGTGCTCCAACCCCGTCTGCTGATACTGGACGAGCCCACCAGCCAGCTGGACCCTATTGCCGCTGCCGACTTTTTGCAGACTGTGGGCCGCCTGAACCGCGAGCTGGGCATCACCGTTCTGATGACGGAGCACCGTCTCGAGGAGGCGTTGCCCCTGGCCACCCACGCCGCCGTGCTGGACGGCGGCCATCTCCTCTGTGCCGGCGCGCCGGAGGCGGTGTGCCGTTCCCTGCGGGGCCGCGGCCACGATATGTTCCTGGCCATGCCCGCCGCCGTCCGTATCTGGGCCGGGGTGGACAGCGACGCGCCCTGCCCCATCACCGTCCGCGAGGGCCGCGATTTCCTGTCCGGCTGGTGCGATGAACACCCCCTGTGCCCGCTGCCGCCGGAGCCGGTGTATCCCGCCGGGGATACCGCCCTTGTCGGCGCGGGTCTCTGGTTCCGCTATGAGCCGGACCAGCCGGACGTGGTCCGCGGTCTGGACCTTCAGGCCCGCCGGGGTGAGCTGCTGGCGCTTCTGGGCGGCAACGGCGCGGGCAAGTCCACCACCCTGGGCCTGCTGTCCGGCGCGCTGACGCCCCAGCGGGGCACCGTGACCCATACGGGCCGCATCGGCGTTCTGCCCCAGGACCCGCAGGCTCTGTTCGTGAAAAACACGGTCCGTCAGGACCTGTACGAGTCCTTTGACGGCACGGACCTCCCCAAAGACCAACGTGACCGCCGGGTAGAGCAGGTGACGGCCCTTTGCCGCCTGACCGAGCTGCTGGACCGTCATCCCTATGACCTCTCCGGCGGCGAGCAGCAGCGGGCCGCCCTGGGTAAGGTGCTGCTGCACCAGCCGGATATCCTGCTGCTGGACGAGCCTACCAAGGGCCTGGACGCCGCCTTCAAGCAGTCCTTTGCCGCTATTCTTTCCGCGCTGACCGCCGCCGGCACGACAGTGGTGATGGTCAGCCACGACGTGGCCTTCTGTGCCCGGTATGCCCACCGCTGCGCCCTGTTTTTCGACGGCAGCATCGTCGCGGAGGGCACACCCCGTGACTTCTTCTCCGGCAACAGCTTCTATACCACTTCCGCTAACCGTATGGTCCGGGATTTCTGCCCCTGTGCCGTCACGCCGGAGGACGTGATCGCGGTCATCGGCGGGACCGCCGCCTGGCAGCCTCTGCCTCCGGTGGCGGAGGAGTCCACCGCCTGGAAGCCGAAAAAGCTTCCCTGGTGGCGCAGAGCCATCGCCGCCGTATGCGGTGCGGGTGCGCTGGCGATCTTCTGGCTGGCGGCCAAGCACACCGACCTCACCGCCCTGGTGGGCGGCGGCACACTCTCCCAGGCCGGCTGGCAGGCCCTGGGCCTTTACGGCCTGTTCATCGCCCTGCTCTTCGGCTGCATCGCCGCCATCGGTCGGCGCTCCAAGCCCCTGACGCTGCTCCAGACCCCGGTGCAGAAGCGGAAGCTCTCCCACCGCACCCGCCTGGCGGCGGTGCTGATATTGCTGTGCATCCCCGCCACGCTGTATCTGGGCTTTTTCTACCTGGGCAACACTGCCTACTACCCCATCGCCTTCGCCGTGCTGCTGGAATGCATGGTGCCCTTCTTCCTGGTGTTCGAGGGACGGAAGCCACAGGCCCGTGAGCTGGTGCTGGTGGCCTCCCTCTGCGCCCTGGGCGTGGCGGGCCGCGCCGCCTTCTTCATGCTGCCTCAGTTCAAGCCCG
>OHPO01000865.1_pt1 | contig 15141 bp, 16 predicted proteins | sample 1577741 | NCBI WGS metagenome assembly OHPO01 (sample SAMEA3879574, study PRJEB24766) | human gut metagenome | biome: human-associated habitat; feature: feces | place: USA | collected 1985/1987
AAATTTATTGATATATCATCAACATTTAATTCGAATGTTATTTCACATTTACTATTAATTTTAAAAATTTTAATTATTCTAAATAAATTTAATATTTCCTCTTTACTTAAACATGATGGTGTGCCTCCACCTATGTAAATAGACTTGATTTCATCGTTATCATATTTTTCTTTTATTTCTCTTTCTAATGCTTTTAAATATTCCCCTGCCCATGATGGTGAATATAAAAATTTACAAAAGTCACAATATGAACATATACTTTTACAAAATGGAATATGTATGTAGACACCTCTCATAATTACACCATCCTGTTTAAATTATATCATTCTTGACTTACACAAGCAATATTTAGTTATCTTTGGTAACTGTCATAAAAGCATTTATTAAATCTAAACTTGTTTTTGCTTTATCGATTTTATCTTTGAATCTCAAACCATATCTTTCTTTCATTTCTTCAATCATTTTTTCTATACTTTCCGGATTTCTATTTAAGTTCTTGTACCAATAACTATTTTCCCTTAAATATTTTATATAATTGTTATCTGTATATAACTTTTCGTATGTACTTTTTTTCATTAATCATCAAAAAACCTATTTATCGGTTCAATTTTTCCTTTCTTTATATTTTTTGTCTTTTTTGTTTTTTCTTCCTTTTTAAAAGAATTTGTTAAATCTTCGATAAAACTAACAGCTTTCCCTAAACCATTTAAATTTTCTTGTAAATTATCGATGTTTATATTTTTAAGACTATTTATTATTTCTTTAACACCTAAACTATTTGTTATGTTGTCAGTTATTCTATTTTTTTTGTATTGATTAAATAAGCTTGATTCGCTACCATATAAGTCATAAATTTGATATAACTCTTGCCACGTGGTTTTCCCGTTTTTAACACTGTAAGCGAATTCAGGATTTAATTTAACAAATTCTTTAAACATTTCTTTTTTTGTCACAAAAAATCACCTACTATATTTTATGTAGGCAATTATTAAAAATACTATATTTTAAACTCATCAAAAAAATCACTCATTGTCATAGGTTCAATTATTTTTTCTTCTATTTCTTCTTTATTGTTTTTAGTAATATCTTTTATTTTATTGATTAAAAATACTTCGGTTATATTCTTTGAGGTAATCTTGTTACCAGCACTTATTTTGTCCGCAATATTTATTTCACTCGCTTTTATTTCTTCAATATCGTCATTTAATATTCCAAATAAAGTTTTGCTGTTTGATAAATATGCATTTATGATTTTATATGTTTTTGACTTAAGGTTTTTTATAATTAAACTTCCTTTTTTTGCGCGAGTATTTTTTGGTATATCATTTAATTTTATTCTTTTTGCTGTTTTGTTATTTGTAAATATAGTTAAATGCTCGTCATCGTATATATTTTGACCATTTATTACTTTGTCACCATCATTTAATTTAATTGCTTTAACACCACTTGTTTTTAGCCCAAGCACAGGTATTTCATCAGAATTATATTTTAAACACATTCCATTTTCTGTTGTTATTAAAAATTCTGTTCCATTTTTTAAAGAAATATTTATTAATTCGTCGTCATCTTTTAATTTTATTGCAGTAATTGGTTTACTGTATCTAGTGATTTGAAAGTTTTTTAACTCAGTATTTTTTACCATTCCATTTTTTGTTATTAATGTAAGTTTTGTATCATCAAAGTTGTGTATTCCAATACTTCTTATTATTTTCTCTCCATCACTAATAGCTATGTAGCTACTTATATGTTCTTTTAGATCTTTGTTTTTGCTTTCTTGTATATCTCTAACTGGTAAATATAAGTAGTTACCCAAATTTGTGAAAAATAATATTGTATCTAAATTATTTATTTTATATATATTTTCAATATAGTCCTCTTCTCGTAAATTTAATTGTTCTTTATTATTAAATGATTTTATGCTTACTTTTTTTACATAACCATTTTTACTTACTATTACAATAAAGTCGCTTTTATCCACCATTGCCAATTCATCTATTTTTATTTGCGTTATTTCGTCTTTTATTATTGTTTTTCTAGGTGTGCTGTAATTCTTTTTTAACTCTCTTAATTCTTCTTTGATTGTCTTTTTTAAATTATTTTCATTTTCTAAAATGCTTTTTAAGTAATTTATCTCATCTATAAGTTTTTTATACTCTTCTTTTAATATTGTAACATCTGTATTAGTAAGTTTATAAAGTTGCATCATCACTATTGCTTCTGCTTGTAATTCCGTAAAGTTAAATTCTTTTATTAAATTTGAAATTGCATCATTTTTATTTTTGCTTTGTCTTATAACTTTTATTACTTCATCTAATATATCTAAAGCTTTAATTATATGTTTTCTGGCTTGTTTATTTTTAAGTTCATATTCGCTTCTTTTAGTTACTATTTCTTTTCTATGGGAAATAAATGAGTCTATTATTTCTGTAATACTAAGTTGTTTTGGCCTTTTGTTTACTATCGCCACCATGTTGAAATTGTAATTTATCTGTAACTCTGTATTTTTTAATAAGTAATTTATTATTAAATCTTTATTTGCATTACTTTTTAAATCTATGACAATTCTGACATTATCATTTTTATCTGATTCATCTCTTACTTCGCTTATTCCTTCAATTCGTTTGTCAATTCTTATTTCATCTATTTTTTTAATAATATTTGCTTTTAATGTGTCAAATGGAATTTCTGTAATTATTATTTTTTCTTTGCCTTTTTCTTTTAAAAATTCATATTTGCTTTTGACAACTACTTTTCCTTTGCCAGTTTTATAAGCTTCAGTAATTCCTTCTTTTCCTTCTATGATTCCACCCGTTGGAAAGTCTGGGCCTTTTACTATTTCTAAGATTGTTTCTAGGTTGCAATTGGGAGAGTCTATTCGCTTTATTGTCGCATCAATAATTTCTTCAATGTTATGAGGTGGTATGTCAGTAGCATATCCTGCACTTATTCCTGTTGTTCCATTTATTAGTAAATTAGGTAAGTTTGCAGGCAGAACAGTTGGTTCAAGAAAACGATCGTCAAAATTAGGAGCCCAAGAAACGGTCTCTTTGTCTAAATCATTAAGTAATTCTTCACTAATTTTAGCAAGTCTGGCTTCAGTATAACGATATGCAGCAGCAGGATCCCCATCTAAAGAACCGTTGTTTCCATGAATGCTAATCAAAGGTGCAGTTTGTTTCCACCATTGACTCATTCTAACCATTGCTTCGTATACTGAAGAATCACCATGAGGATGAAATTTTCCTAGTACATCTCCTACAGTTGCAGCACATTTTATATAAGGTTTTTCCCAAGTGTTATTTGATAGGTACATTGCATATAATATTCTTCTTTGAACAGGTTTAAGTCCGTCTCTAACATCAGGAATTGCACGCTCTTGTATTATCTCTTTAGCATATTTGCCAAAACAATCACCCATAATGTCCTCAAGCGCAAAGTCATATATTCTTTTTAACGCTTCATTAGTATCATCTTTCTTCATATATTAACTCCTATAATCGTCCTCTAATGTAAATTCAACATTTTCGTTGATCCAGTCTTTTCTTGGTTCTACTTTGTCACCCATTAGTATATTAACGCTTTTTTCAGCAAGTGCCAAATCGTCAATTTTTACTCTAATTAAGCTTCTACAATTTGGATCCATGGTAGTTTCCCATAATTGATCGGGGTTCATTTCACCTAGTCCTTTATATCTCTGAATTGTAAATTTTCCTTTGTAACTGTTTCTAAATTCGTTTAATTCTTCATTACTCATTAAGTATTTTTTCTCTTTACCATATTTTATTAAATATAGTGGGGGTACAGCTATATATATCATTCCATTTTCTATTAATGGCCTCATATATCTGTAAAAGAATGTTAATAGTAAAGTTTGAATATGTGAACCATCTACGTCCGCATCACTCATTATTATTATTTTATTGTAATTTGAACATGTCGGGTCACACTCACTTCCAACGCCAGCGCCTATCGCATGTATTATCATGTTAATTTCTTCATTTTTAAATAACTCATTTGCACTAGTTTTCTCAGCATTAATTACTTTTCCTCTTAATGGCATTACAGCTTGAAAGTCTTTATCTCTTCCACTTTTTGCAGTTCCACCTGCTGAATTTCCTTCGACTAAAAACAGCTCATTTTTTTTTGAATCTTTACTTTGTGCGGGTGTTAATTTTCCTAAAAGTATTTTTTCTTTTTCTTTTCGACCTTTTCCATTTCTCGCTTCTTCTCTAGCTTTTCTAGCAGCTTCTCTAGCATTTTTACTTTTTAAAGTTTTTTCCATTATTACGCCAGCATTTTCTTTATTTTCCTCTAAAAAATAAGTTAATTTTTCATATACTATACTTTCTACTACGGTCCTTGCAATTGGGGTCCCTAATTTTCCTTTTGTTTGACCTTCAAATTGTAATAACTGTTCTGGAATTTTTAAACTTATTATTGCAGATAAGCCTTCTCTTGTATCGCTGCCTTCTAAACCAGTTTTACTTAAATTGTATTTTTTTATGTATTCATTAAATGCTTTTGTAAGAGCAGTTTTAAAACCAACTTCATGGCTACCGCCATCTACTGTTTTTACATTATTTACAAAGGAAATGATTTGTTCATTATATCCATCGGTGTATTGCATAGCTACGTCTACTTCTATATTATTTTTAAGTCCATGCATCTCAATGATTTTATGTAATGTTTTTTTATCTTCGTTGATATAATCAATGTATGATACTAAGCCGTTATCGTAGTGAAATGTACTTTCTTTTTCATCTTCTTCATCTATTACTGTAATTGTTAATCCATTAATCAAAAAAGCACTTTCCTGCATTCTTTCACATATGGTTGTATAACTAAAATTACAATTTTTAAAAATATTGGAATCTGGTTTAAATGTAACGGTAGTTCCTGTTTCTTTCGTTGTTCCAATTTTTTTTAATGGTGTGTTGACTTTGCCACCGTCTTTAAATGTTATTTCATAAATGTTTTTATCTCGTCTAATTTCAACTTTCATCCATTCGCTAAGAGCATTTACTACACTTGCTCCAACGCCATGAAGACCGCCACTTACTTTGTATCCATCTGTTTCAAATTTTCCTCCAGCATGTAATACGGTATATACGACTTCAAGTGCTGATTTTCCTGCTTTGTGATTGATATCTACCGGTATTCCCCTACCATCATCTTCGACTGTAATGGAATTATCTTCGTTGATCGTCACGTCGATGTCGGTACAGTAGCCGGCCAGCGCCTCGTCGATGGCGTTGTCCACGATCTCATATACCAGGTGGTGCAGACCGCTGGCGCTGGTAGAACCGATATACATACCCGGCCGCTTCCGCACAGCCTCCAGCCCCTCCAGTACCTGTATTTCTGATGCGTTATATTCCGTATCCACCACGGTCTTTTCCAGTTCTGCCATGTACTACTCTCCTTTTCCTTGGACCCGCTTGCCCAGCGTCCGGGAATTGATCTGCGACAGATACACGATCTGCCGGTGATAGGGATGGTCACACACCACGAAGGACCGCGGTATGTCCTCGCAGGCACTCTGTACCACGCCCTCCTGCTCGGCTCCCTGTAAAAACTCTCTCGTTTTTTTTGAGGTAGAGGTGTTATCCAGGTCAAAGATACCGATGACCCGCCGGTCCTCTACCATCACGTTCATACCGATGTGCAGATACGCCATCACAGTACCTCCCCGCCCCGCACATGGAACACCCTGCCGCTGAGCAGCGTGTCCAGCCGGTCGTTTTCGCAACAGGTGATAAACACCTGTCCGCCGCTGATGCGATTCAGTACGTATTCCTGCCGCCGGGGGTCCAGCTCGCTGAGCACATCGTCCAGCAGCATTACCGGATACTCCCCCATGGCGTTTTTGTGTATCTCGCGCTCCGCCAGCTTCAGGCTCAGTGCCGCCGTGCGTACCTGCCCCTGCGAGCAGAACTGCCGCGCGCTGCGCCCGTTGACCAGCACCTCGATATCGTCCTTGTGGGCGCCAGAGAGACACAGCTTCGACGCACGCTCCGCCGCCTGATGACTCTCCATATGTGCCGCCAGCGCCGCGTAGATATCTGCCTGACTGCCCAGCGGGTCGGCGACGGTCCTGACGGTCTGGTACGTCAGGGTCAGCTCCTCCCTCTCGCCGCTGCACTCATAGTGTGCCTGTCGGGCATATTCCGCCAGCGCCGCACAGAACCGCGCCCGATAGCCTACCAGCACTGCGCCGCTGCGGCACAGGCCTTCGTTGAATTCCGGCAGCAGGTCCAAAAGCTCTGGCTTGTCCTCGCTGTCCCGCAGGATGCGGGTCTTGTGCTCATACAGCCGGCTGTACTGGCTCAGCGCCTCGGCGTACCGCGGCCGCAGCTGGCACAGCGACAGGTCCATGAACCGCCGCCGTTCCGCCGCACCGGCCCGGATCAAAAACAGATCCTCCGGCGCAAAAAACACCGTATGCAGCACGTCGGACAGGGAGGCGCTGTTTTTGGCGGGCACACCGTTAACGGTCATTTTCCGCCGCTTTCCGCGGAAGAGGCGTATGTCCGTCACAAACTCCCGCTGCCGGGAAAAGATATCTCCCAACAGTGCGGCCTCCTGCATATCGAAGCCGATCAGCTCCTTGTCTCCGTGGGCGCGGGGACTTTTTCCACAGCTAAGATATACGATGGCCTCCAGCAGATTTGTTTTTCCTTGGGCGTTCTCTCCGTAAATAACGTTGCAGCTGGGGTCGAACGTCAGCGCCTGCGTGCCGTAGTTCCGCCAGCCCTGCAGGTGCAGGGCGTCAACTCTCATACGCCACCGTCAGCGTCTGCCCGTTGAAGACCACCACGTCGCCGGGTCGGATCTTCTTGCCCCGCATGGTGCACACCTCGCCATTGACCGTCACGTCACCCTCCTGGATGACGAGTTTGGCCTCGCCGCCGGTCTCTACCGCCGCGGCAAACTTCAGCAGATCCTGCAATTTGATATATTCCGTTGTGATGGTGATAGTCTCCATAATAATGAACCTCGTTCATAGATATAATATGCCGTTTTTTTCTTCAATAAAAAGCGCGCACACAGTTCGATAAAGGTGCAGCTCCTGCGTTCTGCCGATGGCAAACCAACGACGGCGTACCGGGTGTATGTCGAGGAGGTGTAACGATGGCAGGGCACAAGAGATGTGCCTTTATTGCGCCTTCAGGCGCACCGGCAGCACCATATAAAGAAAGTTGTCACTGTCATCTACGGGCGTGATAATACAGGGCGAAATACCGGTGTTCAGCTGCATTTTCACCGTGTCCGCCGGGGCATAGCGCAGGGCGTCCATGAGATAGCGGTTGTTGAAGCCGATCTCCAGCTCCTGTCCGTCGCCGCGGACGGGGCAGATATCCCGGGCTTCGCCGTTTCCGGTCCGGGCGGACATATACACCCGGTCCTGGCTGAACAGGCAGCGTACCGGACTTTTCAGCTTCTCGCTGATGACCACGCTGACGCGGTCCAGGCTTTCGATCATCGTCTTGTTGTCCACCTCGATGCAGATGGGGTTGGTGGTAGGTATGGCATTCTTGTAGTCCAGGAATTCACCCTCCAACCGGCGGCATATCAGCTGGGTAGCCCCGGCCTCGAACATCAGATGGCGCTTACCCTGGGTCACCGTCACCATGTCGTCGGTGTCGGCGCATATTTTCTCCACCTCATTCAGGGCCGCGCCGGGGGCCACGAACTTAAAGGCCCCGCCGTCGATGTGCTCCAACGGCTCGCGGCGCAGCGCCAGACGGAAGCCGTCCACCGCCACCATGGTCAGTCCCTTGTCGCTGATCTCAAACAGGGCGCCGGTGTGGATGGGACGGGCCTCATTGACGGAAACAGCAAAGCTGGTCTGGTTGATCATGGCCTTCAGCGTCCGCTGCTCCAGTGTGACGGAGAACTGGTCGTCCACCTCCGGCAGCTCCGGATAGTCGTCGGCGCTGAGGCCGGGAAGCTCGAAGCTGGCATCGCCGCAGTTCAGCTTCACGTTGAACTTGTCGTCTGCCTCAAAGGTCACCATGTCATCCGGCAGGCGGCGGATCATCTCGCCGAACAGTCTGGCGTTCAGCACGATGTGCCCTGCCTCGGACACTGCGGCCTCTACCGTGGTGCGTATGCCGGTCTGCATATTATAGCCGGACAGCCGCAGTCCCTCGCCGCACTCCAGCAGGATACCCTCCAGCGCCGGGATGGAGCTTTTAGCCGCCACCGCCCGGGACACCGCGGCCACCGCCTGTTGTACCAGTGCCTTTTCACAGGAAAATCTCACCATATCTGTCGTTCCTCGCTTTCCGAAAGTCATTGCCGCCTGCGCTGTCTGAAAGATCAGCCCTATGCAAAAAAGCGGTTCTATTTTTCTAAATCAAATCATAAACTAATCTTTTATTTCAGTAGTCTTATTAGTAGGGAAATTTTATGTGGACATCCATGTTTATCCCGCGCCGTTATCGGCTTTTTTATAGACATACCGTTATGGAAAATACGTCGGGTTTCCCACAGCTTCATGTGTGCTTCGGATAATGCACAGACTTTCCACGTGGATTACACAGGAAATGGGGAAAACCCTCCCCTTTCGCTCTGTCTCGCCAGCACCTGCGATTTCTCACTTTTTGCTGTTGATGTTGGTGGTGATCTCCTTCACCTTTTCAGCAAAAGCGGGGTCGGAGCGCATCGTGCTCTCCACCTTGTCCAGAGAGTGCAGAATAGTGGAGTGGTCCCTGTCGCCAAACTCCTTGCCGATGTCGTTCAGGCTCATGGAGGTCATACGGCGGATGAGATACATGGCGATCTGCCGCGCGGCCACCACATCTCGGCTGCGGCTCTGTCCCCGCAGCGTCTCCTCGTCCACATGGAAGTAGCTGCATATGTATCCCACGATAATGGCAGGGGTGGGGGCAAAGTCGTTGCTCTTCTTCAGCATATCACGGATAGCCCGGCTGACGGTCTCCTCGTTGACCTGGTCGTCCAGCAGATCCCGATAGGCCAGTATCTTGTTCAGCGTGCCCTCGATCTGCCGCACGTTGGAGGTGATGTTCTCCGCGATGTAGTCCGTCACCTCGTTGGGCAGCTTCACGCCCAGCATGGCAGCCTTATTCTGCACGATGGCGAACCGTGTTTCAAAGTCCGGCGGCGCCACATCCACCATCAAGCCCCACTCAAACCGGGTCCGCAGCCGGTCCTCCAGCTGAGTGATCTCCTTGGGCGGCCGGTCTGACGTCAGCACGATCTGCCGGCCGGACTCATACAGGGTGTTGAAGGTGTGAAAGAACTCCTCCTGGGTCTGTATCTTGCCGGCGATGAATTGGATATCGTCCATCAGCAGGATATCCGTCTGCCGGTACTTTTCCCGGAACTCCGCGTTGCGGTTTTCCCGGATGGAGGCGATCAGCTCATTGGTGAAGTCATCGCCCTTCACATAGACGATCCGTGCCTCCGGCCGCTTTTTACGCAGGGCGTTGGCGATAGCGTACAGCAGGTGCGTCTTGCCCAGTCCGCTGTCACCGTAGATAAACAGCGGGTTGTAGTTCTCTCCGGGCTTCTCGGTCACCGCCTTGGCGGCGGCAAAGGCCAGCTTGTTCTGGGGTCCCACCACATACGTCTCGAAGGTGAAGGCCTCCGACTCTGACAGATCGCCCGGCCTGTCCGGCGCCACACCGTGGTAAGCCGCCAGCTGCTGATCGTCCAGAATTTTTACCTCCAGGTCCGTGGAGAACAGGTCCCGCAGTGCCGCCTTGATGTGTGGCAGGAACCGGGCCTCGATGGTGCTCTTTTTAAAGGTATTGCTGCAATGGAGCACGAAGGCCGAGTCCTCCATTGTCACCACCGTTACCTCGTCGAACCAGGTATTGATGGTGGTCTCGGACAGCTCATGGCTCAGCCGCTTGAGCACGCTGTCCCACAGGTCTTTCATGGAATTCAAGCAAAAGCTCCCCTTTCGGCGGAGGCTGTCTGTTTTCCTCCGCGATAAAATGGCGGGGGGTATACCGCCGCAAAATATCCCACCACATTATAGCAGAAAACACGCCGGAAGTCTACACCTATTCTAAATATAAACTGCCGGCTTTTTCCCTGTTTTTCCCGCAAAAACGGGCGCTTGTGGGTAAATTTTTGTTGACAGTGCCCCCCTGTATCTGTATAATATACTCCGCGTGGTTGCACGCAGATGTGCAACAGGCGTGGAAATGTTTACTGCGGCGGTGAATATCTCACCGCTGTCGAGTAAGCGCGGGACCTCACCGTTCCGCCGGATAATCTTAAAAATGGAGGTGTCATGCAATGTTCCGTACCTATCAGCCCAAGAAGCGTCAGCGCTCCAAGGAGCACGGCTTCCGCAAGAGAATGGCCACCCGCAACGGCCGCAAGGTTCTGGCCCGTCGTCGTGCCAAGGGTCGTGCCCGTCTGACCCATTGAGGTCACGGAAGGTGCATCGCACATACAGATAAGCCCTGAGGGACGGAGGATGGAGATCCCCGTCCCTATCGGTGTATCTGGCGAGGCAAAACCAGTATAGCGAGGGAACACATGGACGCAAGAGTAACGGTGAAGCAAAACAGCGACTTCCGCCGCATTTACCGCAGGGGCCGGTCCGCCGTCTCCGGCGGCGTGGTGGTCTACTGCCTGAAGAACAGACAAGGAATGAGCCGCCTGGGCGTCACCGTCTCCACCAAGCTGGGCCACGCCGTGGTCCGCAACCGTGTCCGCCGCCGGTTTCGTGAGCTCTATCGCCTGCACAGGGCCGATATGCTCCCCGGCTGGGATATTATCATGGTGGGCCGTGTCCGTGCCGCCGAGCTGCCCTATCAAAAGCTGGAAAAGCAATACCTCCGCTGCCTTGCAGAGCTGGGATTGCTGCGGGAGGATGTATGAAAAGATTTCTTCTCTCCGCTATCCGCTTTTATCGCCGGGCCGTCTCGCCCCTGTTCCCGCCCCGCTGCCGCTATATCCCCACCTGCTCGCAGTACGCCCTTGAGGCGGTCGAGAAATACGGTGCGGCCAAGGGCGGCTGGCTGGCGTTCAAGCGTCTTATGCGGTGCCATCCCTTCCACCATCACAAGGGCGGCTGGTATGATCCGGTGCCCTGAACCAACCCCCTCAAAAAACTACGGAGGAATAAAAGCCTATGTTCGCACAACTCGGCTACTACATCTGTGTGCCGTTCGCGTGGCTCACCCGCCTGTTCTATACCTGGACGGGCTCTTACGGCGTCGCTCTGATCCTCTTCACCCTGATCGTCAAGCTGGTGCTGCTTCCCTTCCAGCTCAAGAGCAAGAAGAGTATGCTCCGCATGGGCCGCATGAACAGCAAGGTGCAGGAGATCCAGAAGAAATACGCCAACAACAAGGAGAGGCAGCAGCAGGAGATCGCGGACCTCTATGCCCGCGAGGGCGTCAACCCCATGTCCGGGTGCCTGTGGTCCTTCCTGCCCTTCCCCATCCTGATCGCCCTGTACTACATCATCCGCACACCTCTGCGCTACTTCATGTCCCTGTCCAACGAGGTCATCGCCAAGATCACCGAGCTGGCGGTGTCCCTGGGGTATGTGTCCGGCGCCAGTGGTCAGGCCTCTGCTTATGACCAGATCTATCTGGCCAAGTTCATCCACGATAACTGGTCCAGCTTCGAGGGCAAATTCGATGGTCTTATCGACCTGAACTACACCTTCCTCAGCATGGACCTGTCCGCCGTGCCCAAGGATCTGTTCAGCCAGTTTCCCTCCGGCGGCTGGCCCGTCATCGGCATCATGCTCATGCCGCTGATCTCTGCCGCGCTGCAGTTCCTGATGACCCGCATCTCCATGAAGACCAACGGCAACAGCAACATGAACGGCTCCTCCAAGGCGATGCTCTACATGATGCCCCTGATGACGGTGTGGATGGGCTATATCCTTCCCGCCGCCCTGTGCGTCTACTGGATCGCCAACGCTGCGTTCTCCTGCATTCAGGAGCAGGTGCTGAACAAGCACTTCTCTAAGGTGCTGGACCGCGAGGAGACCGACAAGGAGCGCCAGAAGCGCGAGGCCCGCTACGCTAAAATGCAGGCTGCCCGTGAGAACTACAACCGTCAGCTGGAGCAGCAGGCCCAGTCCAAGGGCGGCAAGAAGCCCCAGCCCCAGCCCAAAAAGAAAAAGACCGGCGAGAGCACCACGGAAGCCGGTAAGGTGGGCAACCGTCCCTACGCACGGGGCCGCGCCTACCGCGAGGAACACTACGACGAATAAGGAGTTTTGTCTATGAGTTATATCGACGTAACGGGCAAGACTGAGGACGAGGCGCTGCGTAAAGGTCTTGAGCAGCTGGGCATGGACCGCGATGACGTGTCTGTCTCCATTCTGGAGCGTGCCAAGACCGGCTTCCTGGGCATTGGCGCCACCCCCGCCCGTATCCGTATCACCTATGGTCCCGAGGAGGCAGACGTTGCCGCCCCCGCCGAGGTGAAGATCATCCCCGAGACCCCTGCCGCCCCCAAAGCGGAGCCCAAGCCCGCCGTCCCCGCTAAGCCGGCGGCGCCAAAGGCTGACAAGCCCCGTCAGGACCGTCAGAGGAGCCGCCCCGACCGCAGCGACCGTCCCCGTCCCGAGAAGAAGGAGCGTCCTGCCCCTGTGGCCCCGGCCATCGACCTGCCCGAGTGTGATGACGATAATGCCAAGCGTATCATCGCCTTCGTCTCCGGTTTGCTCCAGCATATGGACAGCGCCGCCGAGGTCAAGGTCTACGAGGTGGAGAAGGGCCGCTACAAGGTCATTCTGGTGGGCGAGCGTCTGGGTCAGCTGATCGGTCATCGCGGCGAGACGCTGGATGCCATCCAGCAGCTGACCAACTATGCCATCAACACCGGCAGCGACAGCAAGCGTGTTCGCGTCCAGATGGATGCCGAGAACTACCGTGCCCGCCGTGAGCAGAGTCTGGAGAGCCTGGCCCGCAAGGTGGCGACCAAGGTACAGAAGTACCGCCGCAGTGTGACCCTGGAGCCCATGAACGCCTACGAGCGCCATGTGATCCACGCCGCCCTGCAGGATGTCCCCGGTGTCACCACTTACTCCGTGGGCACTGAGCCAAACCGCCGCGTGGTGGTCTCCTATGACCGCGCCCAGGCCCGATAACAGCAAAAAAAGAAAGCCCGAAAGGGCTTTCTTTTTTTGCTGTTATACGCCTGTTCCGTCAAAAGCCGGTGTGTAGGCCTCCTCGGCGGAGGTCCGTTCCTGCACGAAGCCGTCCTCAATGCCGCAGTTCCGCATATAGGTCACTGCCGCCCGGTACTCCGCCGCCGTCACCCGCCGCGCCAGCCGGCCGGTCATGCCAGTCGGCGGCGTATACTGGCTCATCAGCGATACCACCACGTCGCCGGGTGCGAAGGTCTCCGCGATCCAGTCCAACACCCTCCGAGTGTTGTCCAGATATCCCGGCAGCACCAGATGCCGCAGGATCACACCCTGTTTCATCAGCCCGTTTTCATCGTACACCGGCCGTCCCACCTGACGGAACATCTCCCGTATGGCTTCGCAGGCCGTGGGAAAGTAATTCTCCGATCCGGAGAGCGCCCTTGCCAGCGCGCCGTCGGCATATTTCAGGTCCGGTAGATATATGTCTACCTTTCCTTCCAGCTGCCGCAGCGTATCGACCTTTTCATACCCACCGCAGTTGTACACCACCGGTACCGGAAGCTTTGGCTCCAGGGCCGGCAGTATCCACGGCAGGAAATGAGTGGGCGTCACCAACTCGATGTTGTGGGCGCCCCGGGCGATCAGCTCGTCGAAAATCTCCCGCAGCCGCGCCGTGGAGATATCCTTTCCCTGACCACCGGCGGAAATGCTGCCATTCTGACAGTAGCAGCACCGCAGGGTACAGCCGGAGAAAAACACCGTTCCCGCGCCATTTGTGCCGGAGATGGGCGGCTCCTCCCACCGGTGCAGCATGGCCCGTGCCACCCTCAGTCCGGCGGGCATACCGCAGAATCCGCTGCCGTGCTCCGCAGTGCGCTCTGCCCCGCAGTTACGGGGACATAAGGTGCAGATCATACCTTGTGGATGTCAAAATCCGGGCCCAGGTCGCCAGCCATCCAGTGGCGGCGACACAGACCGATATACTTGTCGTTGGCACCCAGCACCACCTGTGCGCCCTCCTTTACCACATGGCCGTTTTCGTCGAAACGGGCGTTAAAGGCCGCTTTTTTGCCGCACCAACAGATAGTTTTGACCTCCTCCAGCTTGTCCGCCAGCACCAGCAGATGGTAGCTGCCGGGGAACAGATCGCCCTTGAAGTCGGCGCGGAGACCGTAACAGATGACGGGGATGCTGCAGTCATCGACGAGGTGGACGAGATAATAGACCTCATCTTTTGTCAGAAACTGGGCTTCGTCGATGATAATGCAGGCATAGGTCTGCAGTTCGGTTTCCGACATTTCGCGCATCTCGTCAAAGTAGATGCAGGGGTGTTTCAGGCCGATGCGGGAATAAACCATGTGGTCGCCGTCGCGGGTGTCCAGACGGGGCTTTACCAGCAGCGTCTCCTGGCCGCGCTCCTCATAGTTGAACCGCGCCATCAGCGCGTTGGCCGTCTTACTGGAGCCCATGGCGCCGAACTTAAAATACAACTGTGCCATCCCTGTTTCTCCTTTATTTGCATACGATTTTATTTGTTTTCCAACTTTTTGAAGGCGGTGGGCATGGGGTAGAGATCCCGGTCATCAGATGCCCAGACCCAGTCCGGAGGGCCGTCGCCAGCGACGGTTAAGCGAAATACCGTTATATTCCAGCGGAGATGGGTAAAGATATGCCTGTCCGAAAAGCGCTTCTCCCAGGAAAGCGGCGTGAGTCCCCAGTCCCGAAGCTGTTGTGCCGCAAGGGTTTCCGTCAATTCACCCGCGGTGTTGGGAAACTCCCACAGGCCGGAGAGCAGGCCCGTTTCCGGGCGGCGGCGCAGGGCTGTGCGGCCATCGGGGGTGGTCAGCAGAAAGACCGTCAGGTCCTTTTCCGGCTTGGCGGTATTTTTTTCCCGCACCGGCAGCCGGGACTGAAGCCCCGCAGCCTTTGCGGCACAAAGTACCGTCACCATCGAAAGCCAGACAAACGGCTTCAGCGACCACCTGACGGCGCTGTCCGCAGCCGCCGCCAGCAATGACATGCCGGACATGGCCATGCTGCAGGGC
>OHPO01000870.1_pt1 | contig 15089 bp, 10 predicted proteins | sample 1577741 | NCBI WGS metagenome assembly OHPO01 (sample SAMEA3879574, study PRJEB24766) | human gut metagenome | biome: human-associated habitat; feature: feces | place: USA | collected 1985/1987
TCGGAGATGCTGTAGTGGCAGACGGAGTTGACAAGCGTAAATTCTACGTAGAGCAGCAGGAGAGAATCGCTGAGTTCGCAAACAAGGTTCACTCAGGCGAGATTACAAACGCAGCAGGAGAGAAGTTTACAACAGTTGTTCAGATAGGAATCGGCGGAAGCGATTTAGGACCTCGTGCTATGTACTTAGCACTTGAGAACTGGGCAAAGAAAAACAATACATTCAAGATGGAAGCCAAATTCATCAGCAATGTTGACCCTGATGATGCGGCAAGCGTACTTGCATCAGTTGACGTAGCTCACTCTATTTTCATATTAGTATCAAAATCAGGTACAACACTTGAGACTCTTACCAATGAGTCATTCGTGAAGGATGCATTAAAGAACGCAGGACTTGATGCTTCTAAGCACATGATTGCTGTAACAAGCGAGACATCACCACTTGCAAAGAGCGATGATTACCTTGCAGCCTTCTTCATGGACGATTACATCGGAGGACGTTACTCATCAACATCAGCAGTTGGTGGAGCAGTTCTCTCACTTGCATTCGGTCCTGAAGTATTTGCACAGTTCCTCGACGGAGCAGCAGCAGAGGATAAGCTTTCAAAGAATGCAGACATCATGGAAAACCCTGAGATGCTCGACGCACTCATCGGTGTTTACGAGAGAAACGTACTCGGATATCCTAGCACAGCAGTGCTTCCATACTCACAGGCACTCAGCCGTTTCCCTGCACATTTACAGCAGGCTGATATGGAGTCAAACGGCAAGTCGGTTAACCGTTTCGGTGAGCCTGTAGATTATGTTACAGGACCGGTTATCTTTGGTGAGCCTGGAACAAACGGACAGCACTCATTCTATCAGCTCCTTCATCAGGGAACAGATATTGTGCCACTCCAGTTCATTGGCTTCAAGAACAACCAGCTTGACACAGACGTAGTCATCCAGGACAGCACAAGCCAGCAGAAGCTATGTGCAAACGTAGCAGCACAGATAGTTGCATTTGCATGTGGTAAGGCAGACGACAACAAGAACAAGAACTTCGAGGGTGGACGTCCTTCAAGCATCATCATCGGAGACCAGGTAAATCCTGCATCTCTTGGTGCACTCCTTGCACACTTTGAGAACAAGATCATGTTCCAGGGCTTCTTATGGAATGTAAACAGCTTCGACCAGGAAGGTGTTCAGCTTGGAAAGCTGCTTGCAAAGAAGGTTCTCGCACATGAGACAGACGGAGCACTTAAGGAACTCAGCGATATGCTTAATATTTAGCACATCGATAATAAGTAAAGATACAGAAACAGAAATATAAAAACGAGCCGCAATCCTGTGGGTATCAGGATTGCGGCTCGTTTTGTTCTGCCATAATACATCCGGGTTAAAGATGATTTATGGTTACTGTTAGGTGTGAACAGTAACGATATATGACAAATTGGGTGAGATAATTTATTTAGGTTTATAGTTACTAATGTTGATAAATGTTATCATTATTTGTGTGCTTTGTGAAAGACAACATCATCCTTGATGTTGCTGTCGTATTTGGTATAAGCATGGCTATGGCTGTTCTTTCCGGCTGCATCACTGTCGTCCTTCTCAGGACCGTTCTCCATCCACCAGGCATAGGCTGCAGCGCCGATACAAACGGCAGCACACACGACAATTATTATTGTTTCAAGCATTTTAAATCCTCCGTTTTACTTTGTCAGCATGACGCGGAGAAAATGTTTATTTAATGTATCTAAGTTATATTTCCTCCGCATATGCGCGAGTTTTGAAATAATCAGCGAAGGAAATTAGTTTATGCCCATCCTTGTCGTGGATAAAACGGATAATAAAGCGCCGGCTCGTGTTTGTGAGACATATGCGCATGACCACGATAGCGGCATATGCGAATAAAATAATATGTATTAACTGGAGTAACGCACCCAGCCAGCTTAAATTGGATGTAAGCCTGCCTAAAAAACCAAGCGAAGAGGTACGGATGCGGCATATGACTGCAGGAAAAGAAGGTATTTCATCTATATACTGGCAATCCATGAGTGCCGACATATCTGACTCTGAATAAAGCACTGCGCGTGAGTCCAAGACTTCCTGCTGTGGAAGCGCGGCCTTATCAGAAGAGGCATAAGAGCCCCAGACAACCCTGTGATCGTATGAACCGTATGCTGTGCGGTCAGGATCAAATTCGTCCAGATTTTTGTCGAGACTTAGAAAGGAGCAGAATATAAGACAAAGCAACAGTGGTAAAACCAGTATTTTCTTCATGAGAGTCCGCTCCTTTCCTTCCAATTTATGTTTCTATTTTCTTCCTTTAGGTTAAAAAAGTCAACTTTTAAGTAGATTTCTTTTCAAAAATATTGAAATTCTTAATGGGCTGTAATTGTAACCAAATGATTATCTTAAATCAATGATATACATATTGCATAAAAAATAATCGGAAATTTATGCATGTTTGTGCATCACGATAATAGACATTTTTCATGGCACGTGATACTATAATTAACGTAAAAACCCCCCAATACATTATATATTTTTACTATCCCCATAGTAAAATACCTTCTCCTAAAAGACAGCAGAACGATGGCTGTCTTTTTTTTACTATATTTTAAGAAAAAGACAGCCAAATATTTATTATCTATTATTCTTTTGCAAAGTCGAAATTCTACAGTTGAAATGCTAAAATTACATTATAAAAAAACATCATTAGATTTACACCGTCAGATTTATATTGCTTCCTGCCCGCAGAGATGTGTAGTAATCATCATATTTAGGTTTTATTTTGAACGTATAATCGCACTTAAATAATTGTTATAAATATTTTATCGGATATTTGCACGAAAAAGTTTACTTATGCGATCAAAAGAAGTAAAATACAAAGGAATGCGTAGAATAAGAAAAACGCGATTATGCAATCAAAATGCTACCAAGCAAAGAGTAACAGAACATAATGTAAAAAGCATAATGTAACTAAAGGAGGATATGGGGCATGAGTAAAAAAGCTTTCGGTACAACATCAAAAGGAGTGGAGGCATCGCTTTACGAAATCAGCAATGGCGGTGGATTGAGAGTACTTTTGACAGACTATGGCGCTGCAGTTGTATCTATTTTTGTAAAGGACAGGGATGGCGATGAGAGAGATGTCATTTTAGGATATGACAATGTAAAGTCATATGAGAAGGAGTACTGCTATTTTGGTGCTACTGTCGGTAGATATGCAAACAGGATTTCTGATGCAAAGGTTAATATTGATGGAGTGGAATATAAGCTTGAGGCTAATGACAATGAGAACAGTCTTCACAGTGGCTCAAATGGTTTTTCTAAGCGCTTCTGGACTGTTAAGGAGCAGAAGGCAGATGAGATTACCTTTGAGATAGAGGATGCAGATTTGGAGCAGGGCTTCCCGGGAAATGCAGTCGTTGATGTGACATTTAAGGTAACAGAAGAAAATGCTCTCGCTATTATATACAATGCAAAGGCAGATAAGACAACTACCTTCAATATGACAAACCACAGCTATTTCAATCTGAACGGTCATGCATCAGGAAGCGTATACACTCACACATTGCAGATAAATGCTGAGCATTACACACCTGTAAAGGATTCCAAGGCTATTCCTACAGGTGAGATTGCACCGGTTGAGGGTACACCATTTGATTTTACAGAGGCTAAACCAATCGGAAGAGATATCGAGGCAAATGATACACAGCTTCACTATGGAAGCGGATATGATCACAATTTTGCAATAGACAAGACAGCTCCGGGAGTAGAAAAGGTCGCAACAGCATACTCTCCTGAGAGTGGCATACAGATGGAGGTATACACCGACTGTGTCGGAATCCAGCTTTATACTGCCAACTTTATCGTGGGACAGGAAGGCAAGGGCGGAGTCAAATACAATAACCGCGATGCATTCTGCCTCGAGACACAGTTCTATCCAAACTCAATAAATGAGACCAACTTCAGTACACCTGTTACAAAGGCAGGCGATACATACCACACAGAGACCGATTACAAATTCTCTGTGAAATAAAATGCCAACATAAGAGAGATACAGAATAGTTAAAGCCCACCATATTGATGAAATTTATCATTAATATGGTGGGCTTTCTTAAGCTTTGTTTAATCAAATACTGATACAGTGGTTTTATTTCCGGAAATGTGGTATAAATATATTTATATGTATGAAATGAACATATGATTACATTTATAAATTGCGCTAATACTATTATGTTAATGCTATTATGCTAGGTAATTTGTTAGTATTTAAAGCAAGCTGTATTTTTAGTAATCATAAACATTGGCAAATAAAGATTAAAATTGTCAAATAACAATAAATAGTGATAAACATTGATAAATATAGATAATTATTGAGATGACTTCGCACACGCAAACCTGCATTACCGCTGGCATATGGTGTGTTCCGAAGAAATATATGAACTGCCACAAAGTTCCATTAACCTTCGGTGACGATAAAAAGCAGACTGATAAAACAGACTATCCGGATGCATTTTTTGTGGCTGACTTCATATATTTCTGAGGAATATACCATATGCCGGCGCACCATCACAGCCTGCAAGTGCGAAGTCCCCTAAAAATAGAAATTAAAACAAATAAATATATAGCACAGAGGAAACAAACCATGAAAATAGTATTTTTAGATTCCAAAACAATTGGTGACGACATCGACCTTTCCGAATATGACAAGCTCGGGGAGGTTGTCAAATATGATTTTTCGACAACAGAGGAAGCAGCGGAGCGCACAAGAGATGCTGATGTGATTGTTTTAAATAAGGTCGAGGTAAATGAAAAATCTATAGGACAGGCAAAAAATTTAAAGCTCGTATGTGTGACTGCAACAGGCACAAACAATCTGGATAAAGAATATCTGGCAAAAAGAGGTATTGAATGGAGAAATGTCGCAGGGTATTCTACAGAGACCGTGGCGCAGCATACATTTGCACTGCTATTTTACCTGCTTGAGAAGCTGAGATATTATGATGATTATGTGAAGAGCGAGAAATATGTGGGTGATACGTCGTTTACGCATTTTTCCAATGTGTTTCACCAGATTAGCGGTATGACCTGGGGCATCGTGGGACTTGGAAATATCGGAAGACGCGTGGCTGATATTGCAAAGGCTTTTGGCTGCCATGTGGTTTATTATTCTACCTCAGGAAGAAATTCACAGCCGGGCTATGAGAGGGTGGATTTTGATACTCTGCTTGCCACGTCTGATATCGTGTCGGTGCATGCACCGCTCACAGATGATACACTTGGTCTGATGGACAAGGCTGCGTTTGAAAAGATGAAAAAATCTGCTATATTTTTAAATCTTGGCAGGGGTCATATAGTGAATGAATCGGATCTGGCACAGGCGCTTATGGATGGAGAGCTGGCGGCGGCAGGTCTTGATGTGCTGGCGCAGGAGCCTATGAGTGAGGACAATCCGCTCCGTGCGATAAAGGATTCAAACAAGCTGATTATCACACCGCATATTGCGTGGGCAAGCGTTGAGGCAAGAACAAATCTGATGCACATTATATACAGTCAAATTGAGGACTTCTTTGCTAATTAGGAAATATAATTTAAAATCAAATCGCAACATTAAGAGGCAGCATTAAGAGAAGGCATTAAGAGGCACATTAAGAGGAAGCATTAAGAAGCAACATTAAGAAGCAATATTAAGAAGCAATATTAAGAGGCAATATTAAGAGGCAATATTAAGAGGCAGAAATGAGCATCAAATTTGAGATAACAAAACAAAACAACATACATTTTGGAATTGCAGCAGTGGCGGCCGCGCTGGTAGGTTACTTTACGTCGGCAAGCTGGTGGGTGATTCTTTTGTTTGCGGCAGTATATTTTGGACTTGTAAATGTGAAGCTTGAGCTTCCGGTGAAGCTGTCGTGGCTTTGGGCTGCTATACTGCTTGTCATCGGAGCGATACTATCTGTTTTTTCGGTGCAGTATGTGCTGCTGACTGATGAGGACTTTGTGAAAACCACCGATATGGTATGCGTGGTGAATATGGTTCTGGCGCTCGCCATATATCTGGTAATACTTTTTATCACAAACAACACGAGGCTGACATGTACCATAGCATCAATTGCAATTCTTGCGTTTGGGTTTATAGATTATTTTGTCTATGAATTCCGTGGTAATGAGTTTACGTATGCGGATTTGAAGTCAGCGGGAACAGGACTTTCCGTCGTGACAAAATATAAATTCGTCATAGACTACAAGTTTTTGTATGTGATTCTGGCGGCTGTTTTGTATATCATGCTGGTAAGGCGCATAGAAGTGCAGTTCGAGTCGGCTATCCATATGAGAATTATTTCGATTCTTCTCACAATAATATGCGTGCTGTATGTCATTATGAATTCCATGTCACTGAACACCGAGACCTGGGAGAAAAAGGGCACGTACAGAAACGGCTATCTGCTGAACTTTGTGCTCGGCATAAGGGACAGCTTTGTGAAGGCACCTGATGGCTACAGCAAGGCAGCAGTTGACAAGATAGCGGGCAATTTCAAGGAAACGGACAGCTCATATTCGCAGTCTGATGCGAAAAATCCGACAATCATTGTTATCATGAATGAGTCGTTTGCGGATTTGTCGGTGGTGGGAGATTTTGAGACCAACACGCAGGTTACGCCGTTTATGGATTCTCTGAGTGAAAATACGCTTAAAGGCTATGCTCTTTCGTCCGTGTACGGTGCGAAGACGCCAAACTCTGAGTGGGAATTTGAGACAGGAAACTCGATGGCATTTCTGCCGGACGGCTCGGTGGTTTATCAGCAGTATATAAATGATGACCCGACATCCATAGTCTCAAACCTGAAGAATATCGGCTATACGACGGTTGCGATGCATCCGTACTATGCGACAGGCTGGAGCAGAAACAAGGTTTATCCGCATCTGGGCTATGATGAGACTTACTTTATAGATGATTTTGACCAGACAAAGATACTCAGGGAATATATCACTGACCAGGAGCTCTATGATAAGATTATTGACCGCTACGAGAAAAAGAGCGATGACGAGAAGCTTTACATCATGGGTGTCACGATGCAAAACCACGGTGGCTACGGTGAGAGATATGATAACTTCAACCAGGAGGTTTACAAGGTTGGAGCGTCATACACCGATGCGAACCAGTATCTGTCACTTTTGAATGAGAGTGACAAGGCACTCGAAAATCTCATCACATACTTTAAGGGTGTGGATGATCCGGTAGAGATTGTGTTTTTTGGAGACCACCAGCCGGGGCTGTGCAATGATTTTATCAAGCTTTTAAATGGCAAGGGCAATTCCGGACTTACGGAGCAGGAGCTTGAGAATCTGTACAAGGTGCCGTTTTTCATATGGACCAATTACGAGACGGATGCACAGAAAGTTGATGTGACGAGCCTCAACTACCTGTCCACACTGACGCTTGAGAGAGCCAACATAGATCTGCCGGCATACAACCGGTTCCTCGCAGAGCTGATGGAGAAGATTCCGGCCATAAATTCAAGGGGCTATTATTCGAAAAAGAATGAGTGCTTTATGCATGTGGATGACGCAACAGGAGACGAGGCAAAATGGATAAAGGCATACAATATCCTGCAGTACAATTCGATGTTTGACGAGAAGGACAGAAGCTCGCTGCTGTTTCCGTACCTGAAATAATGTGATGATTTGAAGCAGCCATAAATACACATATGAGAAAATGAATTAATATAACTATTCAGGGAGCTAATAATGAAGCTAAGTGATTTATTACAATTTGATAACATAATTGTGCAATGTCATGATAATCCGGACGCAGATGCACTGGCAAGCGGCTTTGGAGTCTATGAATACCTGAGGCTGAATGGAAAAAGTCCCAGACTTGTATACGGAGGCAGGAATATCATACACAAGAGCAATCTGGTGCTTATGGTAGACAGTCTTGGCATACCGATAGAGCATGTGGATTTTTTAGACAATCCGCAGCTGCTTGTGACTGTCGATTGTCAGTACGGTGGTGGGAATGTCACATTTTTCAAGGCAGAAAATGTGGCTGTCATAGATCACCACAGAGTATCGGGAGAGCTTCCTGCTATGAACCGCGTCATGAGCTATATGGGCTCATGTGCGACAATTGTGTGGGATATGCTGCGTGAGGAGGGCGTAGAGATAAGTCGAAACCTGGCAACAGCACTGTATTATGGACTTTACACCGACACCGGAGAATTTACCGAGATAACACATTCGCTTGATAGGGACCTGCGCGATGAGGCGGATTTTGACAACACTATAGTGGCCAAATTCCGAAATGCCAACATGTCACTTGAGGAGCTGGACATAGCCGCAACAGCATTGCTGGGGCGCGATTATATAGAGGAATATCGTCTGGCGATCGTAAAGGCAGGGGCATGTGACCCGAATGTACTCGGCATCATAAGCGATTTTGTGCTGGAGGTGGATGCTATTGACATATGTATGGTATTTTCAGTGATTAAGAATGGAGTGAAGCTTTCGTTTAGAAGCTGTATAAAAGAGGTGAGCGCAAGCGAAATGGCGCAGGAAGTGTGCAGGGACATAGGCTCAGGCGGAGGGCATTATTACAAGGCCGGTGGATTTATTCCGATGGATCTGCTGATAGACAGCTATAATGTCTACTGCAAAGAAAAAGACGTGACACCAAGATTTCAGTACAGCAGCGATGGTACACACAAACGTCCTTCGGATTCTGCAATCAAATCATTATTGGAAGAGAGGATTTTTGATTATTTAAACGATACAAAGATAATTTACGGAGAAGATTTTGATACGAGTGGCTTCAAAAAAGTGGATTATAAAAAACGCCCGATACCGATGGGATGTATCATTGCAAAGGATATACTGCCTGTGGGCTGCTGCATGGGAGTGCGGACAGCTAAGGGGGATATCTCCACACCGGTTAGTGAAGATACGGTAGTCATAATAGGAGAAGACGGCAGTGTACGGATTTTAAATCTGGACAGGCTGAACAAAAGCTTCAGGATATACAAGGACTGGCGGTTTACTGTGAAACAGACAGATTATGTCCCGAAGTTCAAGAATAAGGATACGGAGACTATAGTGGATGGAATGGCACATGCCAGAGTGTGCATACCTGTTGAGGAGGATTTTTCAAGAGCATTTGTGCTAAAGCACAAGGTAAAGCTATTTAGGAATAAGGATGACAGCAGTTATATATCAGGCAGACCCGGAGATATTATGGTTCTGCCAAATGATGATAGGAATGAGGCATATATGATAAGCAAGACAGAATTTGAAAAGACACATATAGCAAAGGGTGAGGAGGAGAACCGTAAAAAAGCGGTCGTTTTCGACCTTGATGGAACACTTCTATACACACTTGAGGATTTAAAAAATGCAACAAACTATGCATTGAAACAAAATGGCATGCCGGAGCGTACACTCGACGAGGTGCGCAGATTTGTGGGAAACGGTGTAAAGCTTCTGATGAAGCGCGCAGTGCCACAGGGAGCAGACAATCCAAAGTTTGAAAAGACATTTTCGGATTTCAAGGAATATTATGAGGCTCATTGCAATGACAATACAGCACCTTATGATGGAATCATGGAGCTTTTAAAGGAGCTTAAATTAAACGGCATAAAGCTTGCTATTGTTTCAAACAAGCTTGACCCGGCGGTAAAGGAGCTCAATCAGCTCTATTTCAAGGAGTATATGACATCGGCAGTCGGCGAGATGGAGGAAGAGGGTATCCGCAAAAAGCCGGCGCCTGATATGGTGCAGAAGGCACTTAAAGAGCTTCAGGTGAGTGCAGATGAAGCAATCTATGTGGGGGACTCCGATGTGGATATCGCCACAGCGAAAAACTCAGGTCTGGAGTGCGTATCTGTCACATGGGGCTTCAGGGACGTAGAGTTTTTGAAGGAGCATGGTGCAACAAATCTGATAGATGAACCGGTCGAATTGTTAAATTACGTATAATCAGGAGAACTTTGATTTATGCTTTCAGAAAAGGGATTATTGATAATTGAAAAGCTGGCAGAGCACAACAATGAGCTTGTCACATCAAAGGCTCTTGCTGCGTCCACAGGTATGTCGGAGCGAAGTGTGAAGACATATCTGAAGGAGGTGGCTGATTTTTGTGAGCAAAACTCTATGACGCTCGACAGAAAGCCGGGCAAAGGCATGAAGCCGTGCTTTAGCGATGCGCAGATAGGAAAGATTCTGGATGTGGCAGGGCGGAAATCGGCAGCAGTATCGCAGAAGAAGAGACAGAACTACATATCGTATATTCTGCTAAGTGGCTGGGATACATACACGTATGCGCTTTTTTCGGAGGAGTTAAACGTCAGCAAAAATGTCATCATGGATGATATAAATGAGCTTGACGCAGAGCTTCTGCTCTTTGGCATTAAGGTGCACAGAACGGCGGGCTACGGAATATATGCGACAGGCAGTGAGCTTGATATCAGAAAAGCCATGAGGCATTTCTGCAGATATCCAATCAGTGATAAGCAGGTTATCAAGACCGATGACCACAGGCTTTCAAGACGCGCGGCCGAGGTGATAGCCAATAATTTCAGAAGCGTAAATCTGTCGATGGCAGTTGACATGATACATCATGTGGAGAGACGCTTTGATATCATCTTTACGGATTACACATTTCAGATGCTGGCAGAGTATATAGCCATTGCACTTTTCAGGGTGGATGTGGAGAAGGAGCTGAAGCCGGATGAGTTAGATTTGTCGAACCGAATGTGTGATGATGCAAGTGATGGGGATGCGGGCATCGAAACAGAGCAGCAGGTACAGAAAAATGGATTCATAATGACAGAGCATGAGAACATGGCAAAGGAGGCAGCAGGCTTTCTGGAAAGATATCACGGCATCAGCCTCTCACAGCCTGAAATCATGTATCTGGCAATGCTTTTTTCCTGTGCCGAGGGACAAAACCGTGTTGTTATGTTCTGTGAGGAGGCGCTTAGCATAGAGGATGAGATGATAGTGTATCTGTCAAATCTTCTCGCAGCCAATCTGATTGAAAATGAGCTTCTACGTGAGAGCATGCGTAGCTTTTTACCGGGCTCCATTGCGAGGACTCATTTCGGCATAGAGATAGACAATCCGTTTCTTTCGGATATCACACAATCGTATGCCAGTCTCTTTACGGTATGCTTTACAGTATCGAGATACTACGAAAAGTACACAGGCGCCATGCCGAGCGAGGATGAGATAGCTTTTATTGCCTTGCAGGTGGGCGGAGCCCTGCACAGAAATCCTATGACAGTGCGCGCAGTGTTAATCGGTGCAGCAGGCTATGCGACCGGCAGTATAATAGCGGGTAAAATAGAAAACAGAGTGCCGGATGTAAGGATAGTAAGCATTTTGTCGTCAGACCGCATAGAGCATATTGACGAGTATGACTGCGACCTCATACTCTCGACCATAGACACACAGGCAGATATCCACAAGGATATGAGATTTCTGTATGTTTCTCCACTAATCAGTGCGCAGGATGAGAAAAATATCAGAAACAAGTGCTTTGAGCTCATGACCGGCCAGAGCGCGGAGGTCAGCGAGTTTTCACAGATGTTGTCGGAGGAATTTATCATATTTGAGAAAAAGGCGAAAAACCGCAAGGATGTTTTAAAGCGTGCGTGCCAGCTTCTCATAAACAAAGGAATAGTGCAGAGCGAGTTTGCGAGGGATGTACTGGAGCGTGAGAAGGTGGAGGCAACCGCTGTGGGCTGCAATATAGCCATACCGCACGGAAAGCCTGAGCATGTAAACCGCTGCCAGATACTTGTGATACGTCTCGACAAGCCGATAGAGTGGGGCGAGAGGATGGCAGACATGATATTTCTGCTTGCGATAAACTTTGACAGTGTCAACACGACAAAGGCATTTTTCCATGATTTCACAAAGCTTCTGAATGAAAATGGAGCGACGGACAGGCTCAGGGAGGCTGCTTCACCTCATGAGCTTTGTGCAGCTATCCGGAAAGAGCTGGGGTGGAACTGAATATCACATTAATACAAAATTGCACCAGAGATGGTGCAATTTTGCATTTTGGGGAATATTGAAAAAACTCATACCGCACAGTACAATAAAACCATAGAAAGCAACGGACATATGACAGGCTGATGAATAGCAGAGGGCGATACAGTTAATCATATGTGTGAGCGAAATAAACAAACCAATAATTTTAAATTCAGGAGGACAAAACTATGGTAAGCAAGACAATGGTAGTAAAAGCAGCAGAGGGACTTCACATGAGACCTGCAGGAGTTATCGCAAGAGAGGCAGGCAAGTTTGATTCAGACGTAACAATCGTATTCGGCGACAAGAGAATCAACGCAAAGAGCCTTGTAAACATCATCGCAGCATGCATCAAGAAGGATGCAGAGATTACATTCGAGTGTGAAGGAGCTGACGAGGAAGCAGCACTTGCAAAGATGGAAGAGCTCGAGGCAGACAACTTCGGAGATTAATCAACCAGCAAAGTCAATCGGAGGTGTGATATGTACAAAGGAATCGCCGGCTCAGAAGGAATCGGAATCGGAAATGTGGTCATTATCGAAGAGCATGAGATAGTGATTGAGAATAAGAAAATTACAGATACAGACGCTGAAATCGCACGTCTCCAGGGAGCCATTGAGAAATTTGTAAATGATACAAATGCCATGGCAGACAGAATGGAAAAGACAGTCGGAGCAAAGGATGCGGATATCCTTCGCGGACATATCCAGATGCTTCAGGATCCGACCATAGAGGAGCAGATTACAGCGCTCATAGTAAGTGAGAAAATCACGGCAGAGAAGGCACTCGACCAGGTGCTTGAGCAGACAGCAGAGATATTTGCACAGATACCTGATGAGCTTTTGCAGCAGAGAGCAACAGATTTCAGGGATATCAAAGCCAGAATCCTTAAGATTCTGCTTGGAATCGAGGATTACGATATCTCAGCAGCTCCGGCAGGCACAGTGCTCGTGGCACATGACCTGACACCATCCATGACAGCAGGTATCGTGGCAGAGAATATCGCAGGAATACTCACAGAGGTGGGTGGCAGAACCTCCCACTCAGCAATACTTGCAAGAGCAATGGAAATCCCGGCAGTTCTCAGTATTGACGGAATCTGTACATCTGTCAAAAATGGTGACAGAGTGGTACTCAACGGAACAAGCGGAGAGGCAATCGTAAACCCTGACGCTGAGACAGAGCAGAAATTCGCTGGGCTGCTTGAGGAATACAAAAAAGAGAAAGAGCTCTTAAAGAAATTTGCGGGTGTGCCGACAGTATCAGCAGACGGCACAAAGGTAGAGCTTGTATGCAATATTGGAAAGCCTGAGGACGCAAAGAAAGCTGTAGAGTGTGACGGAGAGGGAATAGGACTTTTCCGTACAGAGTTCCTTTTCATGGACAGAGATACAATTCCTACAGAGGAAGAGCAGTTTGAGGCATACAAATCAGTAGCAGAGACAATGAAGGGCAAGCCTGTCATCATCCGTACACTTGATATCGGAGGCGACAAGGAAATCCCATATCTGGGCCTTGAGAAAGAGGACAACCCATTCTTAGGTTACAGAGCTATCAGATTCTGCCTTCAGAGAACAGACATCTACAATACACAGCTTCGTGCACTTGTGAGAGCCAGTGCATTCGGCAGGATAAAGATAATGGTTCCGCTTGTGACATGCGTAGATGAGCTTCGCAGTGTAAAAGCAATGGTAGCTGACATCATGAAAGAGCTTGATGCAGAGGGCATTGCATACAATAAGAACCTCGAAATCGGTATCATGATGGAGACACCGGCAGCCTGCATGATGGCAGATGTGCTTGCAAAAGAGGCAGCCTTCTTCAGTATCGGAACAAACGACCTGACAGGCTATACTATGGCAGTAGACCGTGGAAACTCAAAGGTAGCATACCTTTATTCAGCCTTCAATCCGGCAGTGCTTCGCGCAATCAAGCGTATCATCGAGTGCGGTAAGAAAGAGGGAATCATGGTAGGCATGTGTGGAGAGGCAGCAGCAGATCCAAAGCTCATTCCGCTGTTACTCGCATTCGGACTTGATGAGTTCTCAGTGAGTGCCACAAGTGTGCTCAAGACCAGAAAGACCATCGCAGACAGCAGCATGGCAGAATGCAAGGCATTGGCAGACAAGGTAATGGCATGCGCTACAGAGGCAGAGGTACAGGCAGTGCTTGCACAGCAGTAGATGCTAAATCCAAACAAGTATAAAAGTTAGTAAAAAAGTATAAATAAGAGTAAAATATAAAAGTATAACATTGAAATTTATTATAAAGACGGCTGAACCGGTGGGGACCGGGACGGCCGTCTTTTTTGTGTATACGAAATGAAAGATAAATATTTAGTTATTTACGATTTAGTTATTTATGATTAACTAAATTACGATTGACTAAACCATATATAAGTAATAAAATATTGTGTATAGAAATGGAGGGAGAAGAGCTATGTTTATAGGAAGAGAAAAAGAGCTTGCAACTTTAAACGGATTATATAATTCGGATAAATTTGAATTCGCAGTAATCTACGGCAGACGAAGAGTGGGGAAGACAGCTCTCATAAGCCATTTTATACAGGATAAAAAAGCAATATATTTTATGGGAGTAGAGAGCAACGAAAAGCAGAATCTGGAGAACTTTAGTCAGGCAATCATGGAATATGCTTCAGGAATAATGCCGGGGACTTCATTTGTGTCATTTCAGGCTGCAATAGAATATGTATTTAAATTATGTGAAAATGAAAGACTGGTGCTTGTCATAGATGAGTATCCATATGTGGCAAAAGCTTCGAAAAGCATGGCTTCAACCTTGCAGATGCTTATTGATAAAAATATGAAAAAGAGCGATTTGAAAGAAAAGGCTGGCATCAGTTCTGCTTCCCTTGCGAAGCTCGGCAAGGGAGACAACATTACCACAGATGTTCTGCTTCGTATCTGCGAGGTTATGGACTGCCGCATAGAAGATATTCTTGAAACGATCAGAGAATAGCCAACACAAAGAATGAATGGGGAGGTGTTACTATGACGATATTGGGCAAAAAACAGATGTCCGAAGAAGACATCAAATTAAACTTCA
>OHPO01000896.1_pt1 | contig 14881 bp, 16 predicted proteins | sample 1577741 | NCBI WGS metagenome assembly OHPO01 (sample SAMEA3879574, study PRJEB24766) | human gut metagenome | biome: human-associated habitat; feature: feces | place: USA | collected 1985/1987
CGGACAACAACGTGCCCACGCCGCGGATGTCCGAATGTGAGCGCCGCGCCGCCGCGGGAGAGCCCGTCCGCCGCAGGGCGAGGGCGGCGTGGGCCATCGTCACGGTGCAGGGGATTTTAGACAACGATTTTTATATCGGCACTTTCCGGCAGGCCAAATACACCCGGGCCAAGATCAACGGCAAGGATGTGAAACGGGACGAGGAGGAACACATCGTCATCGAGAACCACCACCAGCCCATTATCGACTACCGCACCTTTGCCACCACCCGGGCCCTCCGGGAGAAGCGTTCCACCGCCAATTACCGGGGCGTGAAGAAGTACGACAATGTGTACTCCGGCTTCCTGTTCTGCGGGGACTGCGGCAGCCCCATGTTCGCCATGAGCCGCAGGGATTTGAGCGCCGCCTACACCTGCGGCACCTACCACCGCCGGGGCCGTTCCGGATGCAGCTCCCACCACATCCGGGTGGACAAGCTGGACGAGCTGCTGAAAATCTATGTGCGGCGGGTCATGGAGCATTCCCATGCCATGCTGGAAGAACTGAACGCCGAACTGGCACGGCAGGATTCCGATGTGGTGGAAACGGAGCAATCCGCCGACCATCTGGCCCAGGTCATGGAGGAGCTGCGGGAGGAGCTGAAAGCCACCAAGCGGCAGCGCATCCGGGATATGGTAAAGCACCCGGATCAGGAGGAGCTTTTGGCGGAGACCTATGACGAACTGGAAGCCGACCTGCAAAAGAAAATCGAGGGGCTGGATCACCAGATCGGTATGCTCTCGGACAAGAGGAACACCATCATTCAGGCGGGGCGTGCCGCCAAAACTGCCATGGAGGTATTCGGGGACATTCTTTCCAAAGAAACGCTGGAACGAAACGATTTAGAACTGCTGATAGAGCGCATCGACGTATTCGAGGGTCGGCTGGAGATCCGGCTCCACAGCGATGTGGACACCCTGCTCCACGTCAACCAGGGAGACATTGCCGTAAATTTTAATTCCGGCACGGAAAATAGCGAAAATACACTGATCCAGTCCTCCAAAAACCATGAGGACAAGGTTTTCCGTGTCAATGTTATCAGTGGCGGTGACCCGTTGGAGATTTATACGGAGAAAGACGGGGGCGTGATCTTCCGTAAGTATTCCCCTATGGGCGACTTGCAGGAGTTCGCTGCCCAGATGTGTGAGTCCATCGGGTCCGCTACCGGGCATATCGCCGCGGTGACCGACCGGGACAGCATTATCGCCCTTTACGGTATCCCCAAGCGGGAGCTGATGGACAAACCCAATTCGCCGGAATTGGAAAAGCTCATGGAACAGCGGAAAAATTACCTCTACAAAAACGGGGACGCCCCCATTCTGGCGGCCGACGGGGAGGAGAAATACCACCTTGGCGCCGCCGCGCCGATTTTGTCTCAGGGCGACCTTATGGGCTGCGTGCTGCTGCTTCTGGGGGAAAACGACAGTCCCCTGCAGGAAGCGGATCAGGGGCTGGTCAAGACCGCTGCCGGTTTTTTGGGAAAACAGATGGAGAACTAGCGATGATATCAGCCAGAACGCGGAAAACGTTCTGGCTGCTTTTTGCTGTGCAAAAGCATAGCAAAATAAAAAATGCGGCATATTCCCGCCGCCTAAGGCATAGCGTATGGCAAGGCAAGGAGGGATGGCTATGGCGGATGAGCATATGCCCCACAAGCTCTGTCTGAATGAGCGGCGGCAGCTGACCATGACCGGGGTGACAGAGGTGGTCAGCTTTGACGATACGACGGTGGTGCTGCAGACCTCTCTGGGGACGCTGATCGTGCAAGGAAAGGAATTGCAGCTGAAAACCCTGTCACTGGAGGGCGGGCAGGTGGAGGTGGACGGCAATGTTTCCGCGCTGGCCTATGAGGAACCCAGGCAGGCCGCCGGATGGAAGCGCCGTCTGTTCGGATGACCGCCCCCGCGCTGGCAGCACACCGATTCGTGTGCTGCTGTCTGCTGGGGGCGGCGCTGGGGGTGTATTACGAATTCTTACGTCCCCTGCGTCCACGGTATACTCTTGCCGCGGACGCGCTGTTTCTGACGGGCTGCGTCTGGGTCTGGCTGATTATGAGCTTTCGTGTGTGCAGGGGCGACCTGCGGCTGGGGTATTCCGCCGGGCTGCTGGCGGGGGGGATCGTCTGGGATCTGGCGTTCGGCAGCCTGATCGCACCCATTTTTTCCGGATTCTGGAAATTCGTCAGGGCAATCCTGGGCTTTGCGCTGCTGCCCGCAAAAAAATTTTCCGAATTTGCAAAAATTTTATTTGCATCTGCGAAAAAATGGGTTACAATAAAGTGGAATCATCGTCGGGAAAAACGGCGAAAACGAAGAGGTGAACCCATTGGAACAGAAACGCAGGGGAAAAGTGATTTTCCGGTCAGGCTCGCTGGCACTGAAGATCATCGTGGCAGTGCTTATCGTATTCTCTATGGCGGCGCTGGCAGCTCTGAGGTGGGTACACACCGGCATTCAGGCGCGGACCGGAGAGCTGCGGGACGAGGCCGCCGCTCTGGAACATCAGAACAGCGAGCTGGAGGAAAAAATTGGCGAGCTGGGCTCGGTGAAGAGCGTAGAGGATATCGCAAGAAGCGAGCTGGGGCTGGCTGACCCCAATACCCTTATTCTGGATCTACAGCCGCAGTCTTAACCTTGTGCATCATTAACTGAAAATAGATGGAGGAATCACAGCATACTATGGAGTTAACCGTTGGAGCCATTTTAGAGGGTAAAGTCAAGTCTATCACCAATTTCGGCGCATTCATCTCCCTGCCGGAGGGAAAGACAGGCATGGTACATATTTCCGAGGTCGCCAATGCCTACGTCAGCGATATCCGGCAGCACCTGACCGAGGGCCAGGACGTGAAGGTCATGGTCATTGGTCTGGAAAACGGCAAGGTCAACCTGTCCATCAAGCGTCTGGAACCCAAGCCCCAGCGTGAGAACGGCGGAAATCGGAACGGGAACTACCGCGGCGCGCCCCGTCAGGACGGCGGCTACCGGCGGGAAAATTCCGCCCCGGCGCAGAACCGCCCCCAGCGCGCCCCCATGCAGCCCGCCGCCCCCAAGACGGCTGACCAGCTGTTTGAGGAAAAGCTGAAGGCGTTCATGTCCGAGTCCGACAACAAGCTCTCCTCCATGCGTGCGGATCACCGCACCAAGAGCAGAAGACGATAAATCAGGCTATCTTGTCCCCGAAGGCTGTGGCCTTTGGGGGCAAGGGGCTTGCCGCCTGCAGGCGGCTTTTCTCTGCGAGGCTTTTTAGGGTCTATCTGAAAACCGTCAACATGCCCAAACAGCGGGTCTTTTCCGCCTGCTGTACGCCATTTTTCCTTGCAATACACAAAGTATTCCTGCGGAAAAATGGCTTCATCAGGCGAAAAATCCCTCGCTGTTGGTCATATTTCCGGATTTCAGATAGACCCTAGATATGGTAAGGCTGCCCCGGCAGCCTGTTTTTTTGAGACTGCGGAAAGCGGGGAAATTCCATGGGGAATGTTGTGATCACCGGCGGTTCCCGGGGAATCGGCGCGGCTACGGTCGAGCTGTTCGCCGCACGGGGCGACCGGGTGACGTTTTTGTACGAGAAAAACCATACCGCCGCGAAAGCTGTGGCGGACAAAACAGGAGCCGCCGCCATTTGCTGCGACGTGGCGGACGGGGAAGCTGTGAACCGGGCGTTTTCTCAAATTGGGGACGTGGACATTCTTGTCTGCAACGCCGGGACAATGTACTTTGGACTTTTGTCCCAGATGGCGGAGGTGGACTGGAACCGGCTGTTCGCCGTTAACGTGGGTGGGATTTACCACTGCGTCAACGCCGCCATGCCGTCCTTCCTCAAGACCCATCGTGGCAGCATCGTGACAGTGGCCAGTATGTGGGGGCAGGTGGGCGCATCCAGCGAGGCGGCGTATTCCGCTACAAAAGGCGCGGTGATCGCTCTGACCAAGGCGCTGGCAAAGGAGCTTGGCCCCAGCGGCATCCGGGTCAACTGCGTGGCGCCGGGAGTCATTCTGACGGACATGTGCGCGAACGTCGCCCCGGATATCCTCGCGGGAATGGCGGAGGAAACGTCCTTGGGGCGCAACGGTATGCCCATGGATGTGGCAAAAGCCATCGCATACCTGGCAGACGCGGAATTTGTCACCGGACAGGTGCTGGGCGTCAGCGGCGGGTATGTGATTTAACTACTGTAATACAAAGGAGATCGTAGTATGAGAATTGCCATTGGCTGTGACCACGGCGCGTTTGCGCTGAAAAATAAAGTCATCGAGCATCTGGAAAAGCAGGGGCATGAGGTCAGGAACTTCGGCACCTATTCCACGGAAAGCTGCGATTACCCCGACTTTGCCGCTGCGGCCGCCCGGGCGGTTGCCAGCGGGGAATGCCAGCGGGGCATTGTGCTGTGTACCACCGGCATCGGCATGTCCATCACCGCCAATAAGATCGACGGCATCCGCTGCGCCCTGCTGTCCGACCCATGGTCGGCAAAAATGACCCGCCTGCACAACGACACCAATATGATGGCGCTGGGTGCGGGAGTTGTGGGCGAAAATCTGGCGCTGGAGATCGTGGACGTCTGGCTCGGAACGGAATTTTCCGGGGAAGCGCGCCATCAGCGTCGGATCGATAAGGTTATGGCGTTGGAAAAGTAAGGTTTTACGAATTAGGCAGCAAAAAGAGGAAGCAAATACGCTTCCTCTTTTTTGTCGTTATCCGCCGTAGTAGCCCGCTTCCAGAAGACGGGTCAGGGCTTCGTTGGCTTCCTCGTCGCTGAACAGCGTCGTGAAGCGTTTGTCCACGGCCAGAGCTTCCAGCGACAGGTCAAGACGGTGCTTTTCCCGAAGGGCGTTGAATCCGTCGCTGAGACGGCTACCGGACAAGGCGTGGTGCGCCGTTTTCATGGCTTCCCCGGCGGGGATGGGGCGCATTCGAACGCCGAGGCTTTCCGCCTTTTCCCGGTTCGCCGCCCAGACGGCAATGAATTTTTCTTCCATGGTGTTCTCCTTAAATCACTGCATAAAGATACATATAAACCAGCCGCAGATACAATGGTTTTTGTTCCAGCTGATGCCGGGCGTCGGTCAGATATGCCGTGAACTGTTCCAGTTCCTCCGCTGTCAGCGTGTGCTGGCTGAATTTGGCTTTCTGTGCCAGCGTTTCCAGCGCTTCCGGGGACGGCTGGCGCAGAAGTCTGGACAGCTGCTCCGTCTCCTGCCACATAGCAAGTCCCCGGGCGTTGGGGCGGGCGGTTTGCTGTCTGCCGCGGCGCAGGCGGATGCGGATACTCCGCTGGACTGTGACCACCAGAACCAGCATTCCAGGCGCAAGCAGTACGGCCAGAATCTTTCCGACGTTGTGCTGCTTTGGCGCATCCGGCTGAGGCGGCGCGGATTCGGTGGGGGGCTGCGGGAGGTCGGCTGGGCGGCCTCCTGCGTGGCTCCCGGCACGGTCTCCGGGGTGGGCTGCTGCGCCGCGGCCATATCCGATGGAGTGGCCTCCAATACCAGCCAGACGCCCAGCGTCGGCTCGTAATATTCCGCCCATGCGTGGGCGTTTTTCTCGGTAACGTCGGCGGGCGTGCCGGGGGCGGTTTTCACCAGATAGCCGCTGACGTAGCGGGCTTCGATCCCCGCCGCCCGAAGCAGCACCGCCGCCGCCGTGGCGAAGTGGACGCAGTAGCCGGCTTCAGCGTCTTCCAGAAACCACAGGGCAAAATCCGTCTCCCCCTCGCCGATTCGCGAGGGGTTCAGGTCGTACCGGGCAGAAGCACGGACATAATCTCCGATTTTCTCTGCCTTCTCCACGGTGGAGGAAGCGCCGCCCAGAATGTCCGCAAGAAGGACTTCCGCCCGGGCGCGGGTCGCGTCGGGGAGAGCAAGATAGGGGGAAGCTGCGCTGGGCGGGGTCGCAGGCCCCAAAATCGCCCGTGCCCGCCAGTCGTCCGGCAGACCGGCGCGGGGGATGACGTATTCGGTGTATGCCCAGGTGTTGCTCATGTTTCCGCCGATGAGCGCCATGCTCCGGGCGGGATAATAAGGCAGGTATAATAGCGCCCGCTCGCCTACGGTGCGGATAGACACTTCGCCGTAGTCCTCCCCGGTGAGGGAAAAGTCCTCCGTCCGGTGCTGGGAGACCGTCCATGTCATGCCGTCGTAGCCGTCATAGTCCTGCCCACGGAGGTAAAGGGTACCGCCGATCTCCGCCGTGACCTCCATCACCGTTATGGGCGATTCAGTTCTGCGTCCCAGAGACGCAAGGCGCACATGATCCGGCTCCTGAGCGGGGACGGAAACGGTCACTTCCTGCCGGACGTTTTCCGCCACCTTTTCGGGGATGCTCTGGAACCACGACAGAATGGCATCCCGGGTCGCTTCCGAGCGATTTACATAACTCTCCTGTGGGAATGCCAGAAACAACGCCGCCAGTGCCAGTGCCGCCGGGATCGCCGCCATGGCGGTCAGGCGATTGCCTTGAGGGGCGCTCTGTCTGCGGACGCGGCTGGTGAGGATCAGAATGATAAGGCCAAACAGCAGGCAGAATAAATACTGCACATCCGGGACGGTATCCGTCACCACCATGCAGGCGGAAAGGGGGATCAGTGACGCCGCCACCGGGAGGACTGCCCCCAGCTTCCGGCACACCGACCATGTCACGGCGGCGCTCAGCAGAATGCCCAGCACGGCCATGGGGATATCCACAGCCGCTGCACCGTCGGACAGCTGAACCGGGTTCCAGCCGTAGGCGTTGCCGTAAACGGAGGTCATGCGGTACAGCAGCCCGAACAGCTGCTCTGCTGCCTCGTCCTGCTTCCAGACATAGCCCGCGCCCAGCGCCAGCGCGCACAGCACCGCCGCGCCGCCCCATTTCAGGCTGAAGGCCGCAGCACAGAAAACCGACGCCGCCCCACAGATCAGCACCACTTTGGCATAGCTGTCCAGAGGCAGGTCAAACCCGCTGACCACGCATCCCACCGCGCCGAAGGCGATCAGGAAGGCCAGCGCCGCCGCGATTCCGGCGGTGACCCAGATCTTACGCTTCATCCGGCTCACCTCCGATATGGTACTGCCATGAGGCGGCGAAGCCAAAGTCCCGGATGGAGCCTTCTTTTGCTTCCCCGGCACACAGCAGCGTATCGGTGGCTTTATTCAGCTCCTGCTCCGTCTGCACCCACGATGACTGCACACCATCGGCGGTCAGGGTGCGGATCTCAAAACGCACGTCCTTTTCCACAAGATATTTCCCCAGCCACAACAATCGGCCGAATTTCCGGTCCAGTTCCTCCGGGGTGCCCCGGAGAGTCATGGTCAGCATCACCAGCCCCCGCTGGGGTTCCATGGGCTGGCGGATCATCCATTTTCCGGTCTTGGCGGTGAGCTTCCAATGCACCTGATTCAGGCTGTCGCCGGGACGGTAGAGCCGAAGCTCATGGTTCTCCGCAAAGCCGCCGGATTTTGGTTTCCACGCCCGGGCAATATACCGGTCAAGGTCTGGGATGGCGGGGATGGGCAGGGGCTTCGGGCGGACGAGAATGGTTTTGGGCGTCACCTTCCCCACCGGGAAGGCAAACAGCCCCAGATAATCGCAGACCCGCGCCCGCGCCACCGTGACGACGATGCCGCCGCAGTGCTGCGTAGGCAGGCCGGTTCCCGGATGATAGCGCCGGACTTGGCCGGTGATGCAGCTGCGCAGGCGTATCTTCCCCTTGAATGGCGGGAGCGGGAACGTGCTGCTGCCCAGCAGCCATGTTTCCGCCTCCGTACCCATTGGGACGGCGTCCGCCCCGTCCGGGGACAGGCGGAAGGAAAGCATGGCGGGGATGCTGATAAGGAGCGACAGCCACGGAAGTCCCCCTACGATCATCAGTGCCAACCATGAAAACCACTCGCCGTAGGCAATATAAAATACCCAGCAGCCGAACAGCGCCGCCAGATACCACAATCTGCGCCCGGTCATGTCAGCGAAGCCGGGGGGCGGGGACGGCGGCAAGGATGTCCTGCAATACCGCCTGCGGCTGCTTCCCCTGTGCTTCCGCTTTGGGGGATAAAATCAGGCGGTGGGCGATGGTGTGGGCGAAGACCTCCTTCACGTCCGCCGGGGTCACGTAATCCCGTCCCCGAAGCCGGGCGACGGATTTCGCCATGGCGGTGACAGCCAGCGTCGCACGGGGGCTTGCGCCCCGAAGGATGTCGGGGCTGCTCCGGGTGGCGCCGATGAGGGATACAATATAATTGACCACGCTGTCGCTGAGGTAGGTTTCCTCCACCGTGTCCTGTATGGCGGTCAAGTCCTCCCGGGTCATCAGGGGAATCAGGTCGTGCAGGGGGTTGCCGCCCTGCCGGTTCAGCACCATGGCGGCTTCATCCTTAGGGCTGGGGTAGCCCATGGACAGCCGCACCATAAACCTGTCCATCTGGCTGTCGGGGAGCAGCTGAGTGCCCGCCGCGCCGGTAGGGTTCTGGGTGGCGATGACCGTAAAGGGCTTTGGCAGGGGGTGGCTCACCCCGTCTACCGTGACCTGTCCTTCCTCCATGGCCTCCAGAAGGGCAGACTGGGTGCGGGAAGTGGCGCGGTTCAGCTCGTCGGCGAGGAACAGATTGCACAGCACCGCGCCGGGCTGATAGCGCATTCCCCCGGCGGAGTCAGGCACGGAATAGCCCGTCACGTCGGAGGGCAGAACGTCCGGGGTAAACTGCACGCGGCTGCAGCTCAGGCTCAGCACACGGGAAAAGGCCAGCGCCATGGTGGTCTTCCCCACGCCGGGGATGTCCTCCAGCAGGATATGTCCCCGGGCAAGAATTGCCGCCAGCACCCACAGCAGCACGGGGTCCTTTCCCACGACCACGGTTTTCACCTGCGTAAGGATCTGCTGGGCGCAGCTCGCAACGGAATTGTCTTTGGATGGCATCCAACCACCTCTTTCATAAGCTAGTTTTTTCCCATTGTACTCGTTTTTTCTTAAAAAAACAAGTCGGAGAGGACCGAAGCGCCTTAAGATTTCCTTGCGGCGGGGCTGATTTGCGGGTTTTTGCGTAAGAAATGCAAATATGGAGGTGCACATAATGATTGCAAACTGGCCAAAATGTGGTATCATAGCGTCAGTTAAAACTACTTTGCTTGGGAGGCTGCCATGTCGATTCAAACCGCTTTAGATGAATACAACCTGGCGCTGAAACAGGGCCAGAAGGAATACCGGGAGCTTGTGATGGAGGGGCGGTCGCCCTACCCCGCCGTGCTGGACGATATCCTGCCGGAAAATAATACGGATTCCGTGGTGGACGTGGGGCTGGTAGAGATCCCCTCGGAACGGATCATCGGCACCAAATCCGCCGGGCGCATTACGGCCTTCACCGCCTCCTTCCGCCCCCTGCTGGACAGCAAATCCGAATTTGCCGTCAAGTGGGTCAACCTCTGCGCTGCCCATCTGGGGGAAACGGGCATCACCGACCCCATCCTGTGCTATGAATACTTAGGCAATTTCTACGTTCAGGAGGGCAACAAGCGGGTCAGTGTCCTGCGGCACTTCGGCTCGCCCCGAATTCCCGGCACCGTCAAGCGCATCGTGCCGCCCCTGACCGATGAGCCGCGAATTCAGGCTTACTACGAATTCATGGATTTTTACAAGGCTTCCCACCTGTACTGCATCCAGTTCCGCCACCCCGGGGACTATGCCCGCCTGCTGTCCCATCTGGGCAAGAAAAGTGACGATATCTGGGAAGAATCGGAACGGCGCACCTTCAACGCCTATTTCCACTATTTCCGGGACGCTTTCAGCGCTTTGCAGGTGCCGCCGGAGGAAGTCCTTCCCGAGGAAGCGCTGCTGCTGTGGCTGGATCTGTACCCGTTTCACGACTTGGGGCAGCTGTCCACCGCAGAGCTGAAAAAGAGCGTCGCCGCCCTGCGGGAGGACATGGTCGCCAACACAAAGAAGCAGGAGGCCGTCAAGGTGCAGACCAAGGCGGAGGATACCTCCAAGGCGTCCCTCTTGGAGCGGTTCATTTCCGCAAGCCCCGATCACCTGAACGTGGCCTTCGTCCACCAGATGAATCCCGGGAGCAGCACATGGGTGCTGGGTCACGAGGAGGGCAAGGAGCATTTGCAGAAGGTGTTCGGCGACCGGGTCACCCTGCGCAGCTACTTCGACGCTGCCAACCCGGAGCTGGCCGAGCCGATCATCGAGCAGGCGGTAGCCGACGGCGCGCAGGTGGTGTTCATCACCGCGCCCCCCTTAAGCCGCGCAACGCTGAAGGCCGCGGTGAAGTATCCCAAGGTGCGATTCCTCAACTGCTCCGTCGATCAGGCGTATTCCAGCATCCGCACCTATTACGGGCGTATCTACGAGGCGAAGTTCATCACCGGCGCCATTGCGGGCGCCATGGCTCAGAACAACCGCATCGGCTATATCGCGTCCTACCCGATCTTCGGCGTTCCCGCATCCATCAATGCCTTTGCGCTGGGAGCGCAGATGACCAACCCACGGGCGCAGATCGAGCTGCGGTGGTCCTGTGTCAAGGGAACGCCTCAGGCCGACCTGCTGGCGGACGGCATCCGGGTGGTATCCAACCGGGACGCGCCCACCCAGGCGAAAATGTATCTGGACTTCTGCAACTACGGCACCTACCTGATGAACGACCGGGGCGACCTGATCCCTCTGGGAACGCCCGTCTGGGTCTGGGGCAAGTTCTATGAATTCGTCATCCGCAGCATCTTCGCCGGAGGGTGGAAGCGGGACAAGGGAGAATCCACCGCCCTGAACTACTGGCTGGGCATGGACAGCGGCGTCATCGGCGTCCGGCTGTCCGAAAAGCTTCCGGAGGGCGTGCATCAGTTTGCGGAGATTCTGAAAAAGGGCTTGGAGGACGGCGTTCTCGACCCCTTCCGGCGGCGCATTACCGCCCAGGACGGTACGGTGAAGTCCGACGGTACCCGGGGGTTTGCCCCGGAGGAGCTGCTGCACATGGACTGGCTGTGCGACAACATTGTGGGCAGCATCCCCACCTTTGACCAGATTCTGCCGGTCTCCCAGCAGATGGTGCGGGAGCTGGGCATTTACCGAGATAAAATTCCCGCAGAGAAGGAGGGGAAGCCCCGTGAAGATTTTGACCGTATCCGATGAGGAATGCGCCGCGCTCTGGGACAATTACGTTCCCGGACGGCTGAAGGAGTATGACCTGATCCTCTCCTGCGGCGACCTGAGCGCCCGGTATCTGAGCTTTCTCGTCACCATGGCCCGGTGTCCGCTGCTGTACGTCCACGGGAACCACGATACCAGCTACAATCAGGTTCCCCCGGAGGGCTGCGACTGCATCGACGACCACATCGTGACCTATAACGGGGTGCGCATTCTGGGTCTGGGGGGGTGCCGCAAGTACCACCCCGGCCCCCACCAGTACACCGACGGGCAGATGCGCCGCCGCATCCAGAAGCTTAAGTGGAAGCTCAAGCGCATGGGGGGCGTGGACATCGTGGTGACCCACGCGCCGCCCTATGGCCTCGGCGACGGGGACGATCCGGCGCACTGGGGCTTTGAATCTCTGGTAGAGCTGCTGGATACATACCACCCCCAGTACCTTGTCCACGGGCATGTCCACATACGCTACGGCGCACGGGAACGGGTGCGGGACTACAACGGCACGACCCTCATCAACGCCACCGAACGCTATACCTTTGAAATTCCCGACCGGCCGGTGGACGGAAAGCAGCTGGGTCAGGTGATCTACAAGACCCGCCAGAAGCGGGAAGATCCTCTGGAACGGCACTGCTGAGACCAGGGTCTATCTGAAAAAACTGACACACGAGGTGATTTCATGTTTACCGGCTTCACCCCGGAGACCATCGATTTTCTCTGGGGCATCCGCATGAACAACAACCGGGACTGGTTCCTGGAGCATAAAAAACAATACGTCAGTACCCTGTACGAGCCGATGAAGGCGCTGGGAAAAGACCTGTTCGCGCCCTTTATGGAAATTCCAGGGACGATCCTGAAGGTCAGCCGCATCTACCGGGACGCCCGACTGCACCATCCCGACCCCTACAAGGAAAGTCTGTGGCTCTGCATCCGGCAGGACGTGGAGTGGTGGGCGGAAAATCCCTGCCTGTTCTTTGAGATCAACCCGGAGGGCGTGAGCTACGGCTTTACCCTCTGGCACCCCCGCACGGCGGCGATGGAGGAATTCCGGAAGTATATTTCCGCCTATCCCGACGAATTTCTCCGACTGATTTCCCGGACAGAGGCGGCGGTGGGACAACCCGTCACGGCGCAGCTGTACAAGCGCCCCAAGGAAACGGACAATCCCGCGCTTGCGCCCTATTTCGCGTGGAAGGGCGGCATTGAGTGCATCCGCCACAAGGACGTGGGGGACGAAATGTTCGGCGCGGAACTGGAAAACGAAGTGGCGGACTTCTTCGCCAAGCTCACGCCGCTGTACACGTATTTCACCCGGTTTGGGGTGTAAAACGGCGCTTTAGACAAAATTTTGAGGTGGATTTTATGAAGGTTTACTATATGAACGGCGCTGGCAACGACTTTATGGTCATCGACGCCCGTGGGCTGACGCTGGACTATCCGGCGCTGGCGCGGAAATGCTGCGCAATCACGGGGGCGGACGGGTTCATGGCCACGGACGTTTCTGACAAGGCGGATTTCCGGCTGCATTTTTACAATTCCGACGGCACCCGGGGAGAGATGTGCGGCAACGGCGCCCGGTGCATCTGCCGGTTCGGCCACGACATCGGTCTGGCGGGAGACGTTATGACCGTGGAGACCGACGCGGGGCTTGTCCCCGGCTGGCGGCTGGACAAAAATTTGTACCGAGTGAAGCTGAACAACCCCTACGTGCTGGATCTGCACCGCAAGGGTGACGTGGCCTATCTGGAGCTGGGGCACCCCGGCGTTCCCCACGCGGTGGCGGAGTACAAGGGCGACCTGTGGGCGGATGCGGACAAGCTGCTGGAAACGTTCCGGGCGCTGCGCTTTGACCCCGCGTTCCCCAAGGGGGCAAACGTGAATTTTTACCAGCTGCTGGGGGACGAGGAGATCCGCATTCTGACCTTCGAGCGGGGCGTGGAGGGCTACACCCGCGCCTGCGGCACCGGCTGCGGCTCCGTTGCCTCGGTGCTGTGGAAGAAGGGGCTGCTTCCCGGCGGCGTTCTCACCGCCCACAACATGGGCGGCACGCTGAAAATCACCATTGACGGGGAAAACGGGAACGTCACGTCCCTGCTGCTGGAAGGGCCGACGGAAATTACTAAGATTTACGATCTGGACATTTGAGGAAGCGGAAGGCACGGGCAGAAATTTGCGGAGAATTCCCTGTTTTCTTCAAAAAATCCTTGACATTTCTGCCGTTTTCCTGTAAACTAAACTGGTCTGCGAATGCGGACATATCCTTGCTCCCGGCGCGTCCGGGGGCCAAAAGTCCAAAAGGAGGTGCAATCAACATGGCTAAGATCACCGGTAAGTATGAGGTGCTCTACATCATCGACCCCACTCTGGGCGAGGAGGGTACCGCAGCACTTGTGGAAAAGTTCAAGGCAATGGTGGAGGCGGAGGGTACTCTCGCTTCTGTCGATGAGTGGGGCAAGCGCCGTCTGGCGTATCCCATCAACGACATGGCCGAGGGCTACTACGTCCTGATGAACTTCGAGAGCAAGCCCGAGTTCCCCGCGGAGCTGGAGCGTGTTATGAAGATCACCGAAGGCGTTATGCGCTGCCTGACCACCGCTGTGGAGGCGTAATTTATGCTGAACCACATTGTCATCATGGGTCGCCTGACCCGTGACCCCGAGCTTCGCCGTACCGGCAGCGGCATCGCCGTTGCCAGCTTTACCGTGGCTGTCGACCGTGACTTCGGCGGCAGAGACGGCGGCGAAAAGGAAACCGACTTCATCGATTGTGTTGCCTGGCGTCAGACGGGAGAATTTGTCTCCAAGTATTTCACCAAGGGTTCCATGATCGTGGTTTCCGGCCGGCTCCAGATCCGCAACTGGACCGACAAGGAAGGCAACAAGCGCCGTTCCGCCGAAGTTGTCGCGGACAACGTCTATTTCGGCGAAAGCAAGCGCGGCAACGAGGGAGCTTCCAGCTATAACAGCAGCTATGGCAATAGCAATGGCGGCTATAACAGCAACCCCGCGCCCGCACCCAGCTACGGCGGCGGATATTCCGCCCCGGCCGCTGCTCCCGCATCCGATTTCGCGATGCTGGAGGACGACGACGCCCAGCTGCCCTTCTAAAATTTTCTTGACTTTTCTACTAAGACTTACAAGGAGGGAAACACCATGGCTAACGAACAGCGTATGCGTCCGCGTAAGCGCAAGAAGGTTTGCGCGTTCTGCGTGGATAAGGTGACCAGCATCGATTACAAGGACACCGCTAAGCTCCGCCGTTACCTGTCCGAGCGCGGCAAGATTCTGCCCCGCCGTACTACCGGTACCTGCGCCGCTCATCAGCGTCAGCTCACGGTCGCCATCAAGCGCGCCCGTCAGATCGCCCTGCTGCCCTACGTAGCAGACTAAGTTTTTCATCCAGAAGCCTGTCCGTCGCGGACAGGCTTTTTGGATTTGCGGAGGTTTTATGTTTTCCATCACGCTCATCTGTATGGGAAAGCTGAAAGAGCGCTTCTATACCGAGGCCGCGGCGGAATACGCCAAGCGCCTGCGGGCCTATTGCGATTTCCAGCTCATCGAGCTGCCGGAGTGCCGTCTGCCGGAGGACCCGAACGACACGCAGATTGCGCAGGGCCTGCAAAAAGAAGCGGAGCTTATCCGCGCGAAGCTCCCGAAGGGCTGCTTTTTCTGCGTCCTGACGCCGGAGGGGAAGCTGTTGTCCTCTGAGCAGCTGGCAGATACGCTGCGGCAGG
>OHPO01000905.1_pt1 | contig 14795 bp, 8 predicted proteins | sample 1577741 | NCBI WGS metagenome assembly OHPO01 (sample SAMEA3879574, study PRJEB24766) | human gut metagenome | biome: human-associated habitat; feature: feces | place: USA | collected 1985/1987
AGACTGCTCAGTTCGCGGATCACCTCCCCGTCCGTTTTCTGCCATATGCCGTCCAGATCAAACGCACCGTCCCGGGCCTTTTGCGCCAGATCTGTGATGTATTCCGCCTTACGGAAGGTCATACCCAGGGCTTGCAGTTCAGGGACTCCCGCCGCAAGGATGCTCTCCGCGTTCACCTCACCCAGCGCATCCCGCATCCGCTGCCAGATGGTCGCCTGCGCCTTAGTCGATATCTGCTGGCCGATGATATGATGGACAATGGCAGAGAACAAGTCCGTATCCACGGCACGGTCGATATATCCAATACGGTCAATGACTTCACCAAGCCGCCTGTCTTTCTGCCGCAGATAAGAAAGCTCTGTTTCCCCGTATTCGAAATACACCACTGTCACCGTCCTTTCATCTTCACATACAGGCAGGCACCGCCGCTAAACACCGTGAGACTATGATCGGATACAGTTCCCATAGTGCGGGCTGCGCTCTGACACAGAGTATACCATCCGCCCCCGCTGTTTGCAACCACCGGTCCAGTTATCGTCAAACCCACCTCAAACGATACGTTGGTTTCACGTTTTCCTGTCGGCTGCCTATCGACAACATACGCTTCGGTCAGCCGGAGACACCAATGTACTTGAGGCCATTCTTATCTCACCGTACCGTACCGTTTCGTTCCACTCGATCTTCACGATCTGCATTTTCATTCTGTCGTCGCCGACCTTGGTGGGAAAGCGGAAAACCTGCTGACAGATGGGTCCTTCAGATCATGGTACGCCCGACTGGATTCGAACCAGCGGCCTTTAGAGTCGGAGTTATCAGGCCGTCAAGCCGCGAACCGTTGTGGCACAATGGTTTGGTGGGAATTGCACAAATTTCCACCATTTTTAAGAAAAACCTCGGAAGCCTTACAGGGCAAGACTTCCGAGATTTTTCGTGGTAGTAGTCAAATAGTAGTCTGTGCGCCAGATGCAGCCACTCCCGTTTTCATCATACTAACCACCTCCTTGTCTGTGCCATTATTATACAGCACACAAAGGAAAGCTTCCCCCCATACAACCTTGTCAGAAAAGTGCTTTTTGTGTTCGTTTTGCCTGCGCGATTATGCCGCTTCTTGGAAAGCTTTCAATACAGCTCCGCGATGGTTTCCACGCACTTGTCGATGCCCAAGACGCCGCTGTTGAGCGTCAGGTGGTAGTTCTGGGCGTGACCCCACTTCATGTTGGTGTAAAAGCGATGATAGGCGGCGCGGCGCTTGTCCTTATCCCGCAAACGCTCCTCCGGGGACTGCTCCCGCTCACCGTAGACCTCCACGATGCGGTGGGCGCGGAACGCCAGATCCGCATGGATAAAGACCTTCAGGCAGTCCGCCGTGCCCTGCAAAATGTAGTCCGCGCAACGGCCCACGATGACGTAGGGTCCTTTTGCGGCAAGGTCTGTGATGACCTTGTACTGCCGCTCCCACAGGATATCCTCGTTGGTGGGGCCGAACATCCGGTTAGAGAAAGCGTTCGAGAGGAAACCGCCGGGAGCGTACTCTCCCGCCTCCTTCACATAGTCCGGCGCGAAGCCGGTCTCCTTCGCCATTTCCTGAATGATCTCCGCGTCATAGCAGGGGATGCCCAGCTTTTCCGCTACCTTTTTGCCGATGGTGCGTCCGCCGCTGCCAAACTCGCGGCTGATGGTAATAACTCTGTTTTTCATGCGGTCTGCACTCCTTCCGTATGCAATTCCTGATAGGTTTTCACGATGATAATGGCCGAGATGATAAAGGTCAGAATATCCGACACCGGCATGGAATACAGCACGCCGTCCAGGTCGAAGAACACAGGCAACAACAGGGCAAAGCCAACGCCGAATACCACCTCACGGAACATGGACAGCAGCGTGGACGAGAGCGCCTTGCCGACTGCCTGCAAGAAGATGAAGCACGCCTTGTTGACACAGGCGAGGATCATCATGCAGAGATAGGTGCGGAAAGCCTTGATGGCGAAATCGGTGTAGTAACTGCTCTCATTGGCCGCGCCGAAGATGGCGATGAGCTGTCGGGGGAAGCACTCCGCCAGCACAAGCGCCACCGCGCCCACCAGCGCCTCGGCCACCAGCAGCTTGGTGAACAGCTCCCGCACACGGAGCTTTTTCTCTGCGCCCATGTTGTAGCCCACGATGGGAATGCAGCCTTCCGCCATGCCCACCACGATGGAAATGACGATCTGGAAGAACTTCATCACGATGCCCACCACCGCCATGGGGATCTGCGCGTACTGCGCCTGCCCGAATACAGCGTCCAGTGCGCCGTATTTGCGGAGCATATTGTTGATGGCCGCCATAGCCGCCACGAGGCTGATCTGGGAGAGGAAGCTGGTGATGCCCAGCGTCAGCATCCGTCCGCAGATACTTCTCCGCAGGGCATAATCGCCGGATGCAGGCTTGATGATCTTCATGTTCAGCAGATACCACACGGCAAGTGCTGCCGTTGCCACCTGACCGATGACCGTGGCAACGGCTGCGCCCATCATGCCCCATTGGAAGATAAAGATGAAGATGGGGTCCAGGATGATGTTGATGACGGCGCCTGCCAGTGTAGAGATCATGGCGAACTTGGGGTTGCCGTCGGCGCGGATGATAGGGTTCATAGCCTGACCAAACATATAGAACGGGATGCCCAGGGTGATATAGAAGAAGTATTCCTGCGAGTGGTGGAAGGTCTCCTCATTCACCGTGCCGCCGAACATGGCGATGATAGTGTTTGCGAAAATGAGATATACCGCCGTCAGGACAAGACTGCTGGTGACGCTTAACACCACCGCGTTGCCCACGCTGCGCCTGGCCTTATCCACCTCGTTTCTGCCCAGCGCCATGCTGACGAAGGCGCAGCAACCGTCGCCCACCATGACGGCGATGGCCAGCGCCACCACCGTCAGCGGGAATACCACCGTATTGGCGGCGTTACCGTAAGAGCCGAGGTAGCTGGCGTTGGCAATGAAGATCTGGTCTACGATGTTGTAAAGTGCGCCCATCAGCAGCGAGATGATGCAGGGGATGGCGTACTGGCGCATGAGCTTGCTCACGCGCTCCGTCCCCAAAAACTGATTTCCGGTTTCCAAAAAAATCACCTTTCTTTCAAAAAATAAAAAATGCGTAAGTCCCAATACATCCGGACTTACGCATTTCTGCTACACGATTTGCCTATGAAGTTTTCTCCCATCTTGCCGCTTCTCACCCGATTCCGCAAAAAAGCGTGTGGCAATCTGCAACCGGATTTACGCAGAAACGCCACACGCTGTACGCCTATTATAGCAGAGGCAAATCGGAATTTCAAATGATTTTTTCTCATCCGATGCCGCTTTTTATTCCATATTATTTCGAGAAGACTGCTGCGATGTGATGCCGCACAACAATGCTTTCTCAATCATGTCCACCTTCTGAGGCCGTCCCATCAGCCGATAGTATTTGCACCATCACTGCGGCGATTGCAGCGGGATGACTTCTGTCCCAAGCGGCATTTTCTCCACGATCTGTTCTTCACGCAGAGAACAATCATAGGCCGTTCCCTCATGCACGATGGCAAAGCCTGCCATGACATCGACCTCGATCGATTCTATGAGGAATTCCATAAAGCTCTTCGTCCGGTACATGGGATTCGGCACGGGGTCAGATGGGCGGAGCTCGCCCATTTCCAATAAAATCGTGTGGACACATTCGGCGTCATGGTCAGCAACCATTAAATCAATATCGTGGAACGCAGAGGTGATGCCCTTGAAATACAGCAGCATCGACGCACCCAAGGCCCACTGCACATGGGCCTCGTTCAACCGCTGAGCGATCCTCTTCAGCAATTCGATTTTCTTTTGTTGTTCCGTCATGATGCACCTCGTTCATTAGTCTATCATAACCATTTTGATATGCCAAATTCTTCTGCTTCAGATAATTTCGCAGAATTTCTGCATGCTTTCCCAGGATATTATTGCTTTGTTGGCAGTCAACCCAGCCGCCCCGGCACATCAGGCATCCATCATGCGCCGGACTTTGATTTGGACGAAAGTGTTCTTCCTCGGATCTCTTTCATGTTTTTGGAAACGGCAAAACGGCTGGAAAATATGTAATCGGTTGAATATTACACACATGCTACCGATAGGATTTCTACGCTGAGAGGATTGTTTGTCGTGTCCGACACTAAAGCATCCGCAAGCGCGGCAGCAGCTATCTTATCGTGGTCTCCATGGGCTATGACTACAACGGCAAGCGCATCAACCCCCGGCAGAAAACCGTCCACCCGCCGGAGGAGCTGACGCCCAGGCAGGTCGAAAAGTGGCTCAACGAACAGGCTGTCCTCTTTGAACGTGACTGCCGCCACACGCCGCAGCCCGTCCAGCAGCTCACGCTGGCAAAATACATCGACCTGTGGCTGACGGACATCGCGCCCGGCAAGCTGGCGAAGTCCACCATCCGCCGCGACCAGCAGGACATCGAGCGTATCCTTCCGGCGCTGGGTCACTACAAGCTCACCGAGCTGCGGCCGGAGCACTTCCGGAATTTCTACGCAGAACTGCGAAAAGTCATCCGTCCCGATACAAAAAAGCCACTCTCCGAGTACACCATTGAGGGCGTACACGCGACGTTGTGCAGCATCCTCTCTGATGCCGTGGAGGGTGGCTTTCTTTCGCATAATCCGGCTTGGCGCACCTATCGCTACGCCGGGCGCAAGTGCAAAAAGAAGATTGCTGATGAAGAAACGGCGCAAAAAATCATCGCCGCCTTGGAGGATGAGAGCATCAAGTATGAGACCTACTTCAAGCTCATCATCGCCACGGGGATGCGTCGGAGCGAGTGCTGCGGATTGAAATGGTGTGACATTGATTGGGAGCAGCGTTCCATCCACATCTGCCGCAACGCGGTCAAGGTAACGGGCGAAGAGATATTTGTAAAGGAACCCAAGACCCGCGCGGGCAACCGCTATGTGTACTTCTCCGCCGAGATGGAAAGTCTCCTGTGGGAGTACCGGCAGGAATGTGCATACATCACCGAGACCTATGACCAGCGGGAGCTGACCACCGATGACTTCCTGTTCCGCCGTCAGGGAGCGCAGCTCCCTATGACGCCCACCACCTTCACCTACCGCTTCAAGCTGATCCTCAAGAAAAACGGCTTGCCGCAGGAGCTGAACGTCCATTCCCTCCGGCACACCGCCGCCAGTCTGATGATCGCGGGCGGCACGGATGTTGCCACGGTGGCGGGCATCCTCGGCCACAGCCAGCCCTCCACCACGCTGGACATTTACACCCACGCCTTCGACAAGAACAAAAAGGCCGCCAGCGCGGGATTGCAGGGAATGTTGGAGATTTGAATCACACTTCCGCACACATATATCGAAGCTCACAGAACTGCATGGTTGAGATTGTTACATCTTTATGCTATAATTGACAAAATACCACATATTACAGCTCCCATTCGTGCTTTGATTAATGTGTAAGGTGGGTGGATATTATGCGCATGAGCGAAGCAGAGTTTCTGAACCGATTGAACAAGGCATTCCCGGAGAAGGTGATATTTGCTGAACAATCTCGCCTTAGCGAATATTTGTCGTTGTTTGTGGAAATCCGCAGATACGCAAGAGGTGCTGGTGTATCATCTGTTCAATGGCTTACCGGCAGAGGCTTTATTTGGAAAGAAACAGGGTATATCGAACCCGATATGCACAGTGGAGATAAATGCGGACTCTCTCCCGATCCTACCGCCTTTGAACTGGCCGACTATGTGTTTCGAACCTATCCATTAGCCGGAGAGTACCAGTTAACCAACAAGGAAGACGCACTGCTCTATCAATCCGCAAGCGAAACCGTCAAGAAAGTATTGATAGATGGAGGACGCACTTCCGTAAGAGAGGACACGGTACTCGTACTTGAAACAATTAACCTATTGAAGATTTGGTCGTCAGGATTAGCAGATGAAGATATTTCTGGTTCTTTTTGGAACTATATCTTCCTTCAATATGGTTTCAAGTCAGAAAATTCCGAGGCTGCAGCCAATAGATTGTACAATTATTTCAGAGGTGCAATCAAAGGTACATTGGCACACTACAAACGTTTTTTCGCACCTGAGGGAACGCAGCAATATTACACCTCTCTGCTGCTCCACGCTCTGGCGCCAAAGCAAAGCATAGAATCTCTCTACTCCATTCTATTTGATTTTTATGTGAAAAACTTAGATTTCCAATATGTAACGGAGGATATCAGCTACAAAGTATTTACGAAAGGCATGCGTGCGCGTTGGGATTCCCGCATTGCCAAGAATGATGAACTGCAATTAAGGGCAGATGCCATATTCTCCGGTTTGCAGACATTGTTTAAGGAACGTCCCGGATATATGGCAGTTTTCTGTGACTCCATCGTAAAAAAGATGGACGCAATTCTCCGGAATGAAAACACTGACCTAATTGATCCCGACCGAAATTATTGGGACACTATCCTCGTCGAATGGTATCAAAGGAAAAGCAGCACCGAACGGGTACAGGCACAAGGGGAACAACGGCAGCGGAAAACAGAATATGTTGCAACAACGACAGACCGCATCTATGCTCAATATACGATGGAGCATTCCTCCGTTGGCATAGCAATACCTAAAATCCGCTTGTCTAAGGTGGCGCAGCAACGCCCTGTAATTAAAATCTACCAAAGTGAAATTTGTATCTATAACGCCGAATTTTCGGTCACTGGGGATGAATTGTGCTTAACAACAAGAAGTCTCTTCATTCCGTTTGAAGAAATGTCGTATGATTTTTCAAACACACCGGCTATACGGGTAGAGATCCACTATGACGGAGAGCTTCTCTATAATTCGGCTGAAAAGCTATATCGCCAATATATCTTGTTGGATGCATCGGGGGCAGAAAGAACTCCCCACTGTGGAACAATTTACTTGTTTGCCAGCAACTTGCAGGAAGTAACCTTTCCCGATGATACAGACGGAATATATAGCTACCCATATCCGGGGCAACTGTACCGCATAAATTTGGACGAGGTGTCATCAGCTGCCATTGATGGCCGAGAGGTCTTCGTATGCGCATCGACTGCGGCACAGTTCCGCCATCATACCTCCCTGCGTAAAGCGGTCTCTGCCCAAGTAATCCATCAGGGTGTATCCTTCGATATTTTTCCTGCCCCCTTCCAGCTTTTTATCGTTCTCCCCGAGGGAGAAAAAAGCATACGATACCAATTCTCCATCGACGGAGTGCGTCACAATGCAGATGCTTTCTGTGATGGCGGAAATGAATTGGAAATTCCATCAGAAAATGATGGCCTTTGCCACTGTGTCCGTATAATCGACCTTGCTACTGACTTGGTAAAATATGAATTCAATTACATAGTTCTTGCAGATTTCAATGTTACTTTAAACGCACCCATCTACTATGCAGACGGATCACAAGCAACTGCCAATATTTCCTTTGCCGCCAAGCAGTTCCATTATTCCCTGGTCTTAGAAGATACCTCTGACAGTATAATCGTCCCCGTTTCCGGAATGGCTTGGCAGCTTGAACTGTACATTCCTTTGGTTCACTGCACGTTGATGGGGCATAATGCATTCAAGATTCCGGGTATGATTTGGCACAAATCCATTCTGCACGACGAATTCGTAAAGCTGGAGTTGCCAGAGGGATGGAGTGGACAGCTCATGCTTGGTATAAGCCCTGTTCCAGAGGTGAGTCCTTCCTATTTCGAACTTGGCAATACGCTCCGTGCGATAACGGCGCCGCAGGCAGAGTATGATCTGTGGATTTCTCTGGAGAATATAGCAGGAAATCATATAAACCGAAAAATTACCACCATCGCCTGTAAGCCCACCTTTGCTGCTCCGCCAATCGAAGTAATTGACAGCACCCTGCACTGGCAACCGGAGGGCAACTATGTTGGCGATCCCGAAAGCACCTTTCAAGTCGAAATCCAACGCCCCGGCGGAAGTATCGACACTTATGCGACATCAACAGAAAGCACCGCCCTTGCCAACACCAGTTCCTACGCCTTGGGAAACTATTCTTATCAAGTTTTCCTAAAAAAGAAAAGCCTGTTTTCCGGCGGAATGAATGAACTTATTTTCAAGGGTTCATATTGCGTTGGAAATCCACTCGAATGGCTTTATGACGGGAAAGAGCTTATTATAGGAGATGCGCTCTACTGGGATTTTGAGACAGAGACCCTGAAAGCGTTGCTTATGAAGTACGGATGCGGAATCCTGACAAATTTGGACTACCAAGAGACCACTATCGCATCTGGTGAAACAATGCCCGCACCGTGCTATTCGGCAACGCTATCCTTTATTAGCAGTACAGGGCGACGCATCCCGTTTAACTCCAAGCCGTCAAATGACTTTGAATTGGTCAACCCTGCTAAGGTTTGGATTGTCAACGAACACTTGCTGATCCTACGGTGCACAACGGAGGATGCAGTATATGTTGACAAGGATTTTTCCACAATAGTCAATCGTAATCCTGACACTTATATGAGCAAAGCTGAACAGCATCATCGATTAAAGACACCCGACTATTTCAAGTACAGCATTAGAGAGGGCTACCAATATGTTTGATCCCATCAAGGCTTCTAAGGAAATCAAAGATAGCTATATCGATTATATCACGACCACATTTGATATGGCTGACACCGACTATGAGCGAGAATTTCGGAAAGAGTTGCAAACGGACGGTATGGTAGCCAGCGGACCTTTTCTTGATATTGGCGGCTCCTATGAAACAGGGCATACATTGCGAGAATTGATCCAAGCACAAAAAGCAAGTATCTTGTTTGAAAACCTGGAGCCTGTTGCAGAAAAAGAGCGCGAGCTAAAGCTGGACAGGCCTCTTTATCAGCATCAGGAAACAGCCATGCTGAAAGCGGACAAAGGGGAGAATCTGGTCGTTACGACAGGAACAGGTTCTGGTAAAACAGAGAGTTTTTTGCTGCCCATCATCAATCATCTATTGCGGGAGCAGGAAGCCGGAACTCTTTCCGCCGGTGTCCGTGCAATCATCATTTATCCGATGAATGCGCTGGCCAATGACCAGATGAAGCGTATGCGCGCTCTTTTCAAGAATTACCCTCAGATATGCTACGGTGTTTACAATGGCAATACCGAGCATACACAGTCCAAGGCGCTGGCAGAGTACCACCGCACCTACCACGATGAAGCTGGGGAGCCGATAGACCCTGCTCCCAATGAAATCATCTCCCGTGAGGTCATGCAGGAACGGCCTCCCCATATTCTTATAACCAACTATTCCATGCTGGAATACATGATGCTGCGGCCAAAGGATGACGCGGTATTTTCCGGTGCCAAGTTAAAATTTATTGTTTTAGACGAAGCACACATCTACAAAGGTGCAACAGGCATGGAGACCTCCCTGCTGATGCGCCGACTCCGGGCGAGGATCAGCGAACCCGATAGTGTTCAATACATTCTGACAAGTGCAACACTTGGTGGGCCTGATGCAGATGGTGATATCCTGAGCTTTGCTGAAAAGCTATGTGGTGTTGCATTCCAACGCTCTGGAATTATTCGTTCCACAGAAAAGCGACCTGCCATGGAAGATTTTTTGGACTTTGCACCAGCACTTTTTGAGGAACTGCAAAGAAGTCCTGATATTTCCTCCGTGTTAGCCCGCTATCACGCTGACTTCGCTCCGGGAGGGAGCGAGGGTGAAAAACTCTATGCGCTTTTCTTGCATTCCCGGCTGTTTGCTTTGCTTCGGAAGGTCGCACACCAGCCAATTACGGTCGCACAGCTACGTCAGGCCCTATCCGAAATATGCCCCATGACAAATGAACAGGTCATATCCTTCATTGCAGTCTGTGCTCGCGCCGAAAAAGATGGCGCAAATCTGATCAAACCCCGCTATCACTTTTTTGTGCGAGCCTTGGAGGGGGCATATATCACGCTCGCTTCTCCGAAGCACCTGTTTTTACATCGGAAGCACTCGTTTACAAGCGAAAACAACAAAACCGATGCCGCGGTATTCGAGGCCGCTGTCTGCACAGATTGTGGAAGAATAGCTATTGTCGGCAGAGAAGAAGGCGGAGCTTTACGCCCATCAGCGCGGAAGGGGCTGGACGACCCTTCCGACTTCTACTACCTTAAGGACAGCGCAGAAGATGTACTGATTGACGAGGAAGATTGTGCAGATGACGCCACAAACGATTTTGTCATTTGCGCGGTTTGCGGGGCTATCTCTACGGAAGCAGACACAAAATTTAAGCCACTATGTGAACACAGCGAATCCAACTATCGCAAGCTTCGCAAAATAGAACAACACAAAAACCATGTTGCCAGATGCCCTGCCTGCGGCTTTGGTTCGTTCCGCCACTTCTATTTGGGAAGCGAAGCAGCCACCGCTGTATTGGGAACCGAGCTTTTCGAGCAACTTCCCAACGAGGAAGTCACCATAACATCAGTGCTAAAGGAAAATCAAAATTTTAGTCGGCGCAGCATCTTCGCTGGCACAGCACAGCCACAGCAAATACGTAAAAAGCTGATGCGGCAGTTTCTTTGCTTCTCTGACAGCCGAAGTGAAGCGGCGTTTTTCGCCTCCTACATGGAGCGTTCCTATGATGAATTTTTGCGTAGACGAGGAATTTGGCACATTGCGGAGAAATATCGCAATAGCGGCATAGAAAAAGTAAGCGTATTTCAATTCGTCGATGAACTCAGCCGCTATTTTGAAAACAACAGATCTTTTGCCGAGTGGGATGCTGGCGAAAATCAAGATGTGGGTAAGTTATCTGCTGCGAGCCGCAGTAATGCGTGGGTGGCGATTCTGAATGAAATGTTCAATGCCCGCCGCGGCACCAGCCTTGTGTCAATGGGTGTACTTTCTTTTGCATACAGGCGAAACGCTCAGGTAGCTACGGCGTTTCAGGGCGACCCGTATAACCTCTCACCACAGGACGCCATTGCCCTGCTCGAACTTCTGACACAGGACGCAGTATTCTCCGGTGCCATCGATGCAGGAAAGGAGTATACGCTGACAGCCGCTGAACGCGAGTATATTTTCTTTACGCCCTCGGCAAAGAAGTTGGTATTGCTGCGTACAGGAGACTCCGCAAAGCAAAGCTGGATCTCCGGGTGGCGTGGTCGAAAGCGTCCCAACGGGAATTATTATCCCAACAGTCGACTCGTGCGGCTGACGCGGGCATTGGGTATTTCCGATGATGAAGCGGACGCCATTTTGGAAGATTATTGGACTAATGTGTTCAAAGCGGAAACGGAGGAATTTGTACTCGATGCGAACGATTTTGATATTTGCATCGGCGGAACGGAGGGCGCGAAATTTTACCGTTGCAAGAAATGTGGTCGGGTCACACCGTATAATGTAAAAAAACATTGTGCTTCCGTAAAATGCGCAGGAATGTTGGAACCCTGTGATCCTCTAAAGGATTCTGCCATGAACCACTACGCCCGTCTTTATAGCAGCAGTCACTCTGAACCGTTATATATCAAGGAGCATACGGCGCAACTTGCAAAGGATCAGCAAACACGGTATCAAGAAGCCTTCGTACAAAAGAAGATCAATGCGCTCAGCTGCTCTACGACTTTCGAAATGGGTGTTGATGTGGGCAGTCTGGAAACCGTGTATATGCGTGATGTCCCGCCCAGCCCATCCAATTATGTGCAGAGGGCAGGCCGTGCCGGTCGAGCAAAGCATTCTGCGGCATTTGTTATGACCTATGCGAAATTATCCTCTCACGACTTTACATATTATGACGACCCGACGGCCATGATCAGCGGAAAGATCAAAGCCCCAATTTTCGAAATTGAGAACGAAAAGATACTAAATCGCCATATTTTTGCTGTAGCTCTGAGTTCCTTCTTCGCACAGCATAAGGAAGTCTATGCGGGTGATAACCAAACTGTCTTGTTGAATGAAGGCGGCTATGAGCTGCTGAAGGAGTACTTGAATACACAGCCGGAAAATCTCCGACAACTCTTACTGCGCTCGATTCCAACAAAAATGCATCAGCGACTTGGGATTGCTGATTTCGGTTGGATAAATCGACTTTGCGGAGAGAATGGTGTTCTTGAAATCGCCGTACAGGATTTCCGCGGAACAGTAGCGGAAATGGAAAAGGAACTGTTGGCTTGCCGCCGCAGGCACGACGATGAAGCTGCCGGTGTCTGGAGCCGCACCCTTAGAAATTTCAGGTGCAGCAAGGATGACAACGCTGGGAAAAAGAGTCTTATCGGTTTTTTGGTTCGCAATAATGTACTTCCCAAGTACGGTTTCCCCGTGGATACCGTTGAGTTGATTCCGGATATCAACGCTGTGGGGCGAGGAAAGGCTTTGCAATTAGCCAGAGATCTACAAATGGCCATCGCAGAGTACGCTCCCGGTGCAGAGGTCGTCGCAGATGGCAAAATGTATGTCAGCCGCTATATTCGCAAAATGCCGGGCAAAAATGCAGACGCCGCATGGGAGAAAGGCTTCTACTGCCCCAAGTGTCCTACTTGCGGCCAGCCAAACTTCACTAAAGATCCTGTTGCTGGCAGCGGTCGCGAATGCGTTTCCTGCCATACTCCCATCAAACGCCTGTCTTGGAGAAAAACGTTGGAACCGCGCATGGGGTTCTGTGCAGAAAAAGAAGCCCGGCCTGTTCCTATGCACCGCCCCGAACACGATTTTAAGACAGACGATTACTACATCGGAGACCCGCATCGTAATCTAATCGCCAAGCAAATATTTGAAGTAAACGGTCAAGCTTTGCAAATTGAATCTACTTCAAATGACTCTCTCGTAGTCATTGGCCAGACTGATTATAAAGTTTGTCCTGCTTGCGGATATGCAAGCGAAACCGGAATCCCCCTTGAGCACAAGAACTCCAGAGGATACCGTTGTGTTAATAAGGAGGGCAACTCGGCAGAATACCGTTTGTCGCATGATTTCAAGACAGATGTGGCAAAAATTACCTTTGTGACACAAGAGGCGGCAGATATAAATGTGATGCTGTCAGTGCTCTATGCCCTGTTAGAGGGATTGTCCCGCGAGATGGGGATAGAGCGCACCGACATCAAAGGATGTTTGTTCTACACATCTGTGGATGGGTGTATGATCTTTTCTGTTGTTCTATATGATGCAGTTGCTGGTGGCGCAGGCCATGTTCGCAGAATTGTGACAGCGGACGGGCAAGCATTCCAACGAGTTCTCGCAAAAGCAATTTCCGTTGTAGACAACTGCGATTGCGACTCGTCTTGCTACAGATGCCTAAGAAATTACTATAACCAAAAAATCCACGACAATCTGAATCGAAACCAAGCTTCCGCGTTTTTACACCAGTGGGTGGGAAACATGAACCCATTACCGATGGAAACAATTGAATAAAAGATTTTCCCTCTGCCATATAGCAGAGGGAAAATCTTTTTGGTACGCCCGACTGGATTCGAACCAGCGGCCTACAGAGTCGGAGTCTGTCACTCTATCCAACTGAGCTACGGGCGCATATTTGGTTGTGGGTTTCGGCGATAGTCGCCAAATAGTAGTCAACGACCACGCATTTTTTCTCTGCCGTTCCCGCAAACGCAGGTGCGGCAAGGCTTTGCGCCATATCTCAACTGGAGACGCCTGAAACGTCGGAGTCTAACGCTCTATCCATCTGAGCTACGGGCGCATATTTGATTGTGGGTTTCTGCGATAGTCGTCAAATAGTAGTCAACGACCACCCATTTTTTCTCTGCCGTTCCCGCAAACGCAGGTGTGGCAACGGTTTGCGCCATATCTCAACTGGAGACGCCTGAAATGTCGGAGTCTAACGCTCTATCCATCTGAGCTACGGGCGCATATCATATTCTGTTTTATCAACTTACAGCTTCACTACTATACCACCTTCCCGGCACAAAGTAAAGAAAATTTTTTCTTCCGACTTTGTTAAAAAAGTTGACAACTTGACAGACTTGTTGTAGAATAACCACAATACATTGAGCGCTGTGCGCCGCATTCCACACAAAAGAAGGTTTTTCTATGAAGAAGCAAAAAATCTCCGATGCTGTCATTCATCGTCTTCCCCGGTACTATCGGTATCTGGACGATCTGTACAACAAAGGCGTGGTGCGTATCAGCTCCAACTCTCTGGGCGCCAAAATGGACATCACCGCCTCCCAGATCCGGCAGGACCTGAGCTGCTTTGGTGAGTTCGGCCAGCAGGGCTACGGCTACAATGTGGCCGAGCTGCGTGCGGAGATCGGCCACATCCTGGGTATAGACAGCGGCCACCGCATCATTGTGATCGGTGTGGGCCATCTGGGTCACGCCCTGCTGCAGAATTTTGATTTTGATAAGGTCGGTTTCCGGATCGACTCCGCTTTTGATGTCTCCCCCGCGCTGATCGGCACGGAGATCCGCGGTGTCTCGGTCCACTCGATGGATGAGCTGGAGGAATATGTCGCCAACTATCACCCCAACGTGGCGGTCCTGACCGTCCCGCAGAATGTAGCCCAGCCGCTGGCGGACCGTTTGATCGGTCTGGGTGTGCGCGGCTTCTGGAATTTTACCAATGTGGAGCTCTCCACCAAGGAGGACGACGTTTTCTTCGAGGACATCCACTTTGTGGACACCCTGCTGACGCTCAGCTATCGCATCTCGCAGCTCTGAGGCGCACACTTTACCGCAGCCGGCATACTATGAGAATGAGACCGATGTGGCGGTCAAATTTTCATAGGAGGTTACGGTATGTGTAATCAGAATTCCTGCTTTGGCGGCAGCAGCTGCTGCTGGATCATCATCGCCATCATCATCCTGTTCCTGCTGTGCGGCAACTGCGGCAGCT
>OHPO01000917.1_pt1 | contig 14663 bp, 11 predicted proteins | sample 1577741 | NCBI WGS metagenome assembly OHPO01 (sample SAMEA3879574, study PRJEB24766) | human gut metagenome | biome: human-associated habitat; feature: feces | place: USA | collected 1985/1987
CACCTCAACACCGCCGCTAATCGTTGTACAGCTGATCACGCGCTGTACTGGCGTATTCGCATCTTTAATTTGCTCTTTTTCCAAAAGCTTTTATGTTTATCTTTCAAATGTCATTATGCATCCGCTCGCCATAATGCTATACATCATCAAAAAGTCTATAAATCATCATCTTTTTGGGTACTTTTTTGTTGTTCTAGCCTGTAAAATATGCTATAATACTATTTATATATAATTACTTGAAAGCTGTCAACGAAAGAGGATGTCTAAAATGGAGAATGCCATTGAACGCGAGAACGCCTTTCCCCCTCCGCATTCTGATGTCTACATTCCGTGGACGATTGAAAGCCAGCTGAAATCCTATGCCACTCATCTTGATGCCACCGAACGTCATGAAGTCTTGTGGTACTCATGGAAACAAATCAAACGCTGGCTATCACAAATGCTGGAATATACATTAGCTTCTTTCCCAGCATACAGTTTACACAACGAGACCCACTGTCAGGCCATTTTGCATAATATCGAGTGCTTACTTGGCGAGCCTGAAATCCGAAAATTATCTGCTACAGACTGCTTTGTCATTCTGATTGCTGTTTATCTACACGACATCGGTATGGTCATTACCTATTCCGACCGTCAGGATATGCTTCAGAGTGATTCGTTTTCTGAACTGATAGATGAACTTCGAAATTCTTCAAGTTCAGTTTTACAGAAAGCAGCCGCTGAACTTCAAGATGTAAATTACGATTTCAGAGGGGAGCCTGATAGAAAGGCTCGGATGAAGAAGCTTTACGAAAAGAAGCTAAAAGTTTTCGATGCGATGAGTCTCATTCTGGGTGAGCACCAGCGAAAACTTCATGCCAAAATTTCGGAGCAGCGTGTCAAGAAATGGACGGATGGTCCCAGCAAACTACAGGCCGGTCTTGAATTGACGCAGATTCCCATGCGCATCTTTTACCAAGCCGCAGTCTGTGCCGAGCTTCATGGGGAGTCCGATTTCACTCTTATTGAAAAGTGTCCTCAAAAAGATGGCGGATACGCACATGATTGGTATCATCCACGTTTTGTTGCAGCTCTCCTCATCATCGGCGACGGCCTTGATTTGGATAATGACCGCTTCCACCTTTTCATGGAAGATTTTAGCGGTGCAGACTTCATTACGGAGACTACCATTACCCATATCAACAAGCACCGTTCCATTCGTACCCTTCAAATATCGCCACGAAAGATTGAAATTTCTGCGGATTGTAAAACGGCAGAATCACTACGAACACTTTGTAACGAAATTCGTTGGTTGGAGGGATTTCTTAAAAATTGTACCTATAAATGGAATGAGATCGCACCAGAAAATTTTTCTGGAAGCCTGCCGAATATTTCGCTAAATCCTATCCGTTTGAATGGGACTGAAATTCCTGCGGAAATGGTTACGACACGTTTTGCAATTTCTCAGGAAAAAGCATTTTCCTTGCTGCAGGGTTCTCATATTTACAATAGCCATTTTACATTTCTGCGGGAACTAATTCAAAATGCCTGTGATGCGGTAAAGTTACAATATTGGGAGGACTACTCTGCTTCTACCTACACTGGTAATGTCTGTTCTGCCAATCCGCAGGAAGCGAATGCCTCTATTGCATTGAGCAAGTATCCGATTTACATTTATCTTTCTGTAAAGAAATTGAGCAGTGGCTTCGAGCCTGAGCTGTCTGACATCACTGGCGAAGACCTCAAGAATATCAAACAGCTCAAAGAAACCCACAAGTTCGGCGTATTACTTGAAGTTCAAGATTTCGGTATTGGCATCTCAAAGAATGATATCAAAGAAATTGCCAAAGTAGGTACCAGCCATGCACGGCAGAAAACTGCTATCCAGAAGATGCCGTCATGGTTACGCCCCACTGGGCATTTTGGTGTTGGACTTCAATCCCTTTTTCTGGTTTGCAACAACTTCAAATGTATCACAAAAACCAGAAGTGGTGAGTGCTATGACATGACATTCCACTCGCGGATGAATCAAGACGGATATATCAATGTAATTCCTCATCCTGGTGTTGACTCAAAGGGAAATACCATCCCCTACGGAAGCCGTTTTTCTGTTTTTATTTAAGAAACTTTCAAGGAATCACATGAAACCAATATGGACGGTTGGGCGGCGATTGATCCCTATCGTCCAGACTATGAAATGCTCCGCAGTCTTCGCCGCTCAGTTGAACTAATGCTGCAACTTGAAAGTGCTGTAGATGATTTTCTGGGTGAGATGCTATTCCCGATTCATATCTACCGCTATCCCCTAGATAATTCACTGGAGCAGTTGCAACTAATTCCTAGTTCAGATGTCGCGCTGACGCGGGATATGTTTTTTAATGTTCAGAAAAAGCATGATTTCTCCACCGCAAAGGCTACACGCCTGAAAAGTCTTTCTGCACCTATCCCCCAGTCTCCGTCGTGTTGGCTTTATTCTTCCACGCTCAAAAAAGATCCGCTTAGCGGTGTTCTTTCAGGAGGAAGCGCCTATCTTCTTGATTTTAAAAAGGCACAGCTGCACATCTGGAGTCAGGAGGCACAAACTTTCTTTGTATGCGGCTCTCAACGTATACAAAATCTCACTCACAGGCAGAATCTTCAATCTTTAAATTCAAAGCGGAAAAGCAATCAAGCTAAAACCAAATTATTTATCAAAGGGTTGTTTATCTGCAATTGCCCAAATAATTGGATACCAAATACATTCATCCAGTTTATCGATGTAAAAAGTGACACTCTGAATTCCTATCTCCAGATGAACCGTGATGGGCTGACTGCGGAGGGAAGCCAGTATCTGACTGACACATTGCTTCCCACATTAACGAAAACGCTACGGATGGTTTTGTCTCAAATCAGCCAAACGACGATACAGCAATTAGACTCCTGTAAGAAAGATATCATTCATAAGGTACATGATGAGTATGCTCTGTGTTTGCAAGAGAACGACGATTTCCGGGATCAGAAGCTTGCAGTTATTGACCAGAAGTTAGAATCTGTCAGCTTGTTGGACTATGGGAAAAAAATTATTAGAGAAAAGTTTCTATCTGTTATCAATAAGTCAACGGAGTATGCGGGACTGGATACGCTTATTAATTCTTATTTCTTGGATTTGTACACCCAAACTCTTGGTTCCCCCAATAATGAATTGAATACTATTCTTGATAGTACACATGTTGCACGTGAACGTCTCCAGCAAATATTTGTTGGGCAGCCGGATAGCTTTTCTACGAAGTTCATGCTTTGTGTTCTTGAAAAAATGCTTTATGTTCGGAACTTTTCTCCAAAAAGCAATCAAAAAAAGCCGGAAAACATCCAATTGTATGCTTTACAAGATGCTGTTTTTTCTGTTCAGCAAATGATTAACCTTCTACTCGACCGAATGAGACACTTGAGCGAGGATCGCAGCATTGAGCGCATGCAGCTTTTAACTTTGGATGGTCTTTCCGCCTTGAATGTAACGGATTCAGTTACTAGCAATATTATTCCGGCGACCAGAGGCTGTGTCTCAAGTGAAAACAAGAAGAATCGTATGTTAATGGCTTTTGGAAGCAGTCTTCCCCAAGCGGTCACCCTTTCTTTGGAAACCATGGACGCTGATAATGCTAATAATCCTATCACATCGGTATATCAGCTTTTCGATGCCCTGAAAGAGCCCTACCATACAGGAGACTCTAGATTCCTTCCAGATAAAGCGAAATTCATTCTGAAGGTTTGTAAACAGGCTGCATGGCAGGCCGAACCTTTTTACAAAAATGTGTATGCGAATATAGACGATAAGTTATGGAATCGCATCGTTCGCGTTCACAAGTGCTTTCTGAACGAAGAAAAACGTCCCGAAGGCTCTTCTCTTGATCTTCGTTATCAGGAATCTCCCAATCAACGGCAGCTCTTGAATATTATGCAAAAAGCATATGAGGGGATTTTGACCGATGCTGACCAGTCTCTGAAAGGTGTCCATCAGGATTCTTCCCTTAAATGGAGCGATATCGAATTTCTGTCCAATCCAGAGAAATTCTTCAACACGGTCATTCTGCAAATTTTTGGCTATGCTGTCTTTCCTTCCCAGATAAAGGGTTCCTTTTTGCCCATGAGCAATGCTGTTGCTGAAGATTTTGCCTACTATGATGATTACAATACCTACAAAAATGAAATTTCAAAAGTCTGGAATGGAATCAGATATCTTCGTGACTTTGCTGCAGACGATTATGAGAATGCCTTTGTCAAGCTTGTTTTAAATTGGTGGGAAGATGCAATTTGGAATAAGGACTCCTGCTCGGAAACATTGTTAAATGCACGCGCATCTGATTTGCGTACCGCTATTTCAAAGGAAGACTTGAAACACATGTATCTACGGCAAATTGAATTTTTTATTCGTTCTGTCGTTTCAGATGTTCCCTCGGCGGTCAACCAGTACAAACTGGAAAGATGGGCTTCCATTACATCGAAAGAGGAATAGTTTTAGCGTTTAAGAAAAAACGTGTTTTTTTTCATTGCCTTGCTGCTAAAATAGTTTGTATTCTATTTTACCTAGGTAAGCCAAGGAGATATTTATATAATGAATACTGAAAAAGCGACCACACCTTCCGCAAAAAAGACCTCTACAAAAGAGGGAAAAAACACTTTCGATTTTTCTTCTCTGTATGCTAGCCGCGATTATGAAAAAGATCTGGACGGTGAAAGCTTTCTTTCTCTTATCCGGAAGTCAAGTGGTGCCAAAAACGAAGAAATATCGAAATATATTTCTTCAAATGAAACCATAAAAGAGCTTTTTTCTAACAGTCAGTTGTTGACAGAAATAATCTATGACCGTGCAGAAAAAATATTGTCCAGTGCATTGGGGTCAGCTAAGGAATTTCCGATTCCCGTGCGCAAAGTTGCACAGCGTTGTGGCTTTGAGATTGTTGAAGTTGACTTTCAAGCCATGACAGATGAATTCACATGGGCTGAACTTCAAAAAAACCTTGGCAAGTCAGCCATTGCACGAATGCAGATGCGTGAAAAATTGTTTGATGATGAGGCAGGTACCGTTGCAGGCACGATATATGTCCAAAAAGACCTCGATGAAAATTCAAAGCGTTTTGCCATCGCCCATGAATTGGGTCATTTTGTCTTACGGACAGTTAATCCCATCGGTCTCCTCTATATAGAGGAAGCATGCCCCGGATTGTACGACTTTGTGCAGGAACGTGAATTCCTTGCAAATACTTTTGCCTATGCACTCCTATTGCCTTATGATTTGACCTATGTCGAGAAAAAAGCCTATCAACGCAAGAGCGTAAATCTCCCTATCGACTATTCAAGCTGGATTATTCATCTCCGGGATCTCTCGCAGCTTCCAGAGTACCATGTGGTTCTTGCGTATGAAAAGGTGAAATTACTTCATATGTCTCACATGCGTCATTTGCAGCAAGAAATGAAGGATGCGCTTGAATTTTATGCCAACCTCGCTGTTCACTCAGCGTCCTCGGATGAGTTTTGGGGGAAGTATAATGCCCACGTCACTTTTAATGCACTTTTTTATAATGGAATTGTAAGTGAAAAAGAACGTACTGCCGAGAACAAAGTCGCAGTGAACAAAACCCCAGAGAATAAAGTCCTTGATCCTTCTATTTTTGATGATGCGCCGCAATTATTTCAATGGGCAAAAATATTACAATATGCCTGCTGGTACTTTGCATCGCAAAAAAGTGTTACTACCTATCGAATTTGCCGCAAAGTAGATGCCGATGCATTGCTGGCTCAAAACCGAACAATTTCTTTCACATCTACGTCGTACAAGATTTTATCCAATCGTGCTGACAAAATAAGCAATCCCGTGCTCCTTATATTTCACATTTCTCCTAGAACTCCTTGTGTTGATATAGCGGCAGCTTTAGGTAAAGATTACTCTGAAAAGAGCGAAGAGCAGGAGATTATATTACCCCCGTTTTTATCTTTGCAGGTCAGCACATCGCATTCAACGTCATTTGAAAATCTCGAAAAACTTGTCGACAACACGCTGCGTTCCCGTTTGGTAGGTATATATGACATTGATGTTGACGAAGTTGACAAATCGTTTTCAGAATCCAAAGCTCCTGAAAGCCGGAAAAGTTTGGAATATCTCAATGATGAAAATCGAGAAGCCGGTCGCAGAGTTTTAACTGCAATCAACGAAGGAGTAGATCCCGTAGAGTCCGATGTTGATGCCTACTTGTTATGGAAAGAAGGGTTCCGCCGAATGGTTTGGAAGTTTAGTCAAGAGGCATGGAATGAAATCGTAGACAGGTGATTTTATGAATGATGAAGATTTGTTGAATTATTACTGGAAATATTTTGAGCTTCATAGCAAGCAGCGAATACAGATGATAAATTTTTATATCACTGTAACAGTTGTTCTATACGGTGGATTGTTTGCGTTAATACAACTCGATTCACGCCTCCCAATTGCTGAATTTTTTATTGCCGTTTTCATTGTGCTTGTTTCCGTTTGCTTTCTTAGGCTTGACCAGAGAACAAGCACATTGATACACGGCTGCGAGGAGTGTATCAAAGAGTTGGAAAAGTCCCTTTCTGAAGAAAAGCAACTCATTCATAAAAGTGAACTTTTACTGGAAAGTTCAAAAAGCTATTCTAGTACATTTGCTATTTTAGCAATTTGTGTTATTACTTCTGCGGTTGTTTATATTATCCTGCGAACAATTGAAATAATAGGTGTTTGTTTTCAGTGATTTTTTACAATTGCTTGTCCTCCATCCCCCAAAGGGCTGAATCTGTTTAGTATCCTTGACACAATTATGCAAGTCACAGGAAAAAGCCGTTAGGGATACGGTGGGTAGTTATTGTGATTCACACAAACAAAACGTCGTTTTATTTCCCAATCGGGCTTCATAAAAACTCACAAACAAAAAAGCCAGCATATCACAACGTGCTGGCTTTTTCTTATTGTCATTTTTTGTTCCACTGCTTATATCGCAGCATGCCATTTTTTAACTCCACAAATTTTTCCTCAAAGATTTCCCGTAATACCTGTCCACATGGTACACGCTGCAATCTGCCACTTTCAGAGGTTCCATCACACGCAATATAACTTGGTTATGTTCCTGATAAAACTCGACTAATGCCTCAATGTATGGTTCTGCATCATCAATCACCCAATTTGCTTCTTCTTTCAAGCGTGAGAATGCTGATACTAGACTGGTGCACCGAACATCTTCAAAATTTGTAGCTCTATTTCGAGCATTTTTATCATCGGAGCAGAACACATAGATCTGCTCACCAAGCATCACCGACAAAACCTGTAATAGCACAAACGACTTGATTTCCCCAAGATTATTTTTCTTTCCTACTTCAATATCAAGCAACTGGAGTTCTTTCAAATAATCCTCATTTGATATTGTCGCGTAATCAGCATCTTCCAATGCCCGATAATGTTCCGAAAAGTAATCCCTAGAAAAGGCATCGCAGGCCAATTTTAACATCTGCGTATAAGTCGCACACGCCAGCGGCCCTCGCACAAGTGACAGGCTTTCAAGGATTTCCTGATCCGTGTAGCTTTTTATCTTTTGCGCTCCAATCTTCTCGCTCAACCAGATTGGCGCATCAGCATTATACCGATTGAGTTCCGTTACGATTTGCGCATGACAAAAGAACTCATACCCCGGCAATTCCATGACCCGATCAATCAAATGATTGCCGCCATCATCTTGAACGGAGTGCGTTTTGGAAATGAAGTCAGTATCCAGCAGTGCGTATCTTTTCACTTCGATCTGACCTCCCTCAATCCAAGCCGTACTCTTTTTTCAGTTGAGTAAGGTAGGCCACATCTTCTTTTTCTCTGGATTCCGTCAGATACTCATGCTGTCTGTTGTACTCAACTTTCTCAAGGAGTGTGCCAAAAGATTCTGTACCTTTGCCATCGAGCTGCCAGCGTTTTGCCTTACCTGTCAGCGATACTCTTTCCATTACGTCCGCAGAGCCTACCTCCAGCAGCTTTTCAGCCTGCTGATGAAATATGTTCCCGCTTTCAAACAAACGCAGTACAACTGCCTTATAGGGCATAGCAAACATATCCATAAGCATCAGGACAGAATCTACCGTAACCAAATCTTTATCAAGTCCGTACAGCAGAATCTGCTCGTGGAGCAGTTGATCCGGCATCAGAAGGAGTCCTGCAAAGGCGTTTGCTTCCAAGTCCTCCTGCGTTCTTCCTGTTTCATCACCAGTTGCCGAATCCAGCATAGAACCATTTTTTATATAGCTCTGGTCTGCACTTTCCACATAGCAGTAGATATGATACAGTTCATGCGCCGCAGCAAAAAACTGCTTACAAAGCGGAAGTGCTGTATTTACGCATACAAAAATCGTATCCTGTTTCAAAAAGGTCAATGCCCATAATTCATCGTCATGGATCGGATAACGAAGCATTTCCAGCGCGATCTCTTTCTTTCTTGCATAGTTCTGTATGACAGCAAAGATATTGTCCTTGATAATGGAATTGCCGACATACTCTGCTGAAAACTGCCTGACGGTGGATTGGATTTCATCAAATTTCCTGTTTTGGCTTACAAAGAGGCTATCTTCCAGAACATTGTTCATCACTTATCCTCCCAGGGCTGCTCCATCTTTTTGCCATTCTCGCACACCCTAGTATGGAACAGAATCATATCGGACAGTTCATCCGCAAGCTGGATTCCCTTTCTTGCTTCCTCAGTTTTAACACGCCTCATAAACGCATGGCTCACATTCGTGTCCATCGGCTTTTCCGGCATCTTCATCAGACAGTCCATCGACACATGGAGATATTCAGAAATTTTATGAAGTTCAATCGCATTGATTGCTCTTGCACCATTCATGATTTTGCTCATTGTCTGCTTGGAGACTCCAATTCCTTTTGCCAGATCAACTTGCTTTTTGTTTTCTTTTTTCAGTTCAGCCTGAATGTTGTTTGCAATTATCATATTTACATCCAGCATATAATCGCCTCCTATCTTAGTAATTACATTATACGCTCACCTCGTAAAAACATCAATAATTCGGAGACTTTTTTACTCTCATTTATTGTTTTGTCGCCATATCAGATGACATCATATTATAGGTCTATTGCTTGAATCCAGTATTCTCTAAAGCTCAATTTTATTAGCACTTGGGGAGATTTTTTCTTTCCACACATATAATTTTTACTATCTATATAGCGATATAACCGCCATGCCACAACAAAGGGGTTGCTTATTCACCACAATAAGCAACCCCTTTTACTATCAAAAAATAACGCTATACCTTTTTAGGCTGTTATCTATACAGCGGCCCATACTGCTTGCACGCAGCATAATCCGCAGCCTGCTGATCCTGCGTGCCGAAGCTAGCCCATGCGTGGGGGCGATAAACCTTCTCGGCAGGGACATTGTGCATCGTAACAGGGGATGCGCAGCATGCTGGCGAGCGTAATGAGGTCAGCACCCACATGGCCGTAAACGGTCACGCCGTGGTTGGCACCCCAGTTTGCCATAACGCTGTACACATCGGTGAACGCACCCTGTCCGGTCAGGCGCGGGCAGAACCATGTGGTCGGCCAGGTTGGGTCGGTGCGTTTGTCGATAGTGTTGTGAATCTCGTCGGGCAGATCAGCCGTCCAACCCTCGGCAATTTGCAGGACGGGGCCAATGCCCTCCACAATGTTGAAGCGCAGCATCGTGACAGGCATCTTTGCCTTGCAGCGGAAGTGGCTGGAATATCCGCCGCCGCGGAAGTACTCATAGTCCGCACGGCACCAATCGGTGGCGTTCAGGCATGCCTTGATGTCCGCATCAGTCATCTCCCAGAACGGCTTCATCACATGATTGCCCTCAGCATCCACACAGGCACCGGAACCGTCCAAGGCCGTTGCGCCGGAATTGATGAGATGAATAAAGCCGTTGGCGGCAACGCCGTCAGGCTTCTGCCCGGTCACACGCTCGCAGGCTTCCGGACTCCAGTAGGTGCGCACGTCATGGAAGCACGGTGCAGAACCGGAAACAAGGCTGCCCAGCATCATGGCAATGCCGTTGCAGGTATCGTTCTCGGTAGCGAACGGAGTCGGGGCCTTCGGGCCGTTCCAGTCAAAGGTAGAAGCCATGATGGCCTCGGTGAAGTCAGCATTCGGCAGCCAGTCCGTCCACTGCCGCTGACCCTGGAAGCCGCCGACCACAGCGTTGCGACCGAGTGCTTCTTCATGCCAGCCCATCTCGTCCAGACGCGGATTGCCGTATAGAATGTCACGGATGATCAGGGTCATCTTGACGATAAACTCCCAATCCTTGTCAGCCGGAACAATCTTCGACTTCGTGATGACGGGTGGCAGGTTCTTACCGAGGTTCTTATCAAAGCCCTCTTTGCAATTCTCGCGCACCCATGCCAGCGCCTTTTCATATTCGTCGTGGTCATAGATACCGATGGAAATACGGCGCAGGATCTCGACCTCGTCTACCCACTCGGCGCGGATGCCGAAATACTTTTGCAGAACACCTGCATCGCAGAAGCTGCCGGCAATCCCCATCGTCACAGCGCCAATATTGACGTAGGCTTTGTTCTTCATCCAGCCTGCGGCAACAGCACCACGGGCAAAGCGCAGGATTTTCTCGGCCACGTCATCGGGAATCGTATCATCGTTGGCTTCCTGCACGTCATGACCGTAAATGGAGAAAGCAGGCAGACCGCGCTGGGCGTGTGCTGCCAGAACCGCAGCCAGATACACCGCGCCGGGGCGCTCGGTGCCATTGAAGCCCCAAACTGCCTTGATGGTGTTGGGGTCCATGTCGAACGTTTCGGTACCGTAGCACCAGCAGGGGGTCACAGACAGCGTTGCCGTAACATTCTGGGTAGAGAACTGTTCTGCCACACGGGCCGCCTCGGCACCGCCGCCAATCGTCGTACAGCCGATCACGCACTGCACCGGCGTACCATCGGGGTACTTGAGGTTCTCCGAAATCAGCTTGGCTGCATTTTCTGCCATGCGCATCGTCTGATTTTCAAGGCTTTCACGGACGCCGCCCCAGCGTCCATCGATGACAGGGCGAATACCAATTTTAGGATACAGCATAGTTGCACCTTCCTTATTATAATAGGGTTTTGAAACGATCATAAGCGGCGTTCCATTCCGCATAGTTCTGTGTGCTTGGGGTATATGTTTTAATGACCTCTGTCTCCGCAATCAGCCGGCGTCCTTGTGTGATGGAGTCCAGCAACCCCAAGGCTTTCAACTGAATCATAATGTTGCCGAGCGCCGTAGCTTCCACCGGGCCTGCCTTTACTGTAAGGCCGCAGCAGTCTGCCGTCATCTGGCAAAGCAGACGGTCTTTTGTGCCGCCGCCCAAAACGTGCAGGGTCGTAAATGCTCGACCTGTTACAGCGGAGAGCTGCTCTATCGCATAGCGATATTTCAGAGCAAGGCTTTCATAAATGCAGCGCATTACGGCTCCCACCGTTTCCGGGACGGGCTGGCCGGTTTTGCGGCAAAATTCCTGTATTCTGCCCGGCAGGTCGCCGGGGGCAACAAATTCCGGGGCATCCGGGTCAATAAAACTGCGCAGCGGTTCGGCGGCAAGTGCCTGTTGCTCCAGTTCCGCGAAAGAATATGCCTGTCCACGGCGCTTGTACTCACGGCGGCTTTCCTGAATCAGCCAAAGACCGATGATATTTTTCAGATAATTGATTTTCCCGTTTGCACCGAGTTCATTGGACAGCCCGCTTTGGCAGCTGTCCGCCGTCAGAATCGGGGCATCCAATTCCGTTCCCAGCAGGCTCCATGTGCCGCAGGAGAGAAATGCCGCGTGTTCGGCATCTTCCTCGGCACACGGCATAGCAGCCGAGGCGCATTGTGTATCATGCCCTGCCACCGCAATGATTTTCGCACCGTCTGCAAGTGTACCCGTCACCGTGCCGCTGGCAACAATGGGTGCGAAGCGGTTTTCCGGCAAGCCGTAGGCGGCCAGCACTTCTCTGCTCCACTGCCCTGTGCGGGGGTCAAGCATCTGGCTGGTGGAAGCAATGCTGCGCTCGCAGACAGGCTCGGCCCCCAACAGAGCCGCAAACAAATCCGGCATAAAGAGGATCTGCTCAGCCTTTTGCAGCAGTTCCGGTTCCTGCTCCTGCAGTGCCAGCAACTGGAACAAGGTATTGATTGCCATGATTTGATTGCCGGTATGGGCATACAATTCTTCTGCAGGCATACGGGCAGCGGCCTGTTCCGGTTTGCCATTCGTTCGGGCATCGCGGTAATGAACAGGGTTTGCCAGCAGATGACCGTCCGTATCCAGTAAGCCGAAATCCACACCCCATGTATCAAATCCTAAGCTGTCAAATGTACCCGCCTTTTGAATGGCCGTGTGAATTTCTTTCAGCAGTGTTTCCACATCCCAGCAGAGGTGACCGTCCTTTTCGATGGGGACATTTTCAAAACGATGGATTTCCTCGTAGGTGAGGTTTTGGCCATCGTACACGGCCCGAATCGCACGTCCGCTGGAAGCGCCAAAGTCGAAGGCCAGCACAGTTGCTGTGTTACTCATTGAACCACGCCCTTCTTCAAAAGTACGTTGGCATAGATTGCGCTTTCCCCGGTGGCGATAATCGCATAGGCATGATGTGCGCGCTCATAAAACGCAAAGCGCTCCACCATTTCAATTTTAGCCGGGTCATTGCCGCTCTCGTTCAACTTCTGTTTATAGCTATCCCAGATAGTCGGCTTGCACGGATCGCCATCAACCACTTTCATCAGCGCGACAGGCTTTTCCACATACTGATCCAACGGCAGAAATTGCAGGATGGCCTCCAGCAGTTCTATGGTTCCGTGCCCGTCTGCACGAATCACAATGGCATCTTTGCCGATGCTTTCAGCCGGGAAATTTCCGTCTGCGAGAATGATTTCGTCGCCATGTCCCATCTCGCAGAGGACTTTCAGAAGTTCCGGGCTAAGGATAGGCGGAATGTTCTTCAGCATACTGGGTCTCCTTATTTGTCCGTCGGCTCACCTTTTTCGCGTCGCTCAAATTTGCGATAGCCGGGGTGTTTGCCGGTAATTTTGTAGTAGGAGCGGAGATTGATGAGCTTATCAATATTCTTGCGGTCAATATCGTAGCTGCCGCCGAGAATGATTGCGTTGATCGTGATTTTTGCCCACAGTTCCAGACTCTCCATGCGGTAATAGGCAGTGATGACATCGCTGCCCACCGTCAGCGCGCCGTGGTTTTCCAGCAACATAACATCGTGGTCGTTGAGATACGGCTCGATTGCGTCCGGCACCTCCGTCGTGCTGGGGGTTCCATACGGAGTCAGCGGCACAGCGCCGATGGCTGCCACATCCTCAATCATGTTGTACATATCCATCGGGCGATGTGCCACGGCAAAGCCGGTGGCTGCCGGCGGATGGGCATGGACAACAGCATTTACATCGGCGCGCTTTTCGTAGCAGCGCAGGTGCATCTTGATTTCGCTGGACGGGCGCAGTCCCTCTGCGCCCTCCAGCACGTTGCCCTTTGCATCAATGCGCAGCAGCTTGTCCGGCGTGATGAAGCTCTTGCTCATGCCCGTAGGCGTTGCAAGGAAAGTTCCGTCCTCCAACCGAACTGAGACATTGCCATCATTGGCAGCGACCCAGCCAAGCTGCCACATTTTATGGCAGACATCGCAGATCTGGTCTTTGATTTCTTCGATTTGCACAGTTTGTACCTCCTAAAGTGGATTTTGTCCTTTACTTGTATTATACTGTTGCAATTTGCCCTCGTCTTTGCGTATAATGATATTATATTGGACGATATTGATATTTTAGGAGATGCCTGCCATGAAGTTTCTGGCTTCCCATGAAAGCAGTACGCGCGGCACTTTTGACTTTCCCATTGAGCTTTATTATGTAGATAAAATGCACCCGCGCTATGAAATGCCGTTTCACTGGCACATGGAATTTGAACTTATGCTGGTTCTGAGCGGGGAGTTTTCTCTGCTGATTGATGGACGCTCTTACCTTTTACACAAGGGGGATGCCGCCATCATTTCAGCCGGGGCCGTTCACGGCGGAACCCCCAGCGACTGCGTTTACGAGTGTGTTGTCTTTGATATGAACCGTTTCCTCGGCAGCGGCTCCGTATGTCAGGCAAAATACAATGCGCTTTTTGAACGCGGCGCACAAATCGAGCCGTATCAACCGGCCGGCTCCGTAACCTGCCAACTGATTGACAGGCTCTTTGAGGCAATGGAAAAAGAGCCGGAGGGATATGAATTTGTGACGATTGGTCTGATGTGGCAGTTGTTCGGTCAAATCCTTTTGCAGCATTCGTACACAGTTTCCACTCCCGGAAATAAGCGAAATGACCGCAGCACAGCCCAAATGAAAGCGGCCTTAGAGCGCATCCGAAAGAATTACGCCAGCCGCATCACCTTGGAAGATCTCGCCTCCACAGCAGAAATGACCCCCGAACACTTTTGCAGGGTCTTTCACAGCATAACCGGGCGCTCCCCTATTGACTATTTGAATTACTACCGGGTAGAATGTGCCGCTGAGCTATTATGCTCCACCGAAGATCCCATCACGGAGATCGCATATAGCTGCGGCTTCAGTGATTCCAGCTACTTTAACCGGATGTTCCGCCGCTATAAGGCCGAGGCTCCGGGCAAATATCGAAAACTGCATAGCATATAAAATC
>OHPO01000918.1_pt1 | contig 14659 bp, 6 predicted proteins | sample 1577741 | NCBI WGS metagenome assembly OHPO01 (sample SAMEA3879574, study PRJEB24766) | human gut metagenome | biome: human-associated habitat; feature: feces | place: USA | collected 1985/1987
CTTTTCAGAATATTCCGACTGGCATGTATAATTCCATGATTTCTCCTTTGCGAAATTTGCATTTTAAAGGAGCTTTGTGGTATCAGGGAGAGACGAATGCAGGACGTTCAAGTGAATATGAGGCCTTATTAACTGCGATGATAAAAGATTGGCGAGTGAAGTTTGCAGATGAAAATCTCCCGTTCTTTATTATGCAACTACCCAATTTTATGCAGACGCATCCGCAACCTGTAGAAAGTGGTTGGGCGGGTATGCGAGAGGCTCAACGGCAAGTGACCTTGAAGTTGCCTAATACTTCTTTAGTAGTAGCAATAGACTTGGGAGAGTGGAATGATATTCATCCATTAAATAAGAAAGAACTGGCAAGAAGAGTGGCACTTCAAGTTAAAAAGAAGGTATATGGTCATAGGGATGTAGTTCATAGTGGTCCGTTGTGTACTGATGCATCTGTTGAAAGTGGAAAGATCATTCTCTCTTTTGAAGAAGGAACGAATGATTTAATGCCTGTAACTGAACTCAAAGGTTTTGCACTGGCAGGAGCGGATGGATGTTTTAAATGGGCAAAGGCGACCATAGAAGGCAATAAAGTGATGGTTTGGAGCGAAGGTATTACTCAGCCTATAAAGGTTCGTTACGCTTGGGATGATAATCCACAGGAGGCTAACCTGAGGAATAAGTCAGGGCTTCCGGCTTCGCCGTTTCAAATGGAGGTAGTAAAGTAGATAGGGATTTTATAGGTTTACCAATCGCCCGGTTTTAATCTGTAATTTGCAGTAAAGGTGCACGGTTATCTAATATAGATAACCGTGTTTTTTTTGTCCATTTCTTTAAATGTGTTAATTGCTCTTTTGCTAAATGAATCGGCCAAGAGAGTTTTACGCTTCTAACAGATGGGTTACATATCTTTTGCGGTGCGTTACAAATCGTTTTTTCTTCCGTTTTTTGAGTTCTTTTTTATCAGTTTCAAGATACTCTGAAAGACTGAATTTTTAGGAAAATATCTTCTGGATTTATAAGATTGTGCTTGAGATGTAATTATTTGAAAGTGAGTATTATATATGCTAATTTGTAATGCTTTCAAAGAAAAATGTAACATCAAAAAGAAAGATGTAATACTGTCAAAAAAACGTGTAGCATGAATGTGTGGATTGTTTCGTTTTTGTTGGATACATTTGCTGCCGAGAAGAGAAAGGTTTTGATAACTGAGGTAGTTGTTAATGATATGTCTCTGACTTCTATATAACTAAGAATGTAAATCTATGTAAAATATTGCAAATACTAATTGCTGGAATTATTAATCTTAAAAGACTGGTGTAATTATGAAATGCATGTATGATGACAGTTAATGCTATTTCTAAATAGCTAATGTAATGGAGAGAATGTAGTTATTAATATCTTAAACTAATGGTAATGAAAAATGTAACAAAACAAATTCAAAAGATTCCTTACTTGATTCTTTTGTTGCTATTGAGTTGTTTGCCGACTTTAGCACAGAATGGAGTAACAGTGAAAGGAACAGTCGTCGATGGAAATGGCGAAACGGTGATTGGGGCTTCCGTCGTTGTAAAAAACAATAGTTCAATAGGTACGATATCAGATATAGATGGAAATTTCACGTTGGCTGTTCCTAATGACAAAGTAACTCTTGTGGTCTCATTCATAGGAATGAAATCGCAGGAAGTCAAAATTGCGGGTCAAAAGATTTTAAAGGTCACTCTGGAAGATGACTCACAACAGCTTGAAGAGGTCGTTGTGGTAGGTTATGGCCAGCAGAAGAAGGCCAGTGTAGTAGGTGCTATCACACAAACTACAGGTAAAGTACTGGAACGTGCAGCCGGTATCAGCGATATTGGTGCGGCACTGACAGGTAATTTGCCGGGTGTGGTTACTACCACAGGTACAGGTATGCCGGGCGCGGAAGAACCTAAAATAACGATTCGCGGTGCAAGTTCTTGGAATAATAATGAAGATCCACTTGTGTTGGTTGACGGTATTGAACGCCCTATGAGTTCAGTGGATATCAGTTCTGTACAATCTATTTCAGTCTTGAAAGATGCATCCGCAACTGCCGTTTACGGTGTGAAGGGTGCCAATGGTGTAATTCTTGTAACTACAAAACGTGGTGCCGAGGGTAGTGCGAAGATTGATGTAGGCTTCAATGCAACTCTGAAGTCTCCTTCCAAACTACCCAATAAGTACGATTCTTATGATGCTTTGATGTTTCGCAATACGGCTATTGAGCATGAGTTGGCTTTGAGACCTGACTCATGGGAATATATTCGTTCTCAATCGTTCATCAATAATTATCGCAATCAGACCACCCTTGAGCAGCGAGAACGTTATCCTAATGTGGATTGGCAGAAAGCTCTGTTTAAAGATAACACGATGTCTTACAATGCTAACCTTAATATTAGCGGTGGTACCAAATTTGTGAAGTACTTTGCTTCAGCCGATTATGTACATGAGGGTGACCTCTTTAGAATTTATGACAATGGTCGTGACTATAACTCCGGTTATGGATACGATCGTATCAATGTGCGTAGTAATCTGGACTTCAATATAACGAAAACTACTGTACTGAAGATGAATCTTGCGGGATCTAATTCTATTCGTAAGGCTCCATGGAGTAATACGGGTAATTCGGAATGGCAGATTGGGCAGCAGTGGTCGGGTGCATACAATATTGCACCGGACGTATTTTTGCCGCAGTATTCTGATGGTAGCTGGGGAATGTATCCGCTTGTTTCAAATACCACAAACTCAGCAGAGAATATTTCTTTGGGTGGTACGATGCAGCTCACAACAACCCGTATCAATACCGACTTTACACTGGAGCAAGATTTGAAGTTTATAACCAAAGGGCTTTCTGCCCGGGCCACTGTTTCATGGGATAACATATTTGTTGAAAACAATCGTGGTATCAATGACTTGTATAATAGTGCGCAGCGTAAGTGGATTGATCCGGATACCGGTCAGGTGAGATATAAAGAGTCATACGACACAAATAATGGTTTTGACTGGACGCAAGGGGTTAATTGGAGCACTTCTCCCGGTGCAGTGGACAATGGTCAGACGGTACGTAACCTTTATTATCAGGCGCAATTGAACTGGGCGCGTAGTTTCGGCAAGCACAATGCTACAGCTATGGGACTGTTCAGCCGTCAGGAAAATGCGCGAGGCAGTGTGATGCCTACCTATCGCGAAGACTGGGCTTTCCGTGTTACTTATAACTATGCCGACCGTTATTTCATCGAATACAATGGTGCTTACAATGGTTCTGAAAAGTTCAGTCCGGAAAATCGTTTCGCATTTTTTAATTCAGGTGCCATCGGTTGGATGATCAGTGAAGAACCTTTCATGAAGTTTTTCCGTGAAAAGAAGATTATCGATATGTTGAAAGTCCGTGCCTCTTATGGTGAAATTGGTTCCGACCAGTTAGGTGATCCGTTTGATTCGAGCCGCCGGTGGCTGTACATGAATCAATGGGCTTATGGCGGTCACACTACTATGGATTTGGACCATACTGAAAGTATTTATACATGGTATCGTGAGTCTGCTATTGGAAATAAAGATATTCAATGGGAAGTTGTGAAAAAGCTGAATATAGGTATAGACTATTCATTCCTTGAAGGGGTGTTTGCCGGTAGTTTGGAATTCTTCCGTGACGAACGTTCTAATATCTTTGTTTATGGCGGAGACCGTTCCATTCCCTCTTATTTCGGAGGAACTCCACCTTCTGTTAATAAAGGTAAGATCCGTACGAACGGATATGAATTGGAATTACGTGTAAATAAGACCTTTGGTAATGACTGGCGTGTTTGGGGTAACTTCAGTATGACGCATGCAAAGAACAAGGTATTGGTGAAAGATGACCAGGCTATGCGTCCAGCCTATCAGAAAGCGGCTGGTTTCGGGGTAGGTCAATATACTTCTTATATTGATGCGGGATACATTCAAAACTATGATCAATTGTATGGTAGCCCTGCTCATGATGCTAATGATTCTCAAAAGCTGGTGGGCGACTACTACATTGTCGATTTTAATGGCGACGGTGTGGTGGATAACAAAGATCAGGCTCCTTATGGTTACACTAGCCAGCCCGAAAATACATTTAATGCTACCATAGGTTTCGAATGGAAAGGATTCAGTGCATTTGCACAATTCTATGGTGTGACCAATGTCACCCGTGATGTGGGCCTTACTAGTTTTGGCAGTAAACTGAACACTGTGTTTGACACTGGTACATGGTGGTCAAAAAATACTCCTAATGCCGATGTGGTAGTACCTCGCTGGAATTCTACTCCGAGCTATAACGGCGGAACCCAATCTCTTTATGACGGTTCTTATATTCGTTTGAAGAACGTTGAACTGGCTTATACTTGGAATAAAGGCTGGATCAAGAGAATTGGATTAAGTAACTTGAAGATTTATGTCAATGGTAATAACCTATGGTTATGGACTCGTATGCCGGATGACCGTGAAGCTAATCTTTCCGGAGCTGGTTATCTGGGAGCTTACCCTACAGTGAAACGTTATAACTTAGGTATTAAATTTACATTATAATAATGAATAAGATGAAATATACATATAAGACTCTTTTATGTTCAGGTCTGTTGTCGCTGGCAGTGGGATTTGGCATGACGTCCTGTGAAGACTATTTGGATAAGAGTCCTGAATCGACTGTTTCCGAAGAAGATGTGTTCAAGAATTTCCGTAATTTTCAGGGATTCATAGAAGAAATATATAATTGTATTCCCGATAAGGAGAAATGTAACTATTGTACTTCGTGGAACTGGGGTGATGACGAACTCTTCAACTCCATGGGTGATGGGCACATGACGCATCAGGCTGACTTAGGTAATTTCCGTGCTTGGCAAAGCAATGGTCAATGTTGGTTGTATAGAAATCCCAGCAACCCGGCTTCTACCGATAAGTTTCAACACTCTTTGTGGCCGCATTCTTGGTATTGTATTCGCAAAGCTAATGTAGGTCTTGCCAATCTGGACAAACTGGTGGGTACGCAGGAAGAAAAAGATATGATTGCCGGTCAACTTTATTTCTTTCGTGCATGGTGGCATTTTGAACTGATGACTTATTGGGGAGGATTGCCTTATATTGACCAGGTATTTGATGCTACGCAAGAGCTGAACTTGCCGCGATTGAGTTATCAGGAATGTGCTGATAAAGCTGCGGAGGATTTCCGTCGTGCTGCCGATCTGTTGCCGGTGGATTGGGATAAGACCAATGCGGGTAAGGCTACAGATGGTAAGAATCAACTACGTATTAATAAAATTATGGCACTGGGCTATTTAGGTAAGAATTATCTATGGGCAGGAAGTCCCCTGATGAAGAACGGTGCACAGTTGGGAGGGGCTCAGACTTATAATTATGATGAAGCTTATTGTAAGAAAGCTGCACAGGCATTTGGCGAGCTGTTGGCTTTGGTAGAGAGTGGACAGACTCAATATGCGCTTGCAGATTTTAAATATAGCAATATCTATGATCACGAGAAGGAGAAAGGTGTGCAGACAAGCTACTCCGATATTTTCTATACCCGCCGTCAGAACTGGTTAATGCCTGGTTCGGTAGAGGCTATATTCCGTGGTCCTTCCGCGGATTTTAATGGTAGTAACTGGAATATGACAAAGATATGGGGTCCGAAAGTAGCAGGTCTTGTATCTCATGACAAGATTATACACCTGCCTACAGCCAATCTTGTAGAAATGTATGGCATGGCCAATGGGCTTCCTCTCAACGATCCGCAATCCGGATTTGATAAGAGACATCCATTTAAGAATAGGGATCCACGTTTCTATCATGATATCGTATTCGACGGATTCCATTTTGTTTTAGCGGAAGATAAATTGTCCGATGCACAAAAACCTTATGCCTATTGTGACCTTTCTACAGGTGCGGATATGCGTTCAATCGATTTGGGAAGCCGTACCGGCTATTTTTTCCAGAAACTTGTTCCCCATACTTGTAATGAAGGCGATAAGGAATATGACTGGGGCAGTAACTTGCATACCTATCTGCCTTATATGCGTTTGGCGGATATTTACCTGATGTATGCTGAGAGCTGTGCTGCCTTTGGTGGTTCATCTGCCAAGTCTGATAATTGTACGCTTACTTCACTTGATGCAATCAATAAGATTCGTACTCGTTGTGGTGCTGAGGGAGTACATTCATCCTATATTGCAGATAACAAGAAGTTTATGGACGAGATTCGTCGTGAACGTGCAGTTGAACTTTCTATGGAAGGTTTTCGCTTCAATGACCTGCAACGTTGGCTGTTGCTGACCGAGTCACCTTATACCGAGAAGTATTCTGTAGAATTCGACCGGGTAGAGAGTGTGGATTTCTATAGAAATAATGACCCTGCGGAAGCTGAAGTGGCTAACTACCGTCACGAGCTGATTGTGAAACGTGTATACGGTACGAAGCATTATTGGTTCCCCTTACCTGATGATGATGTTTATCTTTATCCAGAGTTCGGACAGAATCCAGGCTGGTAATCATGGAGGACTAAAAAGTATGTTTAATAATAAATGAATAAACAATGAAATATATACAAGCAAAATTCATTCTTTGTGCTATGCTGGCTGTTTCTCCGATGTTTGTCAGTGCGCAGACCACAGACTGGAATGAGACCGATTCATTGGCAAACGAAAAAGACCCGATGGTACAGGTCGCTTTTCGTAAGGTAGCTCAAAAAGACCTTTTGGGTGGTGTTTCTGTAGTCAATGTGGAAGAACTTACGAAGAAGAATTATAATACTTACAGCCTGGATAACATGCAGGGCTATGTAGGCGGTTGGAATGGTAACTCATTGTGGGGAATGGATGGTGACAATGCTGGTTATTTGGTTTTGGTAGATGGTGTACCTCGTGATGCAAACAATGTTATGCCGTCTGAAATAGCACAGATTTCATTTTTGAAAGGTGCCCAGGCTGTGGTCCTTTATGGTAGTAAAGCTGCTAAAGGTGCGGTGGTAATCACTACAAAACGCGGTAATGTAGAGGGGTTGAACGTTAGTGTCAGAGCTAATACCGGATTTCATGTAGCGAAGGCTTTTCCTGAATACTTAGGTTCGGCTGAGTACATGACACTTTATAATGAAGCCCTCTTGAATGATGATCCTACTGCGAAACTCCGTTATACGGCCGAAGATATTTACAATCATGGTTCAGGACTGAATCCATATCGTTATACAAATATAAATTACTATTCTTCTGATTATGTAAAAAAGGCATATAATCGTTCGGAAGTAACTGCTGAGATTACTGGTGGCGGTAAGCGTGCGCGTTTTTATAGTAATGTGAGTTATTATCGTAATGGAGATTTTCTTGATTTTGGCGAAGCCAAGAATAATATGACGGACCGTTTTAACGTACGTGGTAATGTAGACGTAAATATCAATAGCTTTATTAATGCCTACATTAATGCCAATGCTACATTTTACAATTCAAAAACGGCGAAAGGTGATTATTGGAACATAGCATCGACTGCACGTCCGAATTTTCCGGAATATGCGGCTCCGCTTATTCCATTGGACATGATTGATCCCAATGCCACAGCCGCTTGGGAACTGCTGAGCACTACTTCCAATATTATTGATGGAAAGTATTTCTTGGCTGGTACACAGGCTAATCCTACTAATGCTTTTGCTGACAGTTATGCTGCCGGGAGCAGTAAGTGGACGAGTCGTCAGTTTCAGTTTGATGCCGGTGTGAATGTAGATCTTAATCAAGTTCTGAAGGGACTCTCATTCAATGCTATGTTTGCTGTAGATTATGCCACTTCTTACTCCACTTCTTTTGATAATAAATATGCGGTATTTGTTCCTACTTGGGCTAACTATGGCGGTAAAGATGTTATAGTAGCGCTCAGCAAGGAGGGAAATGATGAAAAGCCGGGCACCCAGAATGTGGGTGGAAGTGCGGATAAGCAAACGATTGCATTTTCCGGACAGTTCAATTATCAGAACACTTTCAATAAGTATCATAATGTATCGGCTATGCTTATAGCTAATGGTTACCAGCAGACGGTTTCTGCACAATATCATCGTATCAGCAATGCTAATTTGGCATTACAGGCGGGCTATAACTATCAGCAACGCTATTATGCAGATTTTGGTGCTGCATTGATCCATTCGGCTAAGTTGGCTAAAGGACATCGTCAGGCTCTCTCTCCTTCGGTGACGTTGGGCTGGCGTTTAAGCGGTGAAAACTTTCTGAAGGATTCTCCTGTGGTAGATGATTTATTGTTGAGCGTATCGGGTAGTATCCTCAATCAAGACATTGATTTGGTAATGGGTGATAATGAGTTTTATCTCTATGAATCAGTATGGACTCAAAACGATGGTTATGCATGGTATGACGGTCCGGCCGGTAAATATACTATTTCTACCAGAGGCCAGAACAATGATCTTTCGTTTATCAAGCGCAAAGAGTTCTCTGTAAACCTGAAAACTTCGCTTTGGAATAGACTGATTACGGCCGATGCTTCATTCTTTATCAACTCTATGGAGGGATATTTGATCAATCAACCTACTTTTTATCCGTCACATTTGAATACAGGATATCCGGCAGCATCGTTTATGGCTGTGATGAACTATAACAATAACAAGCGTGTAGGCTTTGATTTCAATATAAATGCTAACAAACGTTTTGGAGATGTAGACTTGTCTTTGGGTGTGGCAGGCACATATTACGATACTAAGGTTACTAAGCGTGATGAAATCTATGATGATGCCTATCGTTATCGTGAGGGAAAAGCTGTTGATGGTATCTGGGGACTTCAGAGTGCCGGATTATTCCAGAATAAGGAAGAAATCGAGAGTAGTCCTGAACAGAAACTGGGTAGTACGGTTCAACCGGGTGACATCAAGTATGTAGATCAGAATGGAGATAATGTAATTGATGACAAAGATGAAGTCTTCTTGGGTAAAGGCGGTTGGTATGGTGCGCCCTTTACACTCGGTATCAATTTTACTGCCAAATGGAAGAATTTGACTCTCTTTGTGTTGGGTACCGGTAACTTCGGTGCTTATGGATTGAAAAACAGTTCATATTATTGGGTGGATGGCGATGATAAATACTCAGCCATAGTCCGCAATCGTTGGACTCCAGAAACAGCAGCTACTGCTACTTATCCCCGTTTATCTGCTAGAAGTTCAAGTAATAACTTCCGTGCGTCAGATTATTGGTTGTACAAGACTGACCGCTTCGATCTGGCGAAAGTACAGATTACTTATGATCTGCCGAAACGTATTTTGCGTAACACTTTCATCAATGAATTATCTGCTTACGTAAGCGGTGCAAATCTGCTGACAATCTCGAAAGAACGTAAACACATGGAGATGAATGTGGGTAGTGCTCCGCAAAGCAGATTCTATAATATTGGTGTGAAAGCTGTATTCTAATCTAAAATTATGATAAAAATGAAACTAAGAAATATTATATTAACTACAGTATTACTGGCGACTTTCTCTGCTTGCGAGGATATGTTCGAACCTGCTAAGGAGAATAATCGCGGTGTTGAGGAAATGCTTTCAGATCCTAATTATGCTGTGGGACTTTTGGGGTACGGATACGCTATGCTGCCGTACGACAATTCTAGTGTAAGTGATGTAGCTACAGACGATGCTGTGACCAATGATAAAGAGAGTGGCTATTCAAAAATGGCTCTTGGTTCATGGGCGTCGAATAATAATCCTATGGAACAGTGGCAAGCCCGTAAAGCGGCAATACAATACCTCAATACATTTTTAGGTATCGCAGACCAGGTAAGTTGGGCTGAGAATGAGGTGACGAACAGGATGTTCATTGACAAACTCAGCGGAGAAGCATATGCCTTGCGTGCTTTGAATTATTACTATCTTTTGATGGCTCATGGAGGCTGGACGGCAGACGGGCAGTTACTGGGTGTGCCGATACTTCTGGAACCGGAAGATAACAATTCTGACTTCAATCAGCCCCGTGCTTCTTTCAGTGCATGTGTAGAGCAGGTATTTACTGACTTAAATAAAGCAGTTGATTTATTGCCTGTTGATTATGAAAATATAAAAAGTGATGCTGAAGTACCTGCAAGATATAAGGAAATCGGTGCAAAGATGGGTAACTATAATCTTGTTTTTGGAACTTATCAACGCGGACGTATTACTGCCAGAATAGCTGAAGCCATAAAGGCACAGGTAGCTTTGCTTGCTGCAAGTCCGGCTTACCGGGAAGCTTCAGGTGTGACTTCCGAAACTGCCGCAAACTATGCTGCTACTGTATTGAATCGTATTGGTGGTGTAGCTGGTCTTGATCCGACGGGTAATACTTGGTATATGAATACAAGTGATCTTGATAATCTTGGTTCAGGAGAAGTGCCTGCTGAAATCCTTTGGAGAGGAAATAAGAGTAATGGAACGGCAGATGGGGATATAGGTATTCAGCTGGAGAAAAATAACTTTCCTCCTACGCTCTATGGTAGCGGACGTATTAATCCTACGCAAAATCTAGTGGATGCTTTCCCTATGGCTAACGGTTATCCTGTTGCAGACAAGGCTAACAGCGGTTATTCGGAAAATGCTCCTTATGAAAATCGTGATCCGCGTTTAGCGAAATACATTTTATTCAATGGAGCTACATTTAAGGAAAAGGCTATTATTACAGGTACTTATCCTGATGCAGAAAACAAGCAAGATAATAATTTGAATCAATTGAGCACCTCTACCCGTACGGGTTACTATCTACGTAAGCTGTTGCGTGAAGACTGTAATGCCAATCCGAATTCACTTAATGCCAAGTTTCATATTCCTGTTCGTATCCGTTATACGGAAATATTCCTGGCTTATGCTGAAGCAGCCAACGATGCTTGGGGACCAATGGGCAAAGGTAGTAACGCCTATAGTGCTTATGACGTAGTTAAGGCTATTCGTGCTCGTGGTGGTGTAGGAACCGATAACGGCGATGCTTATCTGGAGAGCATCAAGGGAGATAAGGAGAAGATGACTCAACTTATTCGTAACGAACGTCGCATTGAGCTTTGTTTCGAAAATAAGCGTTTTTGGGATATTCGTCGTTGGCAGATGCCATTGGCGGAAACAGCTAAGGGTATGCGGATTGACAAAGTGGGCGAAAGTCTGAACTATACCGTAATTGATGTAGAAAATAGAAACTATAAGGAGTATATGAATTACGGACCTATACCTTATGGTGAGATGTTAAAGTGGAGTAATCTACAACAGAACAAAGGATGGTAATCATATAATTATAAAATGCAAAAAGAATATGGAAATGAAAATCTATAAATTATTATCTGTAATATTGGGGAGTGCCATGTCATTTGCTTTCTCTTCATGTGAGAATGCAAGCAACTCTTTTCCCGATTATGAGGGTGGTGTGAGTGTCTATTTTGCTTATCAATATCCGGTGCGTACTATTGTATTGGGTAATGATCCGGTGGTAGATAATTCGGCTGACCGTCAGCACAAGTGTGCCATTTATGCCACAATGGGAGGGGCATACGGTGGAAGAAATATCACTATAGATATTGCCGTTGACAATACGCTTTGTGATAACCTCTTTTTTGAAGACGGCTCACCGGTATTACCCATGCCTTCTACATATTATACATTAGCGGGTGATAAAATTAAATACAACGGTGAACACTGGGGAAATGTGGAGGTGCAGCTTACCGATGCTTTCTTTGCTGACGAAAAAGCACTGAGCAATAATTATGTGATTCCTGTAGTGATGAAGAAACAGACAGGTGCCGACCGCATCCTGACAGGTACTCCTTTGATTGAAGGCGATGCTCCGGCACGTCCCAACTCGGATTATTGGAGTGTGTTACCTCAAGATTATGTGCTTTATTGTGTAAAGTACATGAATCCATGGCAGGCTTCCTATTTGCGTCGTGGCATAGATCAGATTACCGAGAATGGTTCTGTAACCACTGTGGTGCGTCATGCGGAGACGATTGAGAAAGATGAGGTTTGCTCGCTGGATACCCGTTCGCTCACGACCTCCGTTTTTACGGTCAACACGAAATCGACCGATGGAACCACGCTGGCCTGCGATTTGTTGCTGACATTCAACGATGCGGGTGAATGTTCCATTACTACGGAGACATCGGGAATGACTGCTTCGGGGACAGGTAAATACGTGGTGGACGGTGAAAAGAAAGCATGGGGAAACAAAGACCGCGATGCGCTTTATCTGGACTATACCGTTGACTTTGGCATTCGGAAGTGTGCCACGAAAGATACTTTGGTGATGCAGACGCGCGGAACGAACAAGATAGAAACTTTTGTCCCTAAGTATCGTGCCAATTGAACGGAAACGTTTAAACGACCAATTGACATAATGTTGGATAATAACTAAAAATATCCAATCATGAAAAAGATTTTAATATCTATATTTTTATGTCTTCTGTGGTGAATGATAGGAGTTTCACATTTACCACTTATCGTTACCCTTGATTGCATATTGATGAAAAGAATAAGAAATATGTTAATAAATGATTATACAATGAAAACAATAAAATACTCATTATCCTTGGGCTTATTGCTGTCGCTTGCCTCTTGTGCCGATGACCAAATCGTTGACTTCAAGACTGAGAAGCCGGAAAGTATAGCCCAATATGAATATCTCAATGCTTACGATGCATTGAAAACATATATAGACCGAAGTGCAAGTCCCGACTTTAAGTTGGGAATTGCGCTGTCGGCGAGTGATTTTCTGAAAGGAGAAGTGGTGCGTACTATGGCCATCTCCAATTTCGATGAGATGACGGCAGGCAATGCCATGAAATACGCTTCGTGTGTAAACGATAAAGGCGATATGGATTTTGGGACTGTGGAAAAGTTTGTTTCTGCAGCTCAAGCAGCTGGAATCACCATTTATGGACATACATTGGCTTGGCATGCGCAGCAGAATAATAAGTATCTGAATTCGCTGATTCAACCGATTATTATTCCTGGAGTACCTGATTCATCGGGAAATAAATATCTGCATATTGTTAATCCGACAGCGACAAATAATTGGGATGGTCAGTTATATTGTAAACTGTTAAGTAATTTGCGACAAGGTCAAAAATACAATTTATCTTTTCGTGCTAAAGCAGAAAGTCCATTTAACCTGAATCTTTGGGTGATGACTGCTGGCTCGGAAGACAAATATGGAATTCCTGAAGTAAGTATTTCTGATGAATGGGATGATTATTCTGTCTCTTTTACTCCCGATTATGAAAATGGTCAAAACCTTAAACTTGTTTTTGGACATTATGCCGGATGGTGGGATATAGATAACATGGTTTTGACAGCTGATGGAGATACTGAAAATCTGATAGATAATGGTGACTTTGAGACCGGAGAAACTACAAATTGGGAAAAATATTCTTGGCATGCTTTTACTTATTCTGTTGAAACCGAAAGTTCGAGTGGTGGCAGTGGTGGTTATTGTTTGAAGATAACAAACACTACCAAACAAACGGATAATTGGAGAGCTCAAGCATGGTATAAGTTGAGTGAACCTTTATTGGCGGGGGTTGAATATACTTTAACTGCTATGGGCAAGGCTTCTGAACCTTATTCTTCTGCGGTCTTTTTACAATGTGAGGCTACAGGTGCTCAAGAGTATAAGCCATCCTTGGATTTTGAGCAAACATGGGGAGAGGTCAAGATTTCATTTACTTTAGAGAATAGTGATAAGGACAAAGTAACATTGAATTTTGGGGATTTTGTTGGAACATTATTCTTGGACAATGTTAAACTTGTAGAGTCAGGAAGCAATAAAAACCTGATTGATAATAGCGACTTTGAAGCTGGTAACGTAAATGGATGGAATAGTAACGGTTATCATTCTTTGTCTGAGGAGGGAGAGGGTTATGTTTCTGGTGGAACCCCTGACCAGATTATAGAGAAAACTCCCGAAGAAAAGAAAGAAATCCTTACAGGAGCTATGAATAGCTGGATAGAGGGTATGATGAAATCCACTGCTGGTTATGTAACTGCTTGGGATGTAGTGAATGAAGCTATTTCCGGTGGCGGTGATGACGGTGAAGGCTTCTATCCTTTGCAGTCTGCCAGCAACGTTTCTGCTGAGGATGCTAAGAACAATTTCTATTGGCAAGACTACTTAGGTAGCGAAGATTACGTTCGCGTTGTTGTGGCTGCTGCCCGTAAGTATTATGCAGAAAATGGTGGTACCAATCCTTTAAAGCTCTTTGTCAATGACTATAATTTAGAGTCTGACTGGGATGACAATCAAAAGGTTAAGAGTTTAGTACACTGGATTAAGAAGTGGGAAGCTGATGGTGTGACGAAGATTGACGGTATCGGTACACAGATGCATGTAAGTTGTTATGCTAATGCTGCTACTCAGAAGAGTAAGGAAGACCATGTAGTGAAGATGTTTGAGATATTGGCGGAAAGTGGTAAACAGGTAAAGATATCAGAACTTGATATGGGTTATATAGATGAGAATAATACCAGTGTTAAGACAGAGAATATGACCGAAGCTCAGCATAAAGCGATGGCAGAATACTATAAGTTCATCGTGAAGAAGTACTTCGAGATTATTCCTGCTGCTCAGCAGTATGGTATCACGCAATGGTGTGCTACCGATGCTCCCAGTGATTCGGGCTGGCGTGGTGGTGAACCCGTAGG
>OHPO01000934.1_pt1 | contig 14518 bp, 18 predicted proteins | sample 1577741 | NCBI WGS metagenome assembly OHPO01 (sample SAMEA3879574, study PRJEB24766) | human gut metagenome | biome: human-associated habitat; feature: feces | place: USA | collected 1985/1987
ACCTAACACCGTGTAAATCCACGGCGGCATATAGGAGGATTGCCGCCGTGTCTATGCTTGCCTTTTTTCACAGTACCCATGACCTGCACCAGCTAAAAAAAGCCTGTTCCCAGCAGCGGAGCAATGCGGTCAGAAGTATGCACTATACCATGTAACTAAACAGCAAAATATACTCTATTACGCTCGTATGGCTTTATGCCGTCCGGGCGCTTTTTTGTCCCTATGGAGCCGAAACATCGGGTCAGCATGGCCTGAACTTTATCCCCGGTGCCGTTCTCCGCCGCTCCATTCAGATTTTCCCGAAAAAATCTGAATGGAGGAAAGGCAGATGGAAGTTACCATCAATTATAACGGACAAGCTGTGGCCGTGGAGGTTACGCTGGAAGTCTATGAATTTCTTGACCGGGCCGATCATAAAACGGAGAACCTGTTCCATGAACAGCGGCGGCATTGGGATGGCCGGGAGTTTGACGAGTACATCATTACCACCGAGGGTGTAGGGGTCTACGGCGAAACGCCGGAGGAATACCTTTGCCGCATGGAAACGCTGCATGAGCTGATGGCTGTTCTGGACACCTGTACCGAGGCCCAGCGCCGCCGGTTCCTGCTCTATGCGCTTGACGGGCTGAGCCTTGCAGAGATCGGTGTGCTGTGCGGCTGCTCCAAAGTGGCTGTTTATCAAAGTGTGGAGGCGGTCAGAAAAAAATTTATAAATTTCTTTGAGAACAGGCTTAACGAATGACCTGTTTTCTGGCTACCAAGTGAAAGGGATCATTTCCCTTATCTCAGCGAGGGGCGGACAGCGGACGAGCTGTCCGCCTCTCCGATTTTCAGGAGGTAAGCCTATGAAAACAATCAATCTGCGGTGGATGTATCCCCACTACCGGCATGACGAGTTTGTGGATGTTACGGACGAGGTATGGGCAGCGATGTATCAGGCCAAGCGGGAGATGGAGAACTATGAGCGTCGGAAAGTCTACCACCGCGCCTACTACTCTCTGGACGCATACAGCTGGCTGGAAAATTACGCACTGGAACACAGCAGATCGCCGGAAGATATTTTGCTGGAACGAGAAGAAATGACCACCCGCCTATACCTGATTGCAGCTCTGCCGGTGGCTCTGGCTCATGCCACTCCGACACAGGCCCGCCGTGTTCACGCCTACTACATTGCTGGTATCAAGCAGCCGGAAATCGCCCGGAGAGAGGGTATCCATAGCAGTAAGGTCAGCGTTGCTATCCGCCGGGGTCTGCGGAATATGCGCCGCTGCTATGAGGGCCTTTTCCAAACAGAGTGAGGGCATGCCTATGCAGACCATCAATCTCAAACAATATTATCCATTTTGCAAAGAGGACATTTTTGTGGAGGTGTCCGATGAGATCGTCGAAGCGTTTCTTCTGGACAAGAGAGCCGAGGCCGCCAGAGATCGCAAGATGTTCCGGTATAAGGCGTTTTATTCCCTCGATTGTAACGATGGAATCGAAAATGCCGCCATCGGCTGGGCGCAGCCATCGCCGGAGGACTACCTGATAGAAAAAGAAGAATTAGCCGAATACGAAGAACTGATACGGCGATTGTACGAAGCCATTTCTTCCCTGCCGCCTATGCAGGCTCGCCGTGTCCACGCCCGCTATATGCTGGGTATGAAAGTGAAAGATATTGCCGCAATGGAGGGTATCACGCCATCACAGGCGGGAAAATCCATCCATGCCGCACTGCGGAGGCTGCGCCGGTACTTTGCGCGTCAGAAATGGACGGTCAATCTATGAGTATTTCCAAAGAAAAGAGGTGCCTGACATGAACGAAAAAATTACAGCCCACCCCCAAAAAGAAGAACGGGAGAAAGTCCTGAAGGAGATTCGGCGGCTTGAAAACCGAAAGAAGATTTTGGAGAACAAGCAGCACAACGAGGAACGCAAGGCCCGCACCCGCCGCCTGATTGAGCGCGGAGCCATTTTGGAGGGGATTTTCCCGTTGGCTCCCGACCTTTCCGGCGCAGAGGTCAAAGCATTTCTGATTGCCCTGTCCCACCTTCCGAGGGCTGCGGAATTGACTGCAAACCTGCCAAAATCCGGGGACACGCCATAAGTCCCTTGTTTACAAGGGCGCACTTATACACCGTTGCCGGTGCTGTGCGCCCTGCCGGGGGCTGTTGCGTACTTCGTCCGCGATGGGGCGCTACACTCCCCAAACCCCTTGTGCGCCCCGCGCAGCCAAACACACGCTTCGCGTTTGTTCGGCTCCACGGAGCCTGTTATCCCCTCACTGAAAGGAGGTGTTCCCCATAGATTTCTGTCATATCCCCGTCAGTATCATCAAGCGCAGCGCAGGCCGTTCTGCCGTTGCCGCAGCTGCTTACCGCAGCGGAACCAAGATGACAAATGAATGGGATGGAATGACCCACGACTACACCCGGAAAGGCGGCATTGTCCATGCGGAGATCATGCTGCCTGCCCACGCGCCGCCGGAATTTGCAGACCGATCTATCCTCTGGAACAGCGTGGAGCAAATCGAGAAAGCAAGGGACAGCCAGCTTGCCCGTGAGATCGAGGCAGCTCTGCCCCGTGAACTGTCCGGTGAACAGCAGCTTGCCCTTGTGCGCGCCTATGTGAAGGACAACTTTGTAGACAAAGGAATGTGTGCTGACTTTGCTATCCATGACAAGGGAACCGGCAACCCTCATGTCCATATCATGCTGACGCTCCGGCCTCTGAAAGAAAATGGACAGTGGGGCGCAAAGTGCCGCAAGGCATACGATCTGGACGAGAACGGCCAACGCATCCCGGACGGGAAAGGCGGCTGGAAGAACCACCGGGAGGACACCACCGACTGGAACGACAAAGGGAATGTGGAGATTTGGCGGGCGGCATGGGCGGCCTGCACCAACCGGGCATTGGAGGCCGCCGGTCATCCCGCCCTGGTAGACCACCGCAGCTACAAACGCCGGGGCATTGATAAAATCCCCTCTGTCCATCTGGGGCCAGCCGCCAGCCAAATGGAAAAGCGCGGCATCCGCACCGACAAGGGAGAAGTCAACCGGCAGATCGCCGCCGACAACAAGCTGCTCAAGGAAATCAAGGCCCGCATTACCCGCCTTTACAACTGGTCGAAGGCCGAGGCCGAGAAGCCGGAGGGCCAGCAGCCCAGCATGATTGACTTGTGGGAGGCCCAGCAGCAGCTCAAGCGGCCCGACACCCGCACCGGCAAAATCCGGGCTTTACAGGAGAGCGCCGCCCTGTTCAGCTTTTTGCAGGCAAACGGCATCCAATCCATGCAGCAGCTCCATGAAAAAATCGCAGATATGAACACCCGTTACTATGACCTGCGGCGAGAGATCGTCAAGGCTGAGCGCCGGATCGCTGTCCTCACCGAGCGCGGGGAGATGTGGGCGCAGTACAACGAGTATAAGACTGTCCACAAGCAGCTTGCCAGGGTAAAGCCGGAGAAGCGGGAACTGTTCGAGCAGCGCCACAGCCGGGAACTGATCCTCTATGACGCGGCGGCCCGGTATCTGAAAGAACTGAAAGACAGCGGCGAAGCAATCACCCCGAAGACATGGCAGCGGGAAATCGAACAGCTGGCCGCTGGAAAGCAAGCGGACAGCCTCGACATGAAAGCCATGCGGGAGGAACTGAAAGCTGTGGAACGGCTCCGCAAGGCCGCCGACCAACTGGCCCGGCAGGAACGGGACAAGCCTCACAACCGGGAGCCGGATCGGTAAAGGATACTGCATTTTGGCGTACCCTTGTCAAGTGCGTCGCGTTTCACGACATACCTTTGCATACAGAAAAACCGCCGTACAGGTTTCCCCATACGGCGGCAGACTGTTTATTTGCCGAACAAGTCGCTGTGTGTGCCGGTGCGGGCCAGCGTCAGCACCAGAACATCATCCTCTATGCGATAGACAAGCAGCCAGTCCGGGAGAATATGACATTCCCGATGGCCTGCCCAATCGCCGGACAGGTCATGGTCACGGTTCTTATCCGGCAGCGGTTCGCCCATCGCCAGCAACGCTACGACCTGCTCCAGCAGCTCGATCTTCAAGCCACGCTTGATGGCTCGTTTGTAGTCTTTTTTGAAACTGGTCGTGTACTTGACGGTATATTTGGTTTCTTTCATCTTTTCAGGTCAGCAAACAACTCGTCAAGGTCATTGTAGCCCTTTACAGACGGGTCTTTTGCAATCCTTTCCGCTTCCAGCATGGCAGCAACCGTTTCCTTGTTCGGCTGTTCCAGCCTTACTTCAAAGGGAATGCCGCCTTCACGAAGCGACTGGCGCACAAAGATGTTAAACGCCGTAGTCAGGTTCATGCCAAGTTCAGTAAACAGTGCGTCCGCCTGCGCTTTCAAATCTGCGTCCATGCGGATACTGATGTTTGTGGTATTTCCAGCCATACGATCAACCCCTTTCTGCTGGCAATTATAGTATATGCCATTTGCACGAAGAAAACAATACTTTGCACGAATATTTAACAATAAATTCATTCAAGGAGGTTACCGGCTTTATGAAAGAAATCATTTATGAAGAACGACAAGACTGAACCTATCCCCGTCATGGATTACCGCCAGTACCGCAGAGCGCGGAGGCTGGTGCATGAGTGCTGTAACTACATCGACGGAAACTGTATCGCCCTGGACGATGGGGAGGAATGTGTCTGTGTCCAGTCTATTTCCTACTCCCTGTTGTGCAGGTGGTTTCGGGCGGCGGTATTGCCGCAGGATAAGGAACTGGAAACGGCGCTGTTCCACCGGCTGAATGCTAAGAAATGCGCCGTATGTGGGGCGCTGTTTACCCCCGGTTCCAACCGAGCCAAATACTGCCCGGAATGTGCCGCACGCATGAAGCGGATCAACGCCGCAAAGCGCAAGCGGAAACAACGGGAGAAATGTCACGCTTTAGGGGCTGAAAAAACCTTGTAAATCAAGGCTTTTTTCGATGGTGTCAAAGGCAGGCTGATAGATTTATCCTCCGACCACTAAAACGGCCTTAAAATGCGTACAGAATCCCAAGAGAAACTCCAAGGAGGAACCCTATGTCAGACAACCGAAAATATTATTACCTGAAACTCAAAGAAAACTATTTTGACGATGATTCCATCGTGCTGCTGGAAAGTATGCAGGATGGTGTGCTGTATTCCAACATTCTGCTCAAGCTGTATCTGAAATCGCTGAAACATGGTGGACGGCTTCAACTTGACGAGGACATTCCTTACACGGCGCAGATGATCGCCACCATCACCCGCCAGCAGATCGGCACTGTGGAGAGAGCCTTGCAGATCTTTTTGAAGCTGGGCCTTGTGGAAGTGCTGGACAGCGGCACATTCTACATGAGCAACATCGAACTTTTAATCGGTCAGTCCTCTACCGAGGCTGAGCGAAAGCGAGCTGCGAGGCTTCAAAATAAGGCTCTTTCTGCGCCCCGGACAAACGGCGGACATTTGTCCGACATTCGTCCACCAGAGAAAGAGATAGAGTTAGAGAAAGAGATAGAGATAAAGAGAGAGATAGAGAAGGGACGCTTCGCCCGCGCCTATGGCCGTTACCAGAATGTTTTCCTGACGGACGAGGAACTGGCAGACTTGCAGGCCAGTTTTCCCACTGTATGGGGCCAGTACATCGAAAAGCTGTCCGAATACATGGCCTCTACCGGTAAGCGGTATCAGAGCCATGCCGCCACCATCCGGCGCTGGGCCGGTGAGGACGCGAAAAAGGCGGCCCCGCCCACCCGCAACCGTGATTACAGCGTAAAGGAGGATGAAACCGTATGATGGAGATTACCGCAGAAATCCGGGCGTTCATCGACAAGGCAGCTGTCGGTGTGGAATTGGCCGGGGACGAGTATATAGACCCGTCAGACGGTCTCATCCACTGTAAGAAATGCGGCGGCCAGAGGCAGACCGTTGTGCCATGCTTTGGGAAATCCGGCTACTTTATGCCGCGCTGCATCTGCCAGTGCCAGCGGGAGGCTGAGGAGCAGCGCAAGGCTGCTGAAGAACGGCAGCGCCGCATGGAGCGCATCAAACGCCGAAAGGCCCAGGGCCTGCAAGACCGTTATCTGTACGACTACACATTTTCCAATGATAACGGGCAAAACCCATTGATGGACAAGGCTCACGCCTATGTGGAGAACTGGAAAGAGGCATATAAGAGCAATATCGGGCTTTTGCTGTTTGGAGATGTGGGAACCGGCAAGTCTTTTTTCGCCGGATGTATCGCCAATGCTCTACTTGACCAGGATGTGCCGGTGCTGATGACGAACTTTCCCACCATTCTGAACCGCCTGACCGGGATGTTCTCTGAGGACAGGTCGGAGTTTATCGCCAGCTTTGATGAGTACGACCTGCTTATCATTGACGATTTGGGTGTAGAGCGCAGTACCGAATATGCTATGGAGCAGATGTTTTTCGTCATCGACAGCCGCTACCGCAGCCGCAGGCCCATGATTATCACAACAAACTTGAAACTGTCCGAGCTGAAAAACCCGCCTGATCTGGCCCACGCCCGTATCTATGACCGTATTCTGGAACGGTGTGCGCCGATTCTTTTTGACGGGAAGAATTTCCGGGAAGAAAATGCCGGTGCTACCCGACAGACAGCAAAAGACATTGTAAACAGTAAGCAAGACTGATTTTTTACCGGGCGGCACAGCCCCGTTCGGAGAAAGGAGCGCCATGAACAGAGAACCCCGTACTATGCAGGTGGCAGACGCCGTTACTGCGTCCAGAGCGCCGGAAAACACGCCAGCGATGGTAAAGAAAATCGGCAAGACAACCTACAAGGTTCATGTCCATTTCAGCCAGACCAGCACAGAAACCATGAGCGATAAAATCAAGCGTATGCTCAAAAATGAAATTCAGCAGATGTGACAGACTGATAAACGAAGCCGCCTTGTGCTAAACTGATAATGGTACGCACCAAAATTTTTGTCAAGGAGGACACGAAAATGCTTTACACAGAAAAAGAGAAGCATGAAATTGAACGAGTAAAGGAGGTCTTTGCGGAACATCTGCGGCAAAGCCCTGATTTTGAACTGCTCTGGTCGGACAAGGTAGGCTATGTCTGGCTGGCGATTGGCGTCAATCCGCTTTATGTGGATACTGGCATTAGGATAGAATCAGCTGCTGATCTCTGCGGCAGGTGTTTGGATGATGTTGCTACGGATGTTTTATATATGACAGGCAACGATCATGCACTGGAGAAAGCCGATCCGCTGGAATTGGCGGAAATCAAGCGGCGCTGGGAGCCATATATCAACCAGCTGCCAGACTATGCGTATCTCTGCAAAGACCTGCTGAACGGAAAAATGTAATCTATCAAACGAGGTGTCAGGAGCCATACAGTGCTTCTAGCACCTTTTTTGTGGATTTTTTGTGAATTTGATTAAAAAGTCCTTGACAATTTGTCTCTGGCAAGACGGCAAAAAGTATTTTGATTTCCTGCGGTGCGCGACTGGCTCCCTTTGACATCCCGCAGCTTCGTGAAGTCATGGCCTATGACGAATTGGAGCTTGACCGCATCGGAGATCGGAAAACGGCGGTATTCTTCACCATTTCCGATACCACGCAGACCTACAACTTTTTAGTGGCGCTTGCATTTTCGCAGATGTTCAACCTCCTGTGTGAACGGGCGGACAATGTTCACGGTGGCCGCCTGCCGCACCATGTACGGGTGCTGTGGGACGAGGCAGCCAACACGGGACAGGTGCCCCAGCTCGAAAAGCTGGTCGCGGTCATCCGCTCCCGTGAGGTGAGTTTGTGCTTGTTGTATCAGCAGTTGGCACAATGCAAGGCCATTTACGATAAGCACGCCGAGACAATCCTCGGCAACATGGACAGCGTGGTGTTCCTTGGTGGCCGCGAAGCCAGCACCATCAAGGAAATATCCGAGAACTGGCTGGGAAAAGCCACAATCAGTATGCAGACCGACAGCCGCTCCCGTGGCCAGTCGGAAAGCTACAGTCAAAATACCCAGCGGCTGGGCCGGGAACTGATGACCCCAGCCGAACTTGCAACCATGCCGGGAGACAAATGTATTTTGCAGCTTCGGGGCCTGCCCCCGTTCTTCTCTCCCAAGTATGATCTGAAACGGCATCCGAACTACCGCTATACGGCGGAGGCCGATAAACAAAAAAACGCTTTTGACCTCGACAGGCTCATTAACCGCCGCAGGCGGCCCGGTCTGAACGAGGCGTGTACGATGTATGAGGTGACTGTGCCGGACGATGCACTCACAGAAGAGGACGAGGACATCCTCAACTATGATGACATCGACGATCCAGACGCCTTTGCATAAAGGCTTCGAGACAAAGTGTCCCGAAGTTTGTAACCTGCCGCCTGCATGGGCGGCTTTTTTGTTACCGGGAAAATCCCGGAGAAATGGAGGCTTATATGGCATTTTTCTCATCTGCAATCGACACTTTACAGACCCTCGTGATCGCGCTCGGTGCTGGCCTTGGCGTGTGGGGCGTGGTCAATCTGCTGGAGGGCTACGGCTCGGATAACGCAGCTGCCAAAAGCCAAGGCATCAAGCAGCTCATGGCGGGCGGCGGCATCATCGTGCTGGGCACGACCCTGATCCCTCTGCTGTCTACCCTGTTTTAAGGGTAGCTGCCGATGGGTATTCTCACCGAATGGATCACGGAATGGCTCAAAGGGCTTTTGATCGAGGGCATCATGGGAAACCTCGAGGGGCTGTTTGACACGGTGAATACCCGCGTCGGGGAAATATCCGTACAGGTGGGGACTACCCCGGCGGCATGGAACGCCGGGGTGTTCTCCCTGATACGGCAGCTTTCCGAAACGGTGATATTGCCGATTGCCGGATTGATCCTGACCTTCGTTGCCACCTATGAGCTGATCCAGATGATACTGGAAAAGAACAATATGCACGAGTTCGACGTGGCGAATATCTACAAATGGGTATTCAAAACCACTTGTGCCATCCTGATCCTGTCCAACACGTTCAATATCGTCATGGCAGTCTTTGACGTGTCCCAAAGCGTGATCGCAAGCGCGGCGGGCATCGTCACAGGCGCAACCAACATCACGCCGGATATGCTGGCCGATCTGGAAATGACCCTTGAAACGATGGAGCTTGGCCCTCTGCTGGGCCTGTTCCTGCAATCGTTCCTCATTAAGTTTACCATGCTGGCGCTGAACATTTTTATTTTCGTGATCGTCTATGGCCGCATGATCGAGATATATCTGCTGACCAGTTTAGCCCCCATCCCCGTGGCAACACTCTCCAACCGGGAGCTGGGCGCGATGGGCCAGAATTATCTGCGCTCTCTGCTTGCCGTGGGCTTTCAGGGTATGCTGATCCTCGTCTGCGTGGCGATCTATGCGGTGCTCATTCAGGGGATCGCCACAGGCGGAGATCCCATCGGGGCGATTTGGGGCTGTATCGGCTATACGGTGCTTCTGTGCTTCATGCTGATGAAAACCGGGACGATCTCCAAAAGCATCTTCAGCGCCCATTGAGAAAGGAAAGGTGATCTTATCGCTGATACCGCCGCTTCTGGTCATGGTGGCCAGAGGCCGATCCCGGAGGGGCTGCACCTCTCTGACGGCATTGAGGGCCTGCGTTCCCTGCCGAAGCATAGCGTGGATATGCTTCTGACCGATCCGCCCTACGGCACGACCCGGAACTTTTGGGATGTGCCGCTGCCGCTCCCGGAGCTGTGGGAGGCGGTGAAATGGGCCGTCAAGCCGGAGGGTGCGGTGCTGTTTTTCTCACAATGCCCCTATGACAAGGTGCTGGGCGCGTCCAACCTCGCCATGCTCCGTTATGAGTGGGTATGGTACAAAAGCCGCTGCACGGGTTTTCTCAACGCCCGCCGCGCTCCGCTGAAAAAGACGGAGAACATTCTGGTGTTCTACCAAAAGTCCCCGGCCTATTTCCCGCAGTTTGAACAGGGCAAGCCGTACAAGAAAATCCACCGTTGCAGCGGGAGCAGCCCCAACTACGGAAAGTTTGAACGCACCAGCGGCGAGTCCGATGGGCGGCGCTTTCCGGGGAATGTGCTGGCGTTCCCCACGGTGACAACCACCGTGCATCCCACGCAGAAGCCCGTGGCCCTGTGCGAGTACCTGATCCGCACCTACACACGCCCCGGCGAGGTGGTGGCGGACATCTGCGCTGGCTCCGGCACAACTGCCGTGGCCGCGCTGAACACGGGCCGCCGCTTCGTCTGCTTTGAAACCGCCCCAGCCTTTTACGGCCCCGCCACGGAGCGCATCCGGCGGGCGCAGGAGGCTGTGGCATCTGGCGGGAAAGGAGAATGATGACAGGAACCTACGAAATTATTTACGCCGATCCCCCGTGGCGCTACTCCGCAAAGAAAGTGCAGGGGGCGGCAGAAAACCATTACCCCACCATGAGCATTGATGAATTGTGCGCGCTGCCTGTGGCCGAGCTTGCGGCCAAGGACAGCGCCCTTTTCATGTGGGCCACGTTCCCGCAGCTCCCGGAGGCCCTGCGGCTGATCCGTGCGTGGGGCTTCACCTATAAAAGCGTCGCTTTTGTCTGGCTCAAAAAGAACAAAAAGGCGGATAGCTGGTTTTATGGGCTGGGCTTCTGGACGAGGGCAAATGCCGAGGTCTGCCTGCTGGCGACCAAGGGACACCCCAAGCGGCAGGCCGCCAATGTCCACCAGTTTATCATTTCTCCCATCGAGGCCCACAGCAAAAAGCCGGACGAAACGCGGGACAAGATCGTTGCCCTCATGGGCGACAGGCCCCGTGTGGAGCTGTTCGCACGGCAGACCCCTCCCGGCTGGGACGTGTGGGGCAACGAGGTGGAGCCGACAGCGGGCCTCTGGTCACAGTGGCCAGAAGATAGCGGAAAGGAGGACGTATCCTGCCCTATGTGAATGTTCCCAACGATCTTTCCAAGATCAAGACGAAAATTGCCTTTAACCTCACCCGCCGCCAGCTTATCTGCTTCGGCGGCGCGGCTGCCGTGGGCATCCCCGTGTATCTGCTGACCCGTCACGCGCTGGGCGGCACCAGGGCGATGTTCCTGATGATCGCGATCATGCTCCCAGCCTTTTTCATGGCGATGTATGAGCGGGATGGCCTGCCCTTTGAAAAGGTGGCCCGGAATATCATCCGGGCCAAGTTCCTGCGGCCCGGTGTGAGGCCCTATCAGACGCAGAATATCTACGCCCCGTTTGCGGGAAAGGAGGTCACACTTGAGCAAAAGCCCCAAGAAGTCAAAAAGCCTGACGCGGGCCGGTAATCGTCCGGCGACCATATCGGCCCAGCAGACCATTCCCTATGTGCGGATGCTGCCAGACGGCATTTGTCAGCTCCCCGGCGGTGTCTACACAAAAACGCTGGAATATGAGGACATCAACTATTCCGTTGCGTCCGCCGAGGATCAGACGGCCATTTTCGGCGGCTGGAGTTCGTGGCTGAATTATTTTGACAGTTCGCTGCCGTTCCAGCTTTCCTTTGTCAACCGCCGCAGCCGCTCCGGGAGCCGCTACAAGGTGAATATCTCCGAGGCGGATGACCGCTTCAACAGCGTCCGCACGGAATACACGGGGATGCTGAAAAACCAGATCGCCAAAAGCAACAACGGTATCGAACGGGCCAAGTACGTCACCTTTTGCATCCCCGCTGAAAATGTGGCCGCCGCCCGGCCCCGTCTGGAACGTGTAGAGGCGGACGTGATCGGCAACTTTAAGCGGCTGGGGGTACAGAGCCAGCCCCTTGACGGGCGGGAGCGTCTGGCCCTGCTGCACGGCCAGCTTCACCCCGGCAGCCGGGAGCCGTTCCGCTTCAAGTGGGCGGACATCGCCCATACGGGCATGGGAACGAAAGACTTTATCGTGCCGGACAGCTTCGACTTCCGGCAGAGCCGCTCGTTCCGCGTGGGCCAGACATGGGGCGCGGCGTCCTATTTGCAGATCATGGCGTCGGAGCTGTCGGACAAGCTGCTGCTGGAGATTTTGGAGCTGGACGCCGAGCTGACCGTCACCATGCACATTCAGACGGTGGATCAGGTCAAGGCCATCAAAACGGTCAAGGGTAAAATCTCCGACATCGACAAGATGAAAGTGGAGGAGCAGCGCAAGGCTACCCGCGCCGGATATGACCCTGACATTCTCCCACCCGATCTCGTCACCTTTTCCAAGGATGCCGCTGAGCTGCTGGCCGACCTGCAAAGCCGCAACGAGAGAATGTTCCTCTTGACGTTCCTGATCGTCAACACCGCCCCCACGCGGGAGCGGCTGGAAAACGACATTTTCACCGTGAACGGCATCGCGCAGAAATATAACTGCGCCGTCAAGCGGCTGGACTGGCAGCAGGAGCAGGGCTATATGTCCTCGCTGGCCCTCGGCTACAACGGCATTGAAATTCAGCGCGGCATGACTACCAGCTCCACGGCCATCTTCGTTCCCTTTATGACGCGGGAGCTTCGTATGGATGGCCCGTCCCTCTATTACGGCATGAACGCCCTATCCCATAACGTCATCATGGCTGACCGCAAAAAGCTGAAATCCGCCAACGGTCTTTACCTCGGCTCCACGGGCAGCGGCAAGAGCTTTGCCGCCAAGCGTGAATTGCTGAACGTCTTTCTTGCCATCCCGCAGGATCGCATCATCGTGGTAGACCCGATGGGCGAATATGCTCCGCTGGTGGAACGGCTGGGCGGTCAGGTCATCGAGATCGCGCCGGACAGCCCCAACCACATTTCCCCGATGGATGTTCAGATGGACATGGGCGGCGGGGACAGCCCTCTGTCCCTGAAAGCGGATTTTCTGCTGTCGCTGTGTGAGCTGGTGGTGGGAGGCCGGGACGGTTTGCAGCCTATTGAGAAAACCGTCATTGACCGTTGTGTGCGGCAGGTGTACCGGGAAATGGCGCTGGGGCTGGAAACAGCCAAAACGCCGCTGCTCCAAGATTTGTATGAGGAGCTGCTGCGCCAGCCGGAGCCGGAGGCCAAGCGGATCGCCACGGCGCTGGAGCTTTACTGCACAGGCTCCCTCAACCTCTTTAACCATCCTACCAACGTCAACCTCAATTCCCGCGTGGTTTGCTTTGTGCTGAAAGGCATGGGCGAAAATCTCCGCAAGATCGCCATGCACATCACCAACGATTTTGTCACCTCTGCGGTGGGAACCAACTTCAAAAACGGTGTGGCGACATGGTGCTATTTTGACGAGTTCCATATTCTGCTCCGCGATCCGCTGACCGCCAGCTATTTCGTGACCGTCTGGAAGATGCTCCGCAAACAGGGCTGTGTCCCCTCGGCCCTGACGCAGAATGTGAAAGACCTGCTGGCCAGCCGGGAGATCGAGAACATTCTGGACAACACCGATTTTATGGTGTTGCTGTCGCAGGCGCAGAGTGACCGCGCCATTCTTGCCAAGCAGATCGGCATTTCAGAGCACCAGCTATCGTATATCACGCAGTCCAACTCCGGCGAAGGCCTGCTGTTCTATGGCAGCGTCACCATCCCGTTTGTTGACCGCTTCCCCCGTGGCGAGATCTACGACCTGCTGACCACCAAGCCGGAGGACGCTGCCAATGGAAAACAGACAGAATAAGCCGCCCGAGGGCGGGGCTGCGTCTGGTCACGGTGGCCAGAAGTTCCACACCAACAGCGAACAGGCCAAGCTCCACAAGTCCAAGCTCCGCATGGAGAGCCGGGAGGAGCGGCTGAACAAGGCCCGTGAAAGGCTGGCGAACCAGAAGCCGCCGAAAAAGCCCGGCCCCATCAAGCGGATCGCACGGATCGCCGGACACGAAACCCACGCTTTTCTGCACGGAAAGGTGTATCAGGAGGAGCGCGACAATGTAGGCGTGGAGGGCGGTCATTTTGTGGAGCGTTCCGGCGAGGCCGCGCTGCACTATGGGCGGCACAAGGTACGCAGGGCCATCCGGGAGCACCCGGCCAAGGCTGCCGCCCGTGCGGAGTCCCGGTACATCAAGGCCACGGCGGACTACCATTCCCGCAAGTTCGCACAGGAGCAGCCGGAGGCGCAGAGCGCCGCCGCCCGGTTATGGCACCGCCACAAGCTGAAACGGGAGTACCAGCGCAAGGCGCGGGAAACCGCCAAGCAGACCGCCAAGGCCGCCGAACAAACCGCGTCGGCCATGGAGCGGTTTGTCCGGGAAGCGGCAGCGTTCGTCAAGCGGCATCCCGTGGGGACGCTGCTTGCGCTGGGCTGCCTGCTGGTGGTGCTGACCCTGCAATCGTGTATGTCCTCGATGGTGTCCGTGGGAAACAGCACCCTTGCGGCCATCGCCGCCAGCACCTATAAGGCGGAGGACGCGGATATGCTGGGAGCCGAGGCCGCCTACTGCGCTCTGGAGGACGAGCTGCAACGCTACCTCGACACCTACACCCGCACCCACGATTACGACGAATACCATTTTGACCTCGACACCATTGAACACGATCCCTATGTACTGATCTCCATGATCTCCGCACTCCATGAGGGCGCGTGGACGCTGGACGAGGTGCGCGGGACGCTGCAAGACCTCTTTGACCGCCAGTACATTTTGAC
>OHPO01000942.1_pt1 | contig 14440 bp, 10 predicted proteins | sample 1577741 | NCBI WGS metagenome assembly OHPO01 (sample SAMEA3879574, study PRJEB24766) | human gut metagenome | biome: human-associated habitat; feature: feces | place: USA | collected 1985/1987
CCCGCCGCCGTGGCCGTCGTTGACCCCCACCGGCCCGACTGTCCGTACCCTTTTAAGCATTTAGCGGGCGTGGGCGTCGCGCTCAAGCTCGTTTTGGCCCTTGGCGAGGGGCGCGAGGATGCGCTGTTTGCGCGCTACTGCACGCTTGCCGCCATCGGCACGATCGCCGACGTCATGCGCATGGAGGGCGAGAACCGCACCATCGTGCAGTGCGGGCTTGAGAGCATCGACCGCAGCGACTTTACGGGGCTGCACGCGCTGCTGCGCGAGGCGGGCAGCTTCCTAGCCTCCGTCGCCGCCTATCATCAGGACAGCGCGGAATCGCTCGCCGTCATCGCCGGCGGGGAAGTTGGTCCAGACAGACTCGTTGACGCAGTGGAACACGGAAGGACGATACATCAGGGAGAAGCTGGGAACCTCGGTCAGGTAGATCTCGGTCAGCTTGGTGTACAGATCCTTCAGCTCAGCAGTGTCAGTGGTGGTGGGGATCTTCTTGATGAGAGCCTCAGCCTCGTCATTGACGTACTGGCCCCAGTTGCCGGACCAGTTGTTGGCAATACCCACATAGTCCTTGCCCATAAACTGGTTCACACGGCCCCAGGGATTGGAGGGAGTGGAAGCATCGGGAGACCACATGAAGATGGCGTACTCAGTCTGGTCGGGATCGACAAACACGGTCTGATAGATGGAGTACTCGGGATACAGAGTGGTGATCTCAACGCCAATGTTCTTACCGGCAGCGGCAACCACTTCCATGGAGGCCTGCCAGTCAGTCCAGCCGTTGGGGCAAACAGCGTTCAGGGAGATCTTCTCACCGTTCCACTCACGCCATCCGTCGCCGTCGTTGTCCACGATACCGGCTTCGTCCAGCAGAGCCTTGGCGCCTTCGATGTCATTGCCTGTCCACTGCAGATCGGCAACGGCGTCGTGATCGTACAGAGCCTGCTCACCGTCGGTGGGGTTCATCAGGGAGCGGGGAACATCGGAGAAGCTGGGGGACTGATTGGTCATGGCGTTGGCGATGATGGTATCGTAGTCAACAGCCATGGCAATGGCCTTACGAAGGGCGGTATTCTCAGCGATAACGGGGAGGTTCATGTTGTACCATGCGGTAGGCATGGTCAGGCAGACACCATAGGGAGCTTCGTCATAGAAGGTGGAGATGGGCAGGCCATCTTCCAGCCACAGATTCTGAATGTTGCCGATGAACTGCTGGCAAACGTCAACCTCGCCAGCCTTCAGAGCGACTTCACCAGCGGCGTTATCAGCGTAGATAACGTGAGCCAGGTACTTGGGAACAGGGAGCTTACCCCACATGGAGGCGTCCTGACCCCAGTAGTTGTCGTCACGGATCAGAACGACCTTCTGATCGTCGGAGTAGTACTTGGTGTAGGGGCCGGACCAAACGACATCATCACCGGGGTCGTTCAGGATAGCGGTGGCGTCGCCGTTGCAGCGCTCAACGACCTTGTCGATCCAGGCAGCCTGCGCAATGGGAGCCAGTTCCAGGAAGTCCAGAACCTTCAGGGGGTTGACAGGCGCGCCGCTGGCATCAAGCTTGCAGTGGATGACCAGGCTCTTGTCACCGGTAGCCTCGATGCTGTCGATGAAAGCGCCGTAGGAAGAACCGGTGCCGTTGCCGATCTCAACGCCGATTTCCCAGGTGCGGACAACGTCGGCGGCGGTGACAGGCGTGCCGTCAGACCAGTGGGCGGCTTCCTTCAGATTGACAGAAAGCTCAGTCATGTTGTCGTTCCAGGTGTAGTCGCCGTCGGCCAACAGACCGATCAGCTCGCCGGTCATTACGTTCCACATGTACAGGGTCTCGAACATGGTAGTACGGTAGCCGGCACCAGCGGCGAGGGCCATGGCGTTATTCTGGTTGGTTCCGATGACGTTCCAGGAGTTGACGGTACCCCACTGCTGACCAGCAAAGTACAGGGTCTCGTCACGAGGCAGGTCGGTGGTATTGCCGGCTGCTTCGGTTTCGGCAGGAGCTTCCGCTTGCGTGGGAGCCTCGGTGGCAACGGGTGCTTTCGTCTCCGTAGTGGCGGAGCCGCCGCAGGCAGCAAGGCCAATAACCATGACCAGAGCCAGCAGCAACGCGATGAGCTTTTTCATTGTGTTTCCTCCTTTAATTTTTGTTATTGACCTTCTTGGGGAAGGCCATTAACTACAATGGTTTATCATGTCTTTCCTGAAAGGAAAGACACAAAAAGGGATATCCCTTTTTGCCGGATGAAATCACGGTGTCAGCTTTTTCACCGTTTCGCCCGGGAGCAGGGTCCCGCCAACCACATGGCGTCCCGGGATGTAGGATCTTCTCTCTTCCACCGCTCTTGCCAGCTCCTCGGCTGCCAGCTCTCCCATCCGCTCGGCATCCTGCCGCATGGTGGTCAGCTTCGGGCGGAGCATCTGACAGAAATCAATGCCGTCATACCCGACGATGCTGACATCGTCCGGGACGGACAGGCCCATTTTCTCAAGCTCGTTTTTGCCCCCAAGGTGGGCGATGTCGTCGGGATAGAGGATGCACGTTGGCGGATCGGGAAGCTCCATCAGCTTCCGGGTTGCCGCCGCCGAGGATTCCGGATCCAGATACATGCTCTGAACCAAATATTCGTCCGGCAAGGAAAGCCCCAGTTCCTTGCAGGCTCTGCAGAAGCCGGAGATTCTGCGGCGCGTCACCGGCGTATCTTCTCCATAGGCGAACGCAATCTTCCGGTGTCCCATACTATACGCATATTTCACCAGTTCCGTCATCCCGCCCACGTTATCGGACAGGACACTGCCGCAATTTTCAAACACACAGTCAATCGTCACAACGGGGATGCCGCTGTTCGCCAGATCCACCACGGCGTGCTCCGTATAATCCACGGAGGCGATGACCACTCCGTCACAGTTACGGTAACAGGCGTGATCCACATAGCTGATTTCCTGACCGCCCATGTGGTCACTGATGAAGGAAATGTCGTAGCCCAGCTCCTCAGCGCGATGCTTGAAGCTGTTGAGAATGTGGGAGAAGAAGCTGTGCGTCAACCCCTTGTTGGCCTGATCCTCAAAAAGAACGCCAAAATTATACGAGCGGCTGGTTTTCAGCATCCGTGCGGCAGAATTTGGTGTATAACCCATTTGGGAAGCCACTTTGCGGATAGTCTCTTTTGTCTCTGCGCTGATATCCGGCGCGCCGTTCAGCGCCTTACTGACAGTGGCAATGGAGAAACCGCACTCCTTTGCAATCATCTTTATCGTCACCATAATGGCCTCCGGGGCCTGAATTTGTCTGCGAATGCAAGGGCATGTGCATTTTGAACAATCGGCCGCATATCTGAAACGTTTTCGTATAGCTATATTAACACCATTTTATTTTCTTGTCAAGATGGTTTCTGAAATTCAAGAATTTTTGTGCAATCCGCTGATAAACTATGAAATATGCTTAATCTGAGTCCAATTTTCACCATTAAGCTATTGACTTTGACGAATAATTGTCCTATAGTGTATTTTGTAAATAAGTCGATTTTGAAAACGTATTCGGAGGTATTGCCAATGAAAACACGCACCCTTAACGGCGCATGGACGCTGGAAATTCCGGGCACCCCCTTTGCTGCTGTCCCCGCCACCGTCCCCGGCTCGGTTTACCATGACCTGCTCGCCGCGGAGCGGATTCCCGATCCATTCTACCGGGACAATGAAATGGAAGCCCTAAAGCTGATGGACAACGATTTTGTCTATTTCCGCAGCTTCCAGGTGGACGATGCCCTTCTCGCCGGGGACAAGGTTTTGCTCCGGGCAGAGGGACTGGACACCATCGCCGCCGTCCATATCAACGGTCAGATCGTCGGTGAGGCCTGCAATATGCACAGAATCTGGGAGTTCGACGTTAAGTCCGTTCTCCATCCCGGAGAGAACACCATCACCGTCTCCTTCCGCTCTCCTACTAAGTATATTAAGGAAGCATACGCAAAGTCCGTGGCAGACGGCAGCTCTGATGCCATGGTGGGCTTCCCTAACATCCGCAAAGCCCACTGCATGTTCGGCTGGGACTGGGGTCCCCGTCTGCCTGACGCCGGCATCTGGCGGAACATTTCCATCATCAGCATCGAAAAAGCCCGTATTCAGGACGTCCGGGTGGATCAGTTCCATAAAGACGGCACGGTTCGTCTGCGCATACATACCAATCTGAACCGTTATACCGATGACGAGGTCTGGGTCAACGTTTCCGTCACCGCTCCCGACGGCTCCGTCCTCACTGCCAGCGGCACCGACTGCGAGCTGATCGTCCAAAATCCCCAGCTCTGGTGGCCTGCCGGCTTCGGCGGTCAGCCGCTGTATCAGCTCAGCGTTTCCCTGTGTGCCAAGGGCAAGGAGCTGGACGTTTGGAGCCGGCGCATCGGCCTTCGCACCATGACCGTCAGCCGCCGTAAGGATCAGTGGGGCGAAAGCTTCAGCCACTGCGTCAACGGCGTGGACATCTTTGCCATGGGCGCCGATTACATCCCCGAGGACAATCTCCTTCCCAGAGTCAACCCGGAGCGCACCCGCCGTCTGCTGGAGGACGCAAAGGCTGCCAACATGAACTGCATCCGGGTCTGGGGCGGCGGCTACTATCCCGACGACTTCTTCTATGACATCTGTGACGAGCTTGGATTGCTGGTATGGCAGGACTTCATGTTCGCCTGCGCCGTGTACAATCTGACGGACGCGTTTGAGGAGAACATCACCGCCGAGTTTGTAGACAACGTCCGCCGTCTGCGCCACCATGCATCCCTCGCCCTGTGGTGCGGCAATAATGAAATGGAGCAGTTTGTGGCCCAGGGCGAGTGGGTCACCTCCATGCGTCAGAAGGCCGACTATATTAAGATGTACGAGTACATCATCCCCAAGGTTCTGAAAGCAGAGGATCCCCAGGCCTTCTATTGGCCCGTCAGCCCCTCCAGCGGCGGCAGCTTTGACGATCCCCAGGATCCCACCCGAGGCGACGTCCACTACTGGATGGTCTGGCACGGTCTTCTCCCCTTCACCGACTACCGCAACCATCAGTTCCGGTATGTCTCTGAATTTGGCTTCCAGTCCTTCCCCTGCATGGAAACCATCGAAAGCTTTACCGCGCCCGAGGATCGGAACGTATTCTCCTATGTGATGGAGAAGCACCAGCGCAACGCCTCTGCCAACGGGCGCATCCTGTTCTACCTATCCCAGATGTACCTGTATCCCCGCAGTCTGGAGCTGCTGGTATACGCCTCCCAGCTGCTGCAGGCACAAGCCATGCAGTACGGTGTCGAGCACTGGCGGCGGCACCGGGGCTGCTGCATGGGTGCGGTGGTCTGGCAGCTCAACGACTGCTGGCCGGTAGCCAGCTGGGCCAGCATCGACTACTTTGGCCGTTGGAAGGCTCTGCACTACTATGAAAAGCGGTTCTTTGCCCCTGTGCTGATTTCCTGCCATGAGGAGGGCATTCTCTCCCAGAATACCAACGTCAATGCCGAGCCTTTTGGCCTGAAAAAGTCCGCCCACCTGAACGTGAGCAACGAGACCATGCAGGAATTCCGGGGCAAGGCAAAGTGGAGTCTGCGCCGCCCGGACGCTTCCGTTATCGAGGAAGGCAGCTTCGATGTGACCGTCCCCGCTTTGTCCGCCGTCTGGCTGCCGGAGCAGGACTTCTCGAATTACGGCACTTATGACACCTACTATTCCTACCAACTGCTGGATGAGGCGGGCAATGGGGTAGGCGAAGGGAGCGTCCTCTTCTGCGCTCCCAAGCACTTCCGCTTTGCTGATCCAGAACTGAACGCCTTTGTCAAGGATGACAATATCATTGTCACCGCGAAGGGGTATGCCCGGAGCGTGGAGATTCAGGCAGGTGCCGATGTGGTGCTTTCCGACAACTACTTTGACATGGACGGCGGTGTAAAAGCCGTGAAGATTCTCCGCGGCAGCGTGGACAGCGTATCGGTACGCAGCGTCTGGGACATCCGTTGAACACTTTGCGCGGGGCATAGACACACCCCGCGCATAACGAAAGCGTATGAATATGGAACTAACAGGAAAGAAAATCAACTTTTTAGGGGACAGCATCACGGAAGGCTGCTGCGCGACTTCCCCGGAAAAGGGCTATGTGGACGTAATGAAGCGGAAATACCGTCTGACGGAAGCCCGGAATTACGGCATCGGCGGCACCAGAATTGCCCGGCAGCGGATTCCCTCTGGGGAGCCCAAATTTGACCAGGATTTTTGCGGACAGTTTTCCGAAATGAACCCCGATGCCGACGTCATTGTGGTGTTCGGCGGAACCAACGATCACGGGCATGGCGATGCTCCCATGGGCATTGAAACCGACCGGACGCCGGACACCTTTATCGGTGCCTGTCATTTCCTTTTCTCCCGGCTGCCGAATCAGTTTCCGGGCGCAATCATTGTCGTCCTGACGCCCCTGCACCGGATGGGAGAGAATATCCCCAAAGGGGAACGCGGTTGGCTGCTGAGAGATTATGTTCGGGTCATACGGGATACGGCGGCATTTTATGGCCTTCCTCTGCTGGATTTGTTTGAAACCAGCGTTATCCGGGCAAACGATCCGGAAATTGCCGCAAAGCTGACCACCGACGGCCTGCACCCCAATGACTTAGGGCACAAAATTCTCGCCGGAGAAATTGGCGATTTTCTGAAAGGACTGGCGGAATGAAGCAGAGAGAAGACACCATTCGGAAATGGTTTTCCCTTTGGCTGGACAGCCGGGAAGCAGAGCTTTCCGATCTCTTCACAGAGGACGCCGCATACATTGAGAGCTGGGGGCCGGAGTATTACGGACGGGAGATGATTGCCCGCTGGTTCCGGGACTGGCACAGGAGCGGTCAGGTTTTGCGCTGGGACATTCAGGAATTTCTGAATTCCGAAAATACCACCGTAGTTCGCTGGTACTTTCAATGCCAGATTTCCGGGGAAGCTCCAACCGGCTTCGACGGACTGTCTCTGATCCGTTGGTCTGTAGATGGAAAAATCGCCTTCCTTCAAGAATACGCCTGCACCGAAAAGCGGTATTGTCCCTATGGATAAGCAACGGGTGCCGTATTCTCTGTGTTTTCACATTGATACTATTTCCTGATTAAAATCAAAGATTTTAATCAGGAAATAGTATCAACTTGCGGGGCATGAACTGGCTGGTGATATAGGGCATGACCACGGGGATTGCTGTAATGCTGGGCATGATCTCGTCGATCTTGTCCTCCAGACCGCAGTAATACAGGAACTCCCGCATGATCTCTTCGCCGGAGCACTGGGTCATGGGCTTTTTCACACAGGTGCCGCAGTTATTTGCGTGCAAGCCGTAGAACCACATGAACTGGACGTTTTCCGGCTGGTCAGGAGCCACGGGCTGGAGCGGCACATTGTACGCTGAACGATATTGCTTTGGAAGTCAGCAAACTGCTTCAGCTGGAAGCTCAGGAGTTGTTCGGTGTCCGGTAAGCACTCGGTCAAACAACTTTTTCCAAAAAACACAGGAAATCCTGCACCCCGGAGGCGCATAATGAATCGAGATCTGACAAAAGGCTCCGTCACCAAATCCATGCTGCTGTTCGCAATCCCCATGATTCTGGGCGACCTGCTCCAGCAGTGCTATAATATTGCCGACACCCTGATCGTCGGGCAGTTTCTTGGGCGCAATGCTCTCGCGGCGGTGGGGTCATCCTTCACGCTGATGACCTTCCTCACCTCCATCATCCTTGGCCTGTGCATGGGAAGCGGCGCGCTGTTTTCCATCCGCTTCGGCCAGCGGGACGAGAACGGCCTTTGCGAGGATATCTGCGCGTCCTTCTATTCCATCGCCGCCGCGACGGTGCTTCTGAACGTCATTGCTTACCTCTGTCTGGACGCGCTTCGTGTATTTCTCCACGTCCCTGACGAGGTGTGGAGGGATATGCGCGCCTATCTGTTCGTGATTTTTATGGGAATCCCCGGGATTTTCCTGTACAATTTCTTTGCTTCTTTCCTGCGGTCGGTGGGAAATTCTGTGGTGCCGCTGGTATTTCTGGCCGTTTCCGCCGTGGTGAATATCGTTCTGGATCTGTGGTTCATCATTGGGCTAAAGCGGGGCGTCGGGGGCGCTGCGGAGGCGACGGTGATCGCCCAGTACCTTTCCGGCATCGGCATTGCGGTCTACGCCCTTCTGCGCTGCCCTCAGGTGCGCTCCATCCGGCGTCTTCGCAGTCTGCGGTGGTCGCGCATTTCCGAAATTCTCTCCTTCTCCACCCTGACCTGCGTTCAGCAGTCGGTGATGAATCTGGGCATTCTCACGGTGCAGGGACTGGTCAACAGCTTCGGAACGGTGGTCATGGCCGCGTTCGCCGCCGCTGTGAAGATCGACGCCTTTGCCTATATGCCGGTGCAGGACTTCGGCAACGCCTTTTCCACGTTCATCGCCCAGAACTACGGCGCAAGGGAAACCGGTCGAATCCGCTCCGGCCTGAAAAGCGCCGTGTGCATCTCCATGGCCTTCTGTCTGGTCATATCCGCCCTTGTCTTCGTTTTTGCCCGTCCGCTTATGACGATTTTCGTGGAAGCCGGGGAGACAGAGATCATTCAGGCGGGCGTACAGTATCTGCGCATTGAAGGCGCGTTCTACTGCGGCATCGGCTGCCTGTTCCTGCTCTACGGGCTGTACCGGGCGCTGGAAAAGCCGGGGATGAGCGTGGTGCTGACCGTCATTTCTCTGGGCACCCGGGTGGCTCTGGCGTATCTTCTTTCCGCCATCCCCGCCGTCGGCGTGGTGGGCATCTGGTGGTCTGTCCCCATCGGCTGGTTTCTGGCGGATATGACAGGTCTGCTCTATTTCAAAATCCGGAAAAACAAGCTGCTGCCCATGGAAAAAGCATCCATCCGCTGAGCAACAGACGAGGCGGGCAAGTGCTTCATGCACTTACCCGCCTGCAATTATTTACGCTTTCACAAGAATATCGCTTATATCGGTCTGCCGTCCGCCTGCGGTAAAGGCTGCCGTCTTGCCGTCATGGGTGAGCTTGTAGGTTTCCTCCGCCGCGCCCTTTTCCAGCAGATCAGCGAGCCGGAACGCGGAGGTCGCGTCCTTGGTGACAAAGACGATTTTCTCCACGCCCTGCGCCTTGAGGGTGTCGATGCCGCTGAGCTTTCCCGTCAGCACGGCAAAGTCGGCGTCAACGGTGACGGTCAGCACGCCGTCCTTCTGCTCGGCCGTGTAGGCGATGTCCCTGCCGTCCCTGTCGGTCACGCGGTAGAGGGGGAGTTTTAACCGGCTTCCCTCATCCGGTATGGTGTGGATCTTCCCGCACTGGTCATACCGCACGCACTTTGCGGTCATCGTGCCGTCGCGCGCATAGGTCGCATCGTTGTTGGAAACATAGTTCTCAAAGAGATGCCCCAGCTTGCTGTCCGTGTCCGTTACTGTGTTCGTTTCCGTGCATCCACCTGTGCCGTAGCGGACACACTTTGCCGTCTTGGTTCCGTCCTGTTCGCAGGTGGCATTGTTGTCAGAAACATACGCCTCCTCGTCAAAGCTATGACCCAGCATACTTCCGGTATCCACAACCGTATCTTTTTCCGTGCAGCCACCCCTGCCGTAGCGCACGCACCTTATCGTCTTGGTGCCGTCCTGTCCGCAGGTGGCGTTGTTGTCGGAAACATACTCCTGCCCATCAAAGCTATGGTTCAGAGCAGGGATTTCCTCGTTTTTTGTGTGAGAGGAATGCCTTGTGCAGGTGTAAGTCTTAATTCCCTTTTCCGTGCAGGTGGCAGGCTTTGTCACCCTGCCGCTGTCCCACGCATGGTCTCCGGTTGGGTTTGTGATCGTTTTGCTGGGAGTTCCCGTCATGACACTGCCGGGCGCGTAATATTCGATTTTCCCGCTGGGGTTCAGCGCGCAAATATCCGGCTCGACCTCTGTGCCGTTCACCGGACCGTTTTGGTCACGTACGCCGCCATTGCCGATACCGGCTCCCTGCCCGTCATCGCCTGTCTTGCCGCCCCGCACCTTCAGCTTCGCATCGCCGGAAACCGTGATGTCTCCGCTGCTGCGTGCATCAAGGCCGCCGCCAATGCCTGCGCCGCACCTGCCTCCGGCGGCACTGACCTCGCCGCCGGAGATCGTGATGTCATTTCCATCCCGATGCATTCCGCCGCCGATACCCGCAGCGAACATGCCGCCGGTGGCAGTGACCTTGCCGCTAGAGATGGTGATGTTATTGCCATTGCCCCAACCTCCGCCGCCGATACCGGCACCGTGGTTGCCGCTATTTGCGGTGACTTCGCCGCCGGTGACAGTGATGTCGCTGCCGTTACCGTAAGCACCGCCACCGATGCCAGCACCATAATTCCCGCCCCGCGCCGTGACCTTGCCGCCGGTGATCGTGATATCGCTGCCGTTACCATATACACCGCCGCCAATACCTGCGCCGTCCTGACCGCCATTGGCGTTCAGGGAGCCGTCTTTATCCTTGTCCTGAATGGTCAGATTACCGTCGTTGTTCTTTTCCAGGCCGGCATGAGAGTGACCGCTCTTAAGCGCGTTGCTTCCGTTCAGCTCGATGTTCACATTGCCCTCGCCGGTCGTGGAAACGGCGGCCTTGCCCGCGACGCTCATGTCAATGTTTACATCCTCAATGGTGACGTTTGCGGTCTGGTCTTTCTCCGCATTGATGGTGACGGTGTTTTCCGTCGAGCTTCCCTTAATGACGGGAGCGTTGTCCTCCACAGCGGCTCCGCCGCCCTGGGATACCGTCTGGCCGTTTTCTCCGGCGCTGACGGTAATGTCGCCGTCCTCCAGATACCATTCCGCCGCAAACGCGGTCACAGACAGGTTCACGACCAGCAGCAGCGCGATGATCGCGGAAATCAGTCTTCTCATTTTCATTGGATGTACGTTCTCCTTCCTCGTCCTGACCCGTACCCGTCGGGCAGACAGCCGGGGGATTGCATCGGGATATCTCCCGATGCAATGGGGTACCCCATTGCGAATTTTCGAAGGCTATTAGGTGCATACACCAATGGTAGCAGATAACATCCTTCCTGTCAAGCATTTTCCCGGCGGATAATTTTCGCTGTCTATGCCGTTGAATAAACCGCCGGACTATGCTATAATATTGTTTCCTCATAAAATGATTTCATCATTTTATGAAAGCCGTTTCACGGCAGACCGCCCAAAAATCTGTCAGGCAAACAGGAGGAAGCAACCGTGATCGTGCAAAAAGCGCAAAAAAGTGACATCGACGGCATTGAGAAAATTTACGACCGCATCCATGACAGCGAGGAACAGGGGCTTTCCACCATCGGCTGGATTCGCGGCGTCTATCCCACCCGGAAAACGGCGGAGGCCGCTCTGGAACGGGGCGATCTGTTCGTCATGGCAGACGGCGGAAAGGTGGTCGCCGCCGCCGTCATCAATCAGACCCAGGTGTACGAATACAAGGACGCGGCATGGAAGCACGCCGCGGAAGACCGCGAGGTCATGGTACTGCACTGCCTTGTGGTTGACCCACTGAAAGGCGGAAAGGGATATGGCCGCGCTTTCGTCGCATACTATGAGGATTACGCAAAACAGCATGGCTGCCCCGCTCTGCGCATGGACACCAACGTGAAAAATAAGCGGGCGCGAAAGCTGTATCACACGCTGGGATACGAGGAAGTCGGCGTCGTGCAGTGCGTTTTCAACGGCATTCCCGATGTACAGCTGGTGTGTCTGGAAAAATATCTGGGATAAGAAAAAGCTCCCTTCCGACGGTCTTTCACCTGTCGGAAGGGAGCCTGTTTTTAGTTTGCCGCTGTGTTGTCCTTATAGTAGTCCGTATCCAGAATCAGATTGTTGATCCGCACGAACTGCTGCACCTTTTGGGCCATTGCGTCAAGGGTTTCGCTGCTGGCCTCCGCTTCACCGCCGGTGATGCTGAGAACACGCTTTGTCCCCGCGTCGTAGGCGATATCTCCGGATATCCAGCTGCCGTCGGAGAACAGCGCGTATCCCTCATAGGTGGGGTCAAAGGCGTCCCGGCCTATGTAATCGTAGGGACTGTCCACGCCCAGAAGATTCAGCATCGTGGGCAGGAGGTCAGAGGTGTTCAGCGTCTTGTCCACCTTCATGGGCTGCAAATCCGCGCTCCAGATGAAGCAGGGCGTCTTTTCCAGCAGCAGGGCGTCGTCCACCCCTGAAAGGGCGTACAGGGACGCTTCGTCCTTGTAGCCGTAGGTGTAGTGGTCAGTGACACCGATGATAACGGTGTTGTCAAGCTGCCCCTTGTCCTCCAGCTCCTGAAGCAGTCGGGCAAACAGATCGTCCACCAGCTTGGCCTTGAGATAGGCGCAGTCCGTCTCCTCGTTGCCTGTAAGCCCCCGGAACTCCGGGTACTTTTTCAGCGCCCAATAGCTCAGGACTTCATTGTACTTGTAGCTCAGATGGGCAGAACGGGTGATGATGAAGTTCAGGGTCGGCTGTCCCTCCCGGAAGAACTCGGCATTCAGGCCGGGATTGTCGAACAGCAGCTGATCATCATACAGAAGGTCTTCCTCGTCCGCACCGATGTAGTCCCCGTAGCAGACGTACTCGGAATACCCCATGGCAGGAGAGAACACTCCCCGGCTGTAGAAGCTGGGATCGTTATAGTGGAAGGTCTTGGCAGAATACCCCTCCTGCGTCAGCAGGCTGGCGAGGGACTGGCGGTAGGTGTTCGTGATGTAGTCGAAAGCATAGCCACCCTGACTGCTCAGGAACGAGCCGGTATTCACGCAGAACTCCGAATTGAAGGTGCGGATGCCGCCGTAGCCCGGCGTGTAGAAGTGGGTGAAAGAAATACCCTCGGACATGAGCCGTTCCAGCGTGGGGGTGTACTCCCCGATCATCCAGTCGTCCATGGACTCCATGAGCACCAGAACCACGTTTTTCCCTTCCAGCAGGCCGGTCATTTCGTTGTCGCCGCCCACAGTCCGACCCGCAAAATAGGCGTTGATCTCCGCTTTCCCTGCCTTCTGCGCCGCGGCGTAGCTTGGCGTCAGGGGGTAGATGCCGTTTTTGTAGATGTCCTTTTCCAGCGTCTGGTACAGGCCGCAGACCTGATACAGCCGGTGGGCATTGAACATATTGTCGTAGGCCGCCTCAGCGGACTGGACTCTGCCGTAGTCGGAGGAAGCGTACCGGATGTTGCCGTCCTGCACAAACACCGCCTGCGGCAGGCAAGCCGCCCCTACCGACGCGGCGATGACCACCGCCGCAGCCGCGATTCCGGTTGACCATTTCTGCTTCCACCTTGGGAATTTCACCAGAATCACGATACCCTGCACCGCCAGCGCCGCCAGTCCCAGCCACCAGCCCATGGGGTAGCTCAGCAGGACGGAAAAATAGTCCGACCCCTCAGACGCATAGCGGAAATCCGACAGCCACATCATCTCGGAAAACAGATAAAAATACCCTGTCTGCACAGCGGCGTAGATCGCGGCGACGAAATACAAAATACCGTACACCACTCTACCCGCCTTGGCCGGGAACAGCCTGACAAAGCCGCTCAGAATCGCCGCCCACAAAGCGCCGAAAGCCAGCGGCCAGAACTGCGCCAACCGGAACTCCTCCGTATTCAGGGATAAAAAGAGAAAGGCAAACACTTCCACCAGAAAGAAGGACAGCGGCAGGAAAAGAAAATGTATACGCCGCCGTGTTTTTTGTTTGCCCGAGGTCATGCCCACGAATCATCCGCTCCTTTATCGAAACTCATGGTATTGTATCACAAAATGCCGCAAATGTACACTTAAGAATTCCTTGTATCGATATTTTTCACAAAAAATTTATTTTCCTCTTGTAAAATCTTCCTAATTGACGTATACTTAGGGGAGCTTTGAAGAAATCAGTAAGGAGAGAGGACACCCATTATGGATTTGATTACCGTCCGTGACCTGTTCAAAAACACCGAAAAATATGCCGGCGTCGAAGTGAACGTCGGCGGCTGGGTGCGAAACCGCCGGGGCAGCAAGCAGTTTGGCTTTATCGTCCTGAACGACGGTACTTATTTCACCCCCGTGCAGGTGGTGTATAACGACACTCTGGAAAATTTCCAGGAAATTTCCAAAATCAACATCGGCGCCGCTCTGATCATTCGCGGCACGCTGGTTCTCACCCCGGACTCCAAGCAGCCCTTTGAGATTCAGGCCGAGAGCATTACCGTGGAAGGCCCCTCCACCGGCGACTACCCCCTGCAGCCCAAGCGCCACTCCATGGAGTTCCTGCGCACCATCAACCATCTGCGTCCCCGCACCAACACCTTTCAGGCGGTGTTCCGCGTCCGCAGCCTCGCCGCCATGGCCATCCACCAGTTCTTCCAGGATCGGGACTTTGTGTATGTCCACACGCCCCTGATCACCGGCTCCGACTGCGAGGGCGCGGGCGAAATGTTCCAGGTCACCACCCTTGACCTGAACAACGTCCCCAAGACCG
>OHPO01000970.1_pt1 | contig 14145 bp, 12 predicted proteins | sample 1577741 | NCBI WGS metagenome assembly OHPO01 (sample SAMEA3879574, study PRJEB24766) | human gut metagenome | biome: human-associated habitat; feature: feces | place: USA | collected 1985/1987
TCTTCAAAATCACCCTGCTTCAGGTGGTGAAGCGGATCCTGCCTCCCATGTCCAACGAGATCATCACCCTGGTGAAGGACACGTCCCTGGCCCGGATCATCGCCATCGTGGAGCTGACCAAGGCCGGTGAGGACTATGTGAAGTCCGCCGGGATCACCTGGCCCCTGTTCTATACCGGGGTATACTATCTGCTGTTTGTGGGGCTTCTGACGCTGCTGTTCCGGTATCTGGAGCGCCGTCTGAGCTATTTCCGCTGAAAGGGGGGAGCATATGTCCTATCTGAGCGTTGCGCACCTGGAGAAATCCTTCGGCAGCACCCGGGTGCTGCGGGATGTGAGCTTCGACCTGCCGGAAGGGGAGACGCTGTCCGTCATCGGCTCCTCCGGCAGCGGGAAAACCACCCTGCTGCGGTGCCTGAACTTCCTGGAGCGGCCGGACGCCGGGGTGATCTCCCTGCGGGACCAGACCCTGCTGGACGGGTCCCGCCCCCCGGTGCGGGAGCGGGAGCTGCGGGAAAAGCGCCTGCATTTCGGTCTGGTGTTCCAGGATTTCAACCTGTTTCCACAATACACCGCCCTGGAAAACGTGACCCTGGCCAGGCGTCTTGCCAAGTTGCCCGGCGAATCGGAGGCGGACATCCGGGACCGGGGGCTGGCCCTGCTGGAGCAGATGGGCCTGTCCGACCGGGCGGGGCACTATCCCCACCAGCTCTCCGGCGGCCAGAAGCAGCGGGTGGCCATCGCCCGGGCTTTGTGCATGGAGCCGGACGTGCTGTGCTTCGACGAGCCCACCTCCGCCCTGGATCCGGAGCTTACCGGCGAGGTGCTGCGGGTCATCCGCCAGCTGGCCGGCCGCCGCACCACCATGATCGTGGTGACCCACGAGATGGCCTTCGCCCGGAATGTGGCGGACCGGCTGATCTTCATGGACGGCGGCGTCATCGTGGAGCAGGGGGACCCCCGGCAGGTGATCAACCATCCCCGGATGGAGCGCACCCGCCAGTTCCTTTCCCGGTACGCCGGGGTATAAAAAACCGGACTCCGGCGTCTGCCGGAGTCCGGTTTAGCTTGTCAAAAAAGGCTTTTTTGACAGGTCTGAAATAAACGGCAAAAGGGGCTGCCTTCCGGCAGCCCCTCTGTTTGCAGGGATTCTATCAATCAGTCGATCATGGACTTCAGGTTCTCGGCGACAGTGATGGGGGCAGCGGTGGCGGCCTTCACCTGCTCGACGGTGAACTCGGGGTTGATCTCGGTCATGACCAGGCCGTTCTCGGTGACTTCCAGCACGCACATCTCGGTGATGATCTTGTTGACGCAGTGGGAAGCGGTCAGGGGCAGACGGCACTTCTCGAAGATCTTGGGGTTGCCCTTGGCGGTGTGCTCCATGCACACAATGCAGTGCTTGGCGCCCACGCACAGGTCCATGGCGCCACCCATGCCGGGCATCTTCTTGCCGGGGATGATCCAGTTGGCCAGGTTGCCCTCAGCATCGACCTCCAGCGCGCCCAGGAAGCAAGCGTCCACATGGCCGCCGCGGATCAGGCCGAAGTTGCTGGCGGAGTCGATGAAGCCGCCGCCATAGGCCACGGAAGCGGGACTGCCGCCGGCGTCCACAACGTGGTACGGATCGTAGTTCTCGTCGCCCTCCTTGGGCGCCTTGCCTGCGGAGACGATACCCAGCTCAGCGTGGATGATCAGCTCCACGCCCTCGGGCAGGTAGTGGGGGATCAGGGTGGGCAGACCGATGCCCAGATTTACGACGTCGCCATCTTTCAGCTCTTTGGCGCAGCGCTTGGCAATAAAGCCCTTGATCTCAGACTTTTCCATTACTTTCTGTCTCCTTCCACGATGTAGTTCACGCACATACCGTAGGTATGGACGTTCTCCGGCTCGATATCGCCCACGGGGACGATATACTCGCACTCGGCGATCACGGTGTCTGCGGCAGTGGCCATCACTACGTTGAAGTTACGCATGGTGCCCTTGTACCAGCAGTTGCCGTACTCATCGCACTTATAGGCGCCCAGCAGGGCGAAATCGGCGTGGATGGGCTTCATCAGCAGATAATCCTTGCCGTCCACAGTGTGGCGGCCCAGGCAGAAGGGGGAGTCCTCCACCAGCGTGTCGATGCCCACGGGGGTCAGCACGCCGCCCAGACCGGCGCCGCCGGCGCGGATGCACTCAGCCAGGGTGCCCTGGGGCAGCAGATTGACCTCCAGCGTACCCTCGGTGTTCTGCTGGCCGACCTCGGGGGTCATGCCCACATGGGTGGCGATGACGCGCTTGACCTGATGGTTGTGGATCAGCTCCGCGATGCCGAAGAACTCTTCGCCCATGGGGCCAGTCGCGCGGCCCATATCGTTGGCGATCAGGGTCAGGTCCTTCGTGCCCAGGGCCACCAGCTCCTTGACGATAGCGCGGGCCTGGCCGCAAGCCAGGAAACCGCCGCACATAATCGTGGCGCCGTCGGGGATCATGGCCGCCGCTTCCTTGGCAGTCAATACAGGTTTCTTTGCCATTTCTGTTCCTCCTACTTTTTTATGACAGCAACCACTGGGCCATCTGCCTATGCAGTTGACCCAGTGGTGCCGTATGGTTTTACTTCATGCCGCGCTTGACCATTTCGGTCACGGCGAAGGACGCCACGTCGTCGGCATACTTGCCGGCGCCGAAACCGGCGTCAAAGCCCAGCTCCTTGGCCAGCTCATGGGTGATGCGGGGACCGCCGCAGCATACGACGAACTTGTCGCGCAGGCCCTCGGCCTCCAGCAGCTCGATGAGGTTGGTCAGGTTCTGGATGTGTACATCCTTCTGGGTAACGGTCTGGCTGACCAGCAGCACGTCCGCGTGCAGCTCCAGCGCCTTCTTGATGAATTCCTCGTTGGGAACCTGAGAGCCCAGGTTATAGGCCTCGATCATCTCGTAACGCTCCAGGCCGTAGTGGCCGGCAAAGCCCTTGCGGTTCATGATAGCGTCGATACCCACGGTGTGAGCGTCGGTGCCGGTGGAGGCACCCACCATCACGACCTTGCGGCCGATGTGCTCTTTGATGTATTCATTGGTATCCTCCATGCTCATCACGTCGGACTCCACAGTAATAACATGGATATCCTCGTAGTTCACGGAGTGTACGCAGCTGCCATAGACCACATAGAAGGTGAACTCCTTGTCCAGTGCGGTGTGATAGGCCACGTTGGGCTCCTCAAGACCCATCTTCTTGGCGATCTGGCGGGCAGCCTCCTCACCGCGCTCATCATCCTTGATGGGCAGGGTGAAGCTGGTCTGTACCTTACCGTCGTTCATGGTGTCGCCATAGGGCTTCAGGCGGGTCAGATCCAGCGTTGTATCGAAATCGATCTTATGGGTATTATACAGTCCGCTGCTCATTCTGCTGCCACCTTCCCTTTCATGACTTCAATAAAGGGATTGAAGTATTTGTCGTCCTTCACAACCACGCCGGCCAGGCCCTTGCCGCCGTCCTTGGGACGCTTCACGTCGGCGAAGATGCCCTTCTCGATGGTGGTGAACAGGCCCAGCTTCTCGATCTCCTTCAGCAGATCGGTGGCCTTGGTCAGCACCTCGTTGGCACGGTTGCGGATGATGCCGTTCTCTTTATAGGTCAGCTCGCTGCCCAGGTCCTTCATGGTGCGGAAGATGTACTGCGCATTCTCGATGGACAGGGCGCGGTCGGACATGAACGGGGTGTGGATGGCCTCGGTCATCATGCCCAGCAGGCACAGCCGCTGGTTGGTGAGGATGGTCACCATGTTGAACAGGGCATCCTGGATGTGACCGCGGAAGATGTTGCCGGTCATGAACTTCGTGGGGGGCATATACTTCAGCGGGGCGTTGGGGAAGATCTCGCGGGCCATCTGCGCCTGGGCCAGCTCATAGAGGAAGGTGTTCTCCACGGCGGGGTCCATTTCGAAGGCGTGGCCCAGACCCATCTGCTCCTCGCGCATACCGGCGTCCTTGGCAAAGGCCTCGTTCAGGAACTGGGAGGCCAGAACGGTGTGGGCGGCGGTGATGGCATCGTCGGTGGTCAGATAGTTGTCCTCACCGGTGTTGATGATGACGCCGGCATAGCCGTTGATCACGCGGGAGAAGTACTGGTCCACGATGGTGCGCTGCATGTTGATGTCGCGGAACAGGATGCCGTACAGAGCGTCGTTGAGCATCACGTCCAGGCGCTCCAGAGCGCCCATGGCGGCGATCTCGGGCATGCACAGGCCGGAGCAGTAGTTGCACAGCCGGATATAGCGGTGCTGCTCCTCGCCCACCTCGTCCAGAGCCGCGCGCATCAGGCGGAAGTTCTCCTGGGTGGCGTAGGTGCCGCCGAAGCCCTCGGTGGTGGCGCCGTAAGGCACATAGTCCAGCAGGGACTGGCCGGTGGTACGGATGACGGCGATGATGTCGGCGCCCTGCTTGGCGCCGGCCTTGGCCTGGATAATATCCTCATAGATATTGCCGGTGGCCACGATGATATACAGGTAGGGGCCTTCCTTGTCGCCCCATTCCTTCAGATAGGAATTGCGCTTGGCAACGTTCTTGTTGATGCGCTCCACGGTAGCGTTCACCACGGGGGTGATGGCGCCGCGGATCTCCGCGTCGGAATGGGCGGGGACCTTGCTCAGGTCCAGCTCGCCGCTGTTCACGGCATCTGCCACGCCCTGGGGATCCTTGCCGGTCTCCACCATAGCGTTGCCGATAGCCCACGCGGCACCCACGGGCAGCAGGGAGTTTGCCATCAGGTGGTCAACGACCACGTTGGGCAGAGGAACGTCCATATCGTTGACGCCATCGATACCCAGCAGACGGCAAACAGCGCGCTCCACCGTGACGGTGGTGTGCTGGTCGATAAAGTGCTGGGTGTCGTCCGCGATCTTGGCGGCGGAGGCACGGGCACGGTTGACCAGCTCAAAATTCAAGCCGAGTTTGCTTTCCATAGTTTTACCTCTTATTTCTTCACGTGACGCTCGTTGCGCAGCAGCTTGGTGGGCTCCAGATAGCGCTGCTTGGTGCCTTCGGCGACCCATGCCACGCCGGTCTTCTCCACCTTCTTCTTGCCGGTGCAGACGTCGCAGTGGCAATCCTGAACATAGTGCTCGGGCTGGGTGTAAGAGGTGATAACGCCCTCGAAGTTGCGCAGGATGACCTTACGAGGCGTCTCGGAGATCAGGTAGTTGGGCATAACAGGGGTCTTGCCGCCGCCGCCGGGAGCGTCGACCACGAAGGTGGGGATGCAGTAGCCGGAGGTATGACCGCGCAGGGCTTCCATGATCTCGATACCCTTGGACACGGGCGTACGGAAGTGGCTCAGGCCCAGGGAAGGATCGCAGGCATAGATGTAATAGGGGCGCACACGCATCTTGACCAGACCGTGGACCAGCTCCATCATCACGTGAGAGCAATCGTTCACGCCGGCCAGCAGCACGGACTGGTTGCCCAGGGGGATACCGGCATCAGCCAGCATAGCGCAGGCCTTGGCGGCTTCGGGAGTGAACTCCTTGGGGGTGTTGAAGTGGGTGTTCAGCCACACGGGATGATACTTCTTCAGCATGGCGCACAGCTCGGGAGTGATACGCTGGGGGCACACAACGGGCGTACGGGAGCCCAGACGCACGATCTCCACATGGGGGATGGCGCGCACGCGCTTGATGATGTACTCCAGGGTGTCGTCCTCGACCATCAGGGAGTCACCGCCGGACAGCAGCACGTCGCGGACCTCGGGGTGGGCGGCCACATAATCGATGCACTTGTCGATCTGCTGCATAGGCACTTCGCAGTCGTTCTGACCGGCAAAACGACGACGGGTACAGTGACGGCAGTACATGGAACACTGGTCGGTGATCAGCAGCAGCACGCGGTCAGGATAGCGGTGGGTCAGGCCGGGGGTGGGGGAGTCGGTGTCCTCGTGCAGGGGATCGGCATCCTCATAGTCGGCATACTCCAGCTCCTCAGCGCGGGGGATAGCCATCTTGCGGATGGGATCAAACGGATCGTCCAGATCGATCAGGGACAGATAGTAGGGGGTCACGGCCATGCGCAGCTTGCCCAGGGTCTTGCGGACACCCTCCTCCTCGTCGGGGGTCAGGTTCATGTACTTCTTCAGATCCTCAACCGTCTCGGCGCGGTTGGCAACCTGCCAATGCCAGTCGTTCCACAGATTTTCGGGAACGTCAGCGAACAGACCATTGCGAGTTTTCATGTCGTTTCTCCTTCACAAAAATCGTTGTTTTAGGTACGCCAAAGGCTGGGAGTCCCCCGAAGGGGACACCCAGCTTCGGTCAAATTCGTTTAGCAGTACTTCTCGTCGAACAGCTTACGCAGCTTGGGGTTCTCGCGCAGCACGTCCAGAGTGATCTGAGCGTGGTTCTTGGTATAGCCGTTGCCGATGATCATGGTAACGTCCTTGCCGATACCCTCGGCGCCCAGGGCAGCCTTGGTGAAGGAGGTAGCCATGGAGAAGAAGTACACCAGGCCGTCATCGTGGACGGGCAGGATGGCGGACATCTCGCAGGACTCAATGTTCACGCAGCAGATGGACAGATCGTACTCCTTGCCGTCGTTGGCAGCCAGAGCAGCCTCCATGACCTCAACGGGCTTGGTGCAGTCGGCCACGATCACATCGGTGTAAACGCCCAGCTCCAGCAGACCGGGAACCTGCTTGGGATTGCGGACCACGCCCACGACCTTGCCGTTGGGGCCGACCTTCTTCATAGCTTCCCAGCCGCACAGAACGCCGGACTTGCCGTTGGCGCCCAGGATCAGAACGCTGTCGCCCTCCTTGGGCAGCTTGCGGGCCTGAGCGGGAGCACCGGCCACGTCCAGGGCGGCCAGGGCCAGAGGCTCGGACATATCCTCGGGCATCTTGGCATACAGGGCGGACTCGAACAGGATAGCCTTACCCACGATGTCCACGCGGTCGATATCCTTGTGGATGGCCAGGATCTTGTCGATCTTCAGCGGGGTCATGGACAGGGAGACCAGAGAGACGATCTTGTCGCCTTCCTTCAGGTCGAAGCCGGGCTTGTTCTTCAGGTCCTCGCCGATGTGAGCGACGACGCCCTTGAACATACCGCCGGAACCGGTGACGGGATTCTGCTGCTTGCCGCGCTCAGCGACGATGCCCAGGATCATTTCGCCGATCTTCTTCTCGTCGCCGCCGCAGGCCTCAGAGATCTGAGTGAAAGAGGCGGAGTCGATGTTCAGGGAGGTGACGTCGCAGACGATCTCGTTGGAATAGACCTTGGACATGTCGTTGTCGACCTTCCAAGCAGCCTGGGTCAGAACGCCCTTGGGCTCGATAACGCGATGGGTACCGTACTTGTTGCCTTTCAGTTCAGCCATGATAAATTTCCTCCTAAAATATATTTATAATTCTTTCTTTCGGATGCTTACTTGAGGGGCTTGAGGGACAGGATCTCGCGGGCCTCAGCGGGGGTAGCGATCTCGCGGCCCAGCTCCTTGGCGATACGGACGACCTTGGCCACCAGCTCGCCGTTGGACGCGGCCTTCTGGCCCTTGCCCAGATAGATGTTGTCCTCGAAGCCAACGCGGACGTTGCCGCCCATGGCGATGGCAGCGGCCGCCATGGTCCAGGCGGCCCGGCCCACGCCGGACACGGTCCAGGTGGAACCGGCAGGGATCTTGCTGGCGAAGAAAGCCAGGTTCTCCACGGTGGCGGGAGTGCAGCCGTGGACGCCCAGGACGAAGTTGAACTGCATGGGATGGGCAGGCACCTCACCCTTCTTGGCCATGCCAAGGATGGTGTCGATGTGGCCCAGCTCGAAGCACTCGTACTCGGGCTTGATGCTGTTCTCCAGCATGCGCTTGCCGAAGGCGCGCATGGTGGGCATAGTGTTATCGAAGATCTCATCGCCGAAGTTGCAGGTACCGCAGTCCAGGGTGGCCATCTCGGGGAACAGCTCGGTGGGCTGCAGACGCTCCTCGGGGCTCATGCCGGTGGCGCCGCCGGTGGAGGGGATCATGATGACGTCGGGCAGCTCCTTGCGGATGGCGTCCATGACGACTTTGAAACGCTCGCGGCCCTGGGTGGGGGTGCCATCGTCCTCACGGACGTGGATGTGCAGGATCGCCGCACCGGCCTCGTAGGCGGACTTAGCCTCGCGGACCATCTCCTCGACGGTATAGGGAACAGCCTCGTTCTGGGCCTTAGTGACCTCAGCGCCGCAGATAGCAGCGGTAATGATAAGCTTCTCCATTGTTTCCGCTCCTTACTTCTCGATGGACAGACGCTGGCAGTCCTTGGGGGTGACGCAGGTGCCGTGGGCACGGCAGACCACCACGGGCTCAGCCAGAACGTCAGCGGCGGAAGCACTGATGTCGGGGCGGGAGACGATGACCTTGCGGGCCTCGAACTTCATGGTACGGGAGGTGTTGCCGATCTTCTCGATCTCGCCGTAGGCCTCGATGTAGTCACCGGCGTAGACGGGCGCCAGGAACTCCACGTTGTCATACGCGCAGAACAGGCCCTCATCGCCGTCGCACTTGATCAGCAGCTCGGTAGCCACATCGCCGAACAGGTGCACCATGTGTGCGCCGTCCACCAGGTTGCCGCCGTAGTGGGCGTCCTTCGCGCTCATACGCAGACGAAGCAGAGATGTCATCTTTTCCATAAGTTTTTCCTCCTTCAAAATTTTGGACGTGCATTTCCAATACCAGAGCTGGCCTCGGCACTTCTTTTGGGTATGAAAAAAGCGCTATCGGTCAAGGTCGTTGACCAATAGCGCTCCATGTATCACTACATGACAGCAGCGCCGCTTACACCGCGCTGCCAGGAACCGTACGCACAGACCCGTCCGGCCCCTTCGGCGGAAGACCCCTTCCTGCAAATTTACCGGGTGCCTGTCTCCAAATATGCAGTACCCTGTCCTCCGCGCCTCTATTGACTGATATTATGAAATTTCTATCTATAAATTATACCTTTTTCAGCGGTCTTGTCAAGTGACATTGTGACAGAAAAGACAATAATTTTTTTGTGCGATACGAATAAATTTCAGCCTTGTATTTCGGCATTTCCCCGAGAAAGCACCCCTCCCTCCATGCCCGCACCCCGCACAGAAAAAAAGCGCCCCGCAGGGCGCTTTTTTAATAGCTTTCCTCCACCATTTTCAGTATCTCCGGCTTCAGGGACAGCATCCGGCAGATATTCAGCGCGTCCCGCGGGCAGTCGGACTTTCCCTCCACCCGATACAGGCCGTAGTTCATGTGCCGCGCGATGACCGCCACGCCGTCCTCGCTGGTCACGGCCAGCTCCCGGCGGATAGCCTCCGGGTCGATATCCCGCAGGCCGATGATCTGATAGTGGGTCCGGGCGTACTCCGCCACCTTGTCATAGTGGGTGGTCAGCAGTGAGATGGCGTCCACACCGTTAAGATACCGCGTCACCGCCTGCACGATCACCGCGCCCTCGTCCGGGTTGGTGCCCCGGGCAAACTCATCCAGCAGGAACAGCGAATAGCCCTGCTCCACCTCGGAGAGCGCCTTCTGGAACTGTACGATCTCCGAACCGAAGCCGGACAGGCCGGACTGGATGGACTGCAAATCGTCAAAGAGCATCTTCACGCTGTGGAACAGCGGCATACGGGCTTTTTTGGCGCACACCAGGAAGCCCGCCTGCAGCAGCAGCACGTTCAGCGCCACCGTCTTCATGGCCACGGATTTGCCGCCCATGTTGGCGCCGGTGATGACCGTGGCCCCGGACGTCAGGGAGATGGATACCGGCACGAAGCGGCGGCCCTGCTGTTCCAGCAGGTCGCAGATCTCCGGATTGATCATATCCTCCAGCTCCAGGTCCTTCTCCGTCAGCTCCGGCTTCACACCGCCGTAGCGCACGGCAAACAGTGCCTTTTGGATAATAAAGTCCAGACGCCCCGCCGTCTCCGCATCGGAGAGCAGATCGTCCACCATAGGGGCCAGTGCCGCACCCATGGCCTTGCGGACGTGCATCTCCTCCGCGTCCTCCTCGCCGCACAGCCGGGTGCGCTTCAGGCGCAGATCGTCCTTTTCCGCGTCGGTCTGGGCGTGGAACAGCCGTTCCTCCACCTCTTTCTTGGCGCTGCGGATCTCCTTCAGTTTTGCCGTGGCGCTGTCCGGGATATAGAAGCCCCGGCTCCCGGTACCATCCGGGTCCAGCACCGCCAATGCGTCCTTCACTTCGTGGAAGGTCATGCCCTTGAAGTGCGTCACCGCGTTGATCTGCTCAAACAGCGGGCGCATACCGTCCAGCCGCTGCAAATAGCCCTTGATCTCAAACAGCTCCACATGGTCCGGCGTCTCCCCCGCCGCGCAGCGGCGCAGGGAGTTGCGGATATCCTTCATCTGGCACAGGCCGGTCATCAGCTTGTTGTACACGTCCTTCAGCTCACCGGCGGCGTTGGCCGCCTGCTCCACGTTGTACAGCTCCTCCTCCAGTGCAGCGCGTTCCTCCGGCGCATAAAACCGCAGCCGCCGGATGCGTTCCTGCCCGAAGGGCGAGCAGCCGTGCAGCGTTTCCAGCGCGTATTGCAGACCGATTTTCTCTTTTTCCTCAAACTTGACCGCGATCATGCCAGTTCCTCCTTCACATTGATGACCGGTACGTCCACCGCCTCTTTCATGCGGAACAGGAATTCATCCTTGTCGAATTTCCATCCGTAGGCGGACACCGGGTTCACGGTGACGCACAGCGTCTTCGCCGCGTCCTCCGTCTCCAGCGCCACCTCACGCACCGCCAGCTTGTCCAGCGTATCGGCGCTGAGCAGCACCTTGCTGGGGTCCTTGACCACCAGGCGGCACTTCCGCAGCACGCCGCTTCGCAGCAGCGGCACCACCATCGTATCCGTCAGTGCGCCGGTCACCAGCGCTGCGCCGTACTCCCTGACGCAGGCCTCCAGCCCATCGGGGCACTCCGGCGGCAGTGTCTCGGCCTTGGGCAGGTTCATCAGCCGGTAGATGTGCACCGTGTCGGCGATGACCTTCTCCATGCTGGCGTTGTAGCTGGCGCCGGTACACAGGATAACGCCCTCCGCCACCGCCCGGGCGCCCAGGCTCTTGCGCCCCAGCGCACCGTCGATGACGGACTTCTCTGCCCCCAGGGCAAAAAAGCTCTCAGACACCGACCGCAGCTGCGTGGTGATAGAGGGCCCCGCCAGCTGCACATAGCCGGCGCTGCGGGCGCGCATGATGACCACCTCGCCCAGCGGGGTAGGGATACCTGTGGTCATCAAAATCTCTTTTGTCACATCGCCCAGCCGCAGCATATCCTTGGCCGTGGCGATCAGTGTACCCTCACGGACAAAGATACCCGGTTTTTCCGTGCCGGTGACCACATCGGTGGACTCGCCGTCCCGCCCGATGGAGGTCAGCCCCAGCGTGCCCCGCAGATGGCCCGCCGTCAGCAGCCAGTTGAGCATGGTGGTCTTGCCCGCGTTCTTGCACATACCCACGATGGACATGGTCTTTGTTTCGTTGAGCCGCCGGATCAGCTCGTCGTGCATGGCGTACACGCCCTTTCCTTGGTATTCAGTCAATTTTTAATTATAGCATACCGCGGCGGAAAAAGAAAGGGGAGAAACGGATTTTATCCGTTTCTCCCCGATCTATCTTATTCCACAGTGACGCTCTTTGCCAGATTACGCGGCTTATCAATGTCGCAGCCGCGCTCCAGCGCTGTGTAGTAGGACAGCAGCTGCAGCGGGATCACGCCCAGCTGCGGCAGGAGCATAGCCTCCGCCTCCGGCACGGTCAACACCGTATCCACCCGCTTGTGCAGGGCCTCGGCCCCGGCCTCGGTGGTCAGGGCCAGCACCCGCGCGCCGCGGGCCTGTACCTCCACCACATTGCTGACCGCCTTATCCAGCAGCGGCAGATAGGCAGCCACAGCGATCACCGGCGTTCCCTGGCGGATCAGGGAGATGGTGCCGTGCTTCAGCTCACCGGAGGCATAGGCCTCCGAGTGGATGTAGCTGATCTCCTTCAGCTTCAGGCTCCCCTCCAGGGACAATGCGTAGTCCAGATTCCGGCCGATGAAGAACACGTCCTCCTCCTGCGCCAGCCATTTGGCGGCCGCGCGGATATCCTCCGTATGGGAGAGCACCTGCTCCATCTGTCCTGGCAGGGCCTCCAGCCCCCGTACCATAGCGCTGTATGTCTCATAATCCACGGTGCCCAGCACGTCGCCGAAATACAGCCCCAGCAGGTGTAGCACCGCCATCTGGGTGCTGTACGCCTTTGTGGTGGCCACGGCGATCTCCGGTCCGGCCCAGGTGTAGAGCACGTCGTCGCTCTCCCGGGCGATGGACGAGCCCACCACGTTCACGATGGACAGCACCCGGGCGCCGCGCTTTTTGGCCTCGCGCAGGGCGGCCATGGAGTCCAGCGTCTCGCCGGACTGGCTGATGACGATGACCAGATCGCCCTCGCCCACCAGGGGGTCGCTGTACCGGAACTCCGACGCCAGGCAGACCTCCACCGGGCGGCGCAGCAGCCGTTCCAGGGTGTATTTGCCCACCATGCCCACATGGTAGCTGGACCCGCAGGCCACGATACAGATGCGGCCGATATCACGGATCTCTCTGTCAGTCATAGTCAGGTCGCTGAGCACCACACGGCCGTCCCGGATGCGTCCGGTGATGGCGCGGCGCACCGCCGCCGGCTGCTCATAGATCTCCTTGAGCATGAAGTGGTCGTAACCGCCCTTTTCCGCGGCGTCCACATCCCAGTCGATGTGACGGTGCTCCTTGTCGATGGGCCGGCGGCGCTCGTCGTAGATACGGATACCCTCCGCCGTGATGACAGCCAGCTCGCCGTCATCCATATATACCACGTCACGGGTGTGCCGCAGCAGCGCCGTCACGTCCGAGGCCAGGAAGTTCTCCCCCCGGCCGCAGCCCAGCAGCAGCGGCGCGTCCTTTCGTGCGGCGATGATCCGGTCCGGCGTGTCGGCGCACAGGATACCCAGCGCATAGGATCCCTCCACCCGGGAGAGCATCTGGTTCACCGCCTCGAACACATCGCCGCACTGGCTGTAATACCAGGCCAACAGCTGGGCCACCACCTCCGTATCCGTCTCGGATACGAACGTGCAGCCCTTCTGGATCAGCTCCTGCTTCAGCCGGGCGAAATTCTCGATGATCCCGTTGTGCACCACGGCGAACTTTCCGTCGCCGCTGACCTGCGGATGGGCGTTCACCTGGTTGGGCTCACCGTGAGTAGCCCACCGGGTGTGGCCGATGCCCACTGTCCCCGGCAGATCCGCCCCGCCGTGGGTCAGCGTCTCCAGCGCCGCAAGACGCCCCGGCGTCTTGCGTACCTGAAGGGTGTCTCCGCTGCAGACCGCGATACCGGCGGAGTCATAGCCCCGGTATTCCAGCCGCTCCAGCCCGTCCAGCAGAATGGGGGCGGCCTCCTGACGGCCAACATATCCTACGATTCCACACATATTGATGATTCCTCCTGATTTCTGATAATGGGGAGGACAAATACGCAGACAATTTGCCTCGATTTCCGGTCGCAGCGTCTCTGTTTTGCGGTCACCCGCATATTTGCCCGCTGCGTGCGCGCCCGGACGGCGCGGGAGAGCTCCCGCCGAAGGTTCGATCCTCTCTCCTCCTCGTTATCCTGCCGGAAGGGCAGGCACATGGCGCTTGGTATGGGATTTTCCCGGGGTACCTCCTTTCTCCGGTTCTGCGTTCTGTATATCAAACGGCCTGGGGCCGGTTGCCTCGGTATAACTTTCTCTCATCGGCGCATACTGGCCATAGAAGGGGGAATGCTCATGGCCACTGCTTTTTTCCGCACCATCATCCTGTATCTGCTGCTGATCGCGGGGCTGCGCCTGACCGGCAAGCGCCAGATCGGCGAGCTGGAGCCCATTGAGCTGGTGCTGACCATGCTGCTGTCGGACCTGGCGTCGGTGCCCATGCAGGACTTCGACTCGCCGCTGATCAACGGCGTGGTGCCCATTCTGACCCTGCTGGCCCTGACCACGCTTTTAAGCTATATCAGCTTCCGCAGCGGGCGGTTCCGGTCCCTGATCTGCGGGGAACCGGCCATCGTCGTCCGGTACGGGAAGCTCCAGCAGCGGGCCATGCGCCATAACCGCATGACGGTGGACGAGCTTCTGGAGGAGCTGCGAGGCCAG
>OHPO01000981.1_pt1 | contig 14053 bp, 14 predicted proteins | sample 1577741 | NCBI WGS metagenome assembly OHPO01 (sample SAMEA3879574, study PRJEB24766) | human gut metagenome | biome: human-associated habitat; feature: feces | place: USA | collected 1985/1987
CCGGCGGGGTTCTTTGACCATACTATACCACAATTCGCCCCGCAGTGCAAGGTTTTGACTTTTTTGAATACGAAAACGCGCCCGGTTCTTTGCAGAATCGGGCGTGTTTTGGGGTTTAATACTCGGTGGGCTTGATGTGCCAGATCTCCTCGGCGTACTGACGGATAGTACGGTCGGAGGAGAACTTGGCGGCGGAGGCCACGTTCATCAGGCACTTGCGGCCGAAGGCAATGCGGTCGGCATAGTCCCGGTTGGCCTGGAGCTTGGTATCGAAGTAGGAAGCGTAGTCCAGCAGCAGGAAGTAATGGTCGGCCTGATGCCAGTCGGTGCCGTCCAGCAGAGAATGGAACAGCTCCTTCAGGGCGTCGTCCGTGGGCACGGTGCCGTCCACCAGGGTGTTGATGGCGCGGCGCAGGTCGGCGTTGGAGTCGTAAATGCTCCGGGCGTGGTAGGTGGGCTTGGCGGCGTTGATCTCATCCACGGTGTGGCCGAAGATATACTCGTTCTCCCGGCCGGCCTCCTGGGCGATCTCCACATTGGCGCCGTCCAGCGTACCCAGGGTTACGGCGCCGTTGAGCATCAGCTTCATGTTGCCGGTGCCGGAGGCTTCCGTGCCGGCAGGGGAAATCTGCTCGGAAATGTCGGCGGCGGGGATGATATGCTCGGCGTAGGAGCAGTTGTAGTTCTGAACGAATACCACTTTCAGCTTGTCGGCCACGGCGGGGTCGTTGTTGATCATCTTCGCGACCCGGTTGATATAGCGGATGATGGCCTTGGCACGGGCGTAGCCGGGGGCGGACTTGGCGCCAAAGAGGTAAACCGTGGGATGGAAGTCCGGCAGACGGCCCTCCTTCAGGCGGAAGTAGATGTCCACAATGGACAGAATGTTCATCAGCTGGCGCTTGTACTCGTGCAGACGCTTGACCTGCACGTCGAAGATGAAGTCGGGGTTCAGCGTCACGCCCTCGTGTTTGGCGATGACGGCGCACAGCTGCTCCTTCTTCAGGTGCTTGATGGCGTTGAATTCCACCACGGTCTCGTCGTAGATCTGATCTTTCAGCTCACCGATGAGGTCGAGGTTCTTCAGGAAGTCGCCGCCCACCTTTTCCCGCAGCATGGCGGTCAGCTCGGGGTTGCACAGACCCAGCCAGCGGCGGGGGGTGATGCCGTTGGTCTTATTCTGGAACCGCTCGGGGAAGGCGTAGTACCAGTCCTTGAAGCAGTCGTCCTTCAGAATCTGGGTGTGGATCTCCGCCACGCCGTTGATATAGGAGCCGACGTAAATGGACAGGTTCGCCATGTGGGCGGTGTTGTCCTTCACGATGAACAGATCCGGATGCTCCCACTTGAGCTTCTGGTCAATGCGGCAGATGATGTCCACGATCTCGGGAACCACGCTGCGCATCAGATCCAGCGGCCACTTTTCCAAGGCTTCGCCCATGACGGTGTGGTTGGTGTAGGAGAAGGTCTTCTGGGCGACGTTGAAGGCATCGTCAAAGCTCATGCCCTCCGCCATCAGCAGACGGATCAGCTCGGGGATGGACATGGCGGGATGGGTGTCGTTGAGCTGCACCGCGTAGAACTCGGCAAAGCGGCTCAGATCATCGCCATGGGCAATTTTGAAGGTGCGCAGCATATCCTGCAGGGACGCAGAGGACAGCACATACTGCTGCTTGATGCGCAGGCGCTTACCCTCCCAGGTGGAGTCGTTGGGGTACAGGACGCGGGTGATGTCCTCGGCCTTGTTTTTGGCGTCCAGCGCCCGCAGATAGTCCTGATTGTTTAAGGCGTTGAAGTCCAGCTCCTCCTCGGCCTCGCACTGCCACAGGCGCAGTGTGCCCACGTTCTCGGTGCCGTAGCCGATGACGGGAACGTCGTAGGGAACGGCCAGAACGGTATGGTCGGGGAACTTGACCTTCACGGTGTGGTTATAGCGGCGGAAGGACCAGGGATCGCCGAACTTCGTCCAGTCGTCGGCATTCTCCACCTGGCTGCCGTCGGCATCAAAGCTCTGCTTGAACAGGCCGAACTTGTAGCGCAGGCCGTAGCCGGACAGGGGAATATCGGTGGAAGCGGCGCTGTCCAGGAAGCAGGCCGCCAGACGGCCAAGGCCGCCGTTGCCCAGAGCGTCGTCCTCGATGTCCTCGAGAACCGCCAGATCGACCCCGTGCTCGGCAAACAGCTCCTTCATCTCGTCCAGAATTCCCAGATTAAACAGGTTGGAATACACCAGACGGCCGATCAGGTACTCGGCAGAGATGTAATACGCCTTGCGATTGGGCATACGGGTCTTCTTGGAATGGCTCCAATCGTCGGAAATGGCCATCATAACAGCCTGACCCAGCGCTTCATGCAGCTCCTGAGGGGTCGCCTCCTGCAAAGAAACGTCGTAGGTGTACTTGAGCTGTGCCTCCGTCCATTTCAGGATGTTCAGACAGTTGTTGTTCATGTTAGCTCTCCATTCTTAAAGCGGGTGCGCCGCCATGGCTTATTGATACGGTTCCTTCTAGACAGACTTTTGATAGTATATCATATTCCGATCAGCATGTCCAGTTGAAACCGCCCCGAAAACGGCAAACAGGAAACTTTTTGCCGGTATCCGTCTGAGCGTGGGTTCTCCGGAGGAACTCCGGGGGAAGACACCCCTGCGGCGGCGGAAAAGCGGCAGTTTCGGAAAATTGAAACGTTTCCAATTCTTGCAGATTCCCTTTTAGAATAATACTATTTTCCCATTTTGTCAAGTAAAACCGGATGTAATATCAGACATAACATTTTTTTTGCCGGGTTTTATGGATTCTGCCCGTTTTGGAAGGCCCCTATACCCCGCCCCCCGGCAATGTTAAAGGCACGTTCACATTTCGTCTATTTACTTTTCCCCGGAAGAATGGTATAATGAAAAACCATAGCGGAAAGGAGGCGGTTGTTTGAGCCGGTTTTTGGATGAATTAAAGGACTTCTGGAAAAAAGGCGACATATTTCTGCTGATCCTGTGCCTGATCGTATCCGGCTTTGGCTGCGTTTTCATTGCCAGCGCCACTTCCGCCGACAAGTTTGGCGGCAATATCAAATATATTATCATTCAGCTGGCGGCTACCGGTCTGGGCGTCATGATGTACGCGCTGGTGTCCTCCATCGATCTGGACTTTCTCTCGGAACACCGGATGGTGATGGTGGCTTTCAACTGTGCGCTGCTTCTCATGCTGATAAGCCCCCTGGGAACCGACCACAACTCCGGTAACCGAAGCTGGATCAACCTGGGCTTTATCAGCGTTCAGCCCGCCGAGGTCTGCAAGATCACCTATGTCGTTATTATGGCGTCGGTCATGTCGGCGCACCAGAACCGGATATCCAGTCTGCCGTCCGTCATGCACATGTGCCTTCACCTGGGACTGCTGGTGGGACTGAACATGGTGCTGTCCGGCGACGCGGGCGTTTCCCTGATCTTCGTGTTTATCTTCATCGGCATGGCCTTCGGCGGCGGCGTCAGCCTGTGGTGGTTTGCTTTGGCCATCGGTCTGATCGCGGCGGCGTTCCCGATCCTGTGGCAGTTCCTCGGCGAGTACCAGCAGAACCGGTTTCTGATTCTGGTTGACGACACCATCGACCCCATGGGCATCAACGAGCGCTATCACTCCATGATGAACCTGCGCTCCCTCACCGGCGGCGGCCTGACGGGGCAGGGGCTGTTCAACGGCAACCGTACCCAGAGCGGCAGCCTGTTCGCCGGGCACACGGACTATATTTTCTCGTCCATGGGCGAAGAGCTGGGCTTTGTAGGGTGCCTTGCGATCATGATTATGGAAATGGCCATCATCGCCCGGTGCATCTATGTGGGCATACACTGCCAGGACTATATGCGCCGGCTGGTATGCTACGGCGCCGCGTCGGCGCTGATGTTCCAGGTGATGATCAACACCGGCATGTGCATCGGCGTCATGCCCGTTATCGGTCTGACCCTGCCGTTGATCAGCTACGGCGGTTCTTCGGTGGTTACGATCTACGCCATGCTCGGACTTGTCTCCGGTGCCCACGCGCGACCACAAAGTCTGAGCCATGAACGATACGTGCAGCCATACAGGTAAACAAGCCTCATGCGCCCCGTCCTTTTCAGGGCGGGGCGCAAAAAAGAAAAAAGGAAATTCCGGAAAAAGTGGTTGACTTTCCGGAAAAACGTGGTATAATAAGCTCTGCTTCGGTATGGAGGCATAGCTCAGCTGGTTAGAGCGCATGCTTCACACGCATGAGGTCACAGGTTCGAGTCCTGTTGTCTCCACCAGGTATTATATAGAGGATTTGTGTAACGGTAGCACACCGGACTCTGACTCCGTTTGCGGGGGTTCGAATCCCTCATCCTCTGCCAGGTCCACTGTAGTCGTTCAGATTACAGTGGACTTTTTTGCATCAAGGGCGCTCCGATGAAAGCGGAGCGCCCTTGATGCTTTATTTGATTGCCGCGCTGTTGTTCAGCAGCAGCGTGCTGTAGAGGAACAGCACGTCCTGGCCGTGGAAGTCCAGGAATTTTCCCAGATAGTCGCTTCGGATGTACCGAAGGTCTACCAGTGTCACTCTGGCGTAGTCGTTTACCAGCAGCGGAACGATGCTGCTTCCGAAGGAATCCCGGAATACGATCAGCTCCCGGCCGGTGGCCGCGTTGGGGTTCTCAATGGTCAGCAGACTCCGGGCACCGGAGAGATACACGTCGTACAGATCTCTGCTGTCCAGCTTGGTCATGTCGTAGACAGCGGCGGTCTCCCCCGTTTCGTAGTCGTATACCCGGCAATCGTCCAGCAGCTTGCTTTCCATCAGGTACATGGTATCCGGCTGCATGGGCAGCGCCGCCTGACCGTAATACACGCCATAGAAGGGCTTTTCCAGCGAGGTGACGGTGTAATCCTCCTGCCGGGGAGAAGACACCCCCAGCGCCTGACACAGCGCCTGCGCCGCCGGGAGCAGCCGCTCTTGACGCCAATGGGTATCGGTGCGGTAATAGTCCTGAATGGACAGGCTGTCCGTCAGGCGGATGGGAGACGCCCATGGCATCCCGTCCTCCACCATGGTAAAGAGCCGGTCATAGTCCATGGACAGCTGCCCGGCGGACTGCGCCAGATAGTAGCCCTTGTCCGGGACGATGGCAAGGTAAATTTGGGAATCGGTGGAGGAAAGATAGGTTTCGTATACGCTGCTGAACCGCTCCAGTGCGTGGCTGACCGAGGCTTCGCTCAGGGGATATTCCTGTGCCGCAGCATAGCCTTGGGAGATATAAATGCCGCTTTTGTCGCTTTGCCGCAGGACGAAGCGGTGGAACAGGGATTTCGCCTCGCGGAAGGTGTCCCGCAGGGGGAACTGATCCAGACTGGCGTCCTCAAAATCCGTCATGAAGCTGCCGTCCAGCAGTTTTTTCCCCTGAATGGCGGGCTTCTGCGCCAGCTGGCGGCGCTCCGCGACGGAAATGTCCCGGCTGGGCGCCAGCCATGCCCACGCAGCCAGCACCGCCCAGACAGCCGCAACAATGATTGCGCAAATTCGATTCTTCATACCTTCGCCCCCTTAAAACCGGAAATACAGGAACGGGCTGAAGGAGCCATCCACCAGATAGGCCGTGCAGACGATCAGCAGCGCCAGCATTGCCGCGGCTTCCAGCACGACGCCCGCCTTCGTTCCATCCATGCGCCGCGCCGCGTTTTTCACCACTGGCGTGGAGCCGAGAATGCCCAGCACGAACAGGACGGCATAGCTTTTGAGATAATACAGCGTTTCGGCGGAGGTCAGGCTCAGGCTGCCGAAGCCGAACAGTCCGGCAAAGTCCTGCCCCGCCTGGGCAAGACTGTCCGCGTTGAACAGGACGAAACTGAGGACTACCGCCAGCAGCACATAGCCATGGCGCAGGACGCCCGGCAGCCTTTGCAGGACGGGAATCCACTTTTCCGCCAGCAGAAGCGCGGCAAACAGCAGCCCCCACAGCACGAAATTCCACGCCGCGCCGTGCCACAGCCCCGTAAGCATCCACACGGTGAGGATGTTAAGCACCCACCGCCACCGGCTGACCCGGCTGCCGCCCATGGGGATATATACATAGTCCCGAAACCAGCTGCCAAGGCTGATATGCCACCGCCGCCAGAACTCCGTGACGCTTCCCGAGAGGTAGGGGTAGTTGAAATTCTCCACAAAATGGAACCCCAGCACCCGCCCAAGGCCGATGGCCATGTCGGAATAGCCGGAAAAATCGAAGTAAATGTTCAGGGCAAAGGCCACGGCGTACATCCAGTAAAACAGGACGGACGTTTCCCCGCTCTGTCGGAACAGCCGGATCAGCAGGGCAAAGTTATCCGCAAGGATGACCTTTTTCCCCAGCCCTACCAGAAACCGCCGCAGACCCACCGCCGCGTTTTCCCAGCTGTGCTCCCGGTGCTCCAGCTCCCGTGCGATGTCCGCATAGCGGACGATGGGGCCTGCAATCAGCTGGGGGAACAGGGCGACATACGCGCCGAAGTTGATGAGGTTCTTCTGTGCCGGGACGCTGCCGCGGTAGACGTCGATGGTGTAGCTCAGGCACTGGAAGGTGTAAAAGCTGATGCCGATCGGCAGCGCAAGATGAAGCAGCGGAATTTTCAGGCCGGTGACAGCGTTCAGACTGCCGATGAAGAAGTCCGCGTACTTGAAAACCCCCAGCAGCCCCACGCTGATGACGATGGACGCCAGCAGCCAGCGCTTTTTCCGCTTCCGGGAGCGTTCGATGCCCAGGCCGCAGACGTAGCACAGCAGGATGGTGAACACCATCAGGGGCAGCAGCCGCAGCTCCCCCCAGCCGTAAAAAATCAGGCTGGCAAGGAGCAGAACGGCGTTTTTCCCCTTCCGGGGCGTGAGAAAATACACCGCCAGCACCGCCGGGAGGAAATAATATAGGAAGGGAATGCTTGAAAAAACCATAGACGTGTTCGCTCCTGAGAACTCTTATAAAAATGGCAGCGATTCCATCGCTGCCATTTGGGAAACTTTAAATCACAAATTCGGGTTCGCCGACGACCTTGCCGAAGGCGTCCACAAAGGACTGGGCGGTGAGGTCGTAGCTGGTGTCCAGCATAATGAGCATCACCACGTCACGGTAGCCGGTGACCAGCATGTCGTCCGCTTCCACGCAGACCCACTTGCGGGGGTTGATGCCGGACTTCATGGCTTCGGCGACGGACTTGATGTCCTCGCCCGGGGCGACCCGCACCATGACCATGGAAAAGGCGATGGAGCCGATCATCGGCTCGAACACCGCGGCCTCCGTCAGCACGCCGGCGTTATCCAGACCGGTGCTGCTCTTGATGGCCCACTGCCCTTCCTCGCTGGTGTCGGTGAGGTCGATGGTCTCGACGCCGCCGTCAAACTCCACCGGCTGCTGGGCAACGATTTCGTTCAGCAGTTCCTCCATGGTTCCCTCCACCTTGTCGGGGGAGGTGGTTTCCGTGGGCTTGGATCCGGCACAGCCGGAAAGCAGGGACAGCGCCATGGCTGCCGCCAGAATTGCAGTTAAAACTTTTTTCATGTTTCATTTCCTCCTGAAATTATTTCGGGTAAATCGTTTCTTCCAATAAGCATGCCCCAAAAACAGCAGGAGCATACCGGCGGCCGCGCCGCAGCTGTCAATGCACACGTCCCGGATGCCGGGGCTGCGGCCGGGGATGAAGGCCTGGATGGTCTCGTCGATGCAGGCAGCGGCCACGCCCAGCGCGAACGCCGGAAGCCGCCTTTTTCCCAGCATCCCGAACAGCCACCCAAGCAAAAGTCCCAACGCGCCGAACTCGGCAAAGTGGGCAAATTTCCGCAGCAGGCCGTCGCCGGAGGGAACCGCTTCGCCGGGGGTGAACACGCCGTCCAGCAGCGCCTTCAGCGTGCCGCTGATCTGTCCGGAGACTTCCGCCGGGAGCAGGGAATTGCCCCAGATAAAGACCAGATTGCAGATAAGCAGCACCGTACACACCGTCATGCGGCGTTTTGTGTGCTTCACGCCAGAACCCCCAGATGCTCCAGCAGGATTTTCACGCCCAGCAGAATCAGAATGACGCCGCCGGCAAACTCGGCCTTTTTCTCATACCGGCTGCCGAACACGTTGCCGATCTTCACGCCCAGAGCGGACAGCAGGCAGGTGCAGATACCGATAAACGCCGCCGCCAGCCAGATGTTCACGCTGCCGACCATGGCAAGGGAAATGCCGACGGCCAGCGCGTCTATGGAAGTTGCCACAGCCATGAGAAACATGGTCCTGACGGACAGGTCGGCGTCCTTTTCCGGGTCGTCGCCGGATTCGTCTTCCTTCTCCAGCGCTTCCTTCAGCATGTTGATGCCGATGATGACCAGCAGACCGAAGGCAACCCAGTGGTCGAACGCTTCAATGGCTTCGGCAAACAGCGAGCCAAGAAAAAAGCCGGTCACGGGCATCAGCATCTGGAAACCGCCGAACCAGAGTCCGCAGGTCGCCTCCGCCTTCAGCGTTGCCTTTTTCATGGCAAGACCCTTGCATACGGATACCGCGAAGGCGTCCATACTCAGCCCCACCGCCAGCAAGAAAAGTTCTCCGATTCCCATAAAAAATCCTCCGTACTGAATACAAGTCAGCACAGAGAAACGAAGAGACTGTGCCGGCCTGCAAAAGTCTCGTCATTTCAGGCTGAACCGGGGCCTCACCAGTATGTCGATTCAGTCCCGCGTTGTGCGCCGACTACTCCCTCTTCACGGCGCATTATAACAAAGATTCCTCCGCTCGTCAAGGCGAAGCGGAGGAATACACAGTTATTTTACAAATGGCTCATTGCCCATTCCACGACCAGCACCGCGGCGCTGCTGCTGAGGGCGACCACGATCAGACTCTTGCCCCGGTAGGCCAGAATCACCGCTACCACCAGCGCCGCCGCGCCGCTTAAGATAGAAGCGGTGCTGCTGAGGATGGAGGGGAACGTCATGGCCGTCAGGCAGCAATAGGGAACGTAGTACAAAAACGAGCGCAAAAAACGGCTCTTAATGGGCTTGCGGAAGATCGTCATGGGCAGGACGCGGATGAGGTAGGTCGTCAGCGCCATGGCGAGGATGTACAGATAAATGTTCATGCCGCTTCCCTCTCTTCCTTCACCGGGAACAGCGCGGCGCAGATGGCGGCGGCTGCCACGGTGCAGACCACGATGGACAGTCCCGGGGAAACGGTTTTCAGTCCGGGCGTCCAGGAAAACAGGCTGCTGAAGATCAGCGCCAGCACCACGGCGGTGGCGTAGGTATCGGCGCACAGCTCGGTCAGGTTCACCAGGGCGGGATTCCGCTCCGCGGCCCGGTTCCACACCGGGATGGGCAGGAAGATCAGCCACAGCCCCACATACAGGAACAGCACCGGCCAGTAGCGCCGCAGGTCGCTGCGGGCGATGGCCCCGTTAAAGAATGATTTCGCGGACCGCATAGTCAGCACCTCCCAGCTCATAGATGAAAATTTCCTCCAGGGTCAGGGGAATGGCCTCCAGCAGCAGGGGCGACAGGGCCTGCATCCGGTGCAGGATGTCCTCCCGCTTGCCCCGGATGATGTAGGTATACACCCTTCCCACGGCGGACCGGTGCAGCACCTCCAGTTCCGGGGGCAGGGCCGGTTCCTCCGCCGCGGCATAGGCCGCCTGGATTTTCACGGTGTTGTCCTGCAAGTCGGACAGACTCCGCTCCAGCAGCACCTTTCCCTTGTTCAGAATCCCCACATGGTCGCACACGTCCTCCAGCTCCCGGAGGTTGTGGCTGGACACCAGCACCGTGGTGCCCCGGTCGGCCACATCCCCCAGCAGCAGGGACCACACCTGCCGCCGCATCACCGGGTCCAGACCGTCCACCGGCTCATCCAGCACCAGCACCTCCGGCATGCAGCTCATGGTCAGCCAGAAAGCCGCCTGCTTCTGCATGCCCTTGCTCATCCGCCGCAGGGGCTGCTTTTCCGACAGGGGGAACACCTCCCGCAGCTTGTGATACCGGTCCCAGCTGAAGAAGGGGTGGGTCCCGGCATACAGCCGGGCCATCTCCCGGATGCTCGCCTGGGGGAAGAAGTACCAGTCGTCGGGTATCGCCGCCATGCGGCCCTTCACCGCGGGATTTTCGTATATCGGCTGGCCGTCCAGGGTGATTTCGCCGCTGTCGGGCCGGTATATGCCGGTGAAGTGCCGGATGATGGTGGATTTTCCCGCGCCGTTGGGGCCCACCAGGCCGTATACCGCCCCCTGGGGCACGGTCATGCTGACGCCGTCCAGAGCCCGGAAGCCGTCAAAGGTTTTCACCACGTTTTTTGCCTCAAGCATCGCTGTCCCCTCCTTTCCAAAGGTCCGTCCATTCCTCCCGGGTCATGCCCAGGTCCCGCAGCTCCTCCATCAGGGGCTGCACCCGGGCGGTGACCTCCGCCCGCCGCTGCCGGTTCTGTTCCCGGACCTCGCAGACGAAGGTGCCCCGGCCTGACACGGTGTATACATACCCCTCCGTCTCCAGCTGGGAATAGGCCCGCTGGATGGTATTGGGGTTGATGGCCAGCTCCGTGGCCAGGCTCCGCACTGACGGCAGTTTTTCTCCCGCCGCCAGGACCCCTGTCACCATCAGACTGCGCAGGCCGTCCCGCACCTGCTCATAAATGGGTCGGGCGTCCCGGTAATCCAAGCGTATCACCTGCTATGCCTCCTTTCATGTGTATTAGCTGTATTCATACGCTTATTATAGCGATATGTCCCGCCTGTGTCAAGCAAAATCCCGCCTGTGTCCCGCAAAAATTGCAGTAGATATTTTGGCCGGACCGGTGTACAATATGGGCAGGAACCTGAACTGGCGGCCGAATCCTGACGAAAACTTTACAGAAATTTTCAAATTGTTCATATACTTTTCTGCCGCCGTGCTACAATAGGTTGCAGTTTGTAACCGAATCTTAAACTTTGCCGGGAGGGTGCTGCAATGAAGCACATCTTTATCATCAACCCCACCGCGGGGAAATATGACAGCCGCCAGCGGATCTATGAAATGGCTGAGCACCTGCGCTCGGCTCACGGTCTGGACGTGCAGTGCATCCTCACCAAAAAACAGGGCCACGCCACCGAGATCGCCCAAAAGCTCTGTCAGACCGGGGAGTCCCTGCGGTTTTACGCCTGCGGCGGCGACGGCACCGTCAACGAGGTGGCAAACGGCATCATCGGCTATGACAACGCCGCCATGAGCGTGATCCCCGTGGGCACCGGCAACGACTTCCTGAAGAACTTCGGCGGCGATATGGACAAGTTCCGGGACGCCGAGAACCTGTGGAACGGCCCCCAGTTCCCCATGGACGCCATCGACGTCAACGGTCGGGTGGCCCTGACCATCGCCTGCTCCGGCATCGACGCGCGGGTGGCCCGGGACGTACATAAATACAGCGAGAGCCCGCTGCTGGACGGCAAGGGCAGCTATATCTACTCTCTGGCGGTGAATTTCCTGTTCAAGGGCATCGGCACCCACTGGACCATCACCCTGGACGATGTGACCACGGAGGGCGACTGGTCGCTGGTATCTGTTTGCAACGGCCGGTACTACGGCGGCGGCTTTATGCCTGTGGCCGAGGCCCGGATGGATGACGGCGTGCTGAACACCCTGGTGGTCAGAGAGGTCAACCGCCGCACGTTCCTGAAATTTGTGGGGCCGTACTCCAGGGGCGAGTACGCCAAGTTTCCGGAATACGCGCACTGCTCCTGTCCCAAGGTGGTACATATCCACTCGGAGAAGCCGGACATCGTCACCTGCCTGGACGGCGAGAGCGTGGTCAACAGCGATGTGACCATTAAGCTGCACGACAAAAAGCTGAACTTCTTCGGCCCGGAGGGCTGCTCCTGCAACCGGACGGCCCGCGGCTGAGAACAGCGCTTGAACATTTTGTGAATTTTTCAAAATTTCTCCGTTTCCCCCTTGCAAAACCCGTATAGTGTGGTATGATAATCAGCGTTAGCACTCAAGCATTTTGAGTGCTAACGCTGAAACTGTTTTATCAAAAAATAGAAATACAAGGAGGAACCAACTATGAAGCTGACACCGCTTGCTGACCGTGTGGTGCTGAAGATGACCGAGCCGGAGGAGACCACCAAGGGCGGCATTATCCTGACCGGCTCCGCCAAGGAGAAGCCCTCTGTGGCTGAGGTCATTTCCGTGGGCCCCGGCGGCACCGTGGACGGGAAGACCGTGGTTATGTCCGTGAAGGCCGGCGACAAGGTTATCACCGATAAGTATGCCGGCACCAAGGTGACGCTGGAGGACGTGGAGTATATCATCGTCAAGCAGAGCGACATCCTGGCTATCGTGGAGTGATGTGCTTTGCCGCGTACACGCCGCGGCAAAAATAATTTGATTTTGCGTGTTTCCCGGTAAATCAATCGAATTTGGAGGCATTTAGATATGGCAAAGATCATCAAGCGCGGCGACGAGGCCCGCAAGGCGCTGGAAGCCGGCGTCAACCAGCTGGCGGATACCGTAAAGGTCACCCTGGGCCCCAAGGGCCGCAACGTGGTGTTGGATAAGAAGTTCGGCACACCCCTCATCACCAACGATGGTGTTTCCATCGCCAAGGAGATCGAACTGGACGATCCGTTCGAGAACATGGGCGCGCAGCTGGTGCGCGAGGTATCCACCAAGACCAACGATGTGGCCGGCGACGGCACGACGACCGCTACGCTGCTGGCACAGGCCATGATCCGCGAGGGCCTGCGTAACCTGGCCGCCGGCGCCAACCCCATCGTGATGAAGAAGGGCATGGCCAAGGCCGTGGAGGCCGCTGTGGGCGCCATCAAGGAGCAGAGCCAGAAGGTCAACGGTACCGCCGATATCGCCCGCGTGGGCACCGTGTCCTCCGGCGACGAGACCATCGGCAAGCTGATCGCCGAGGCCATGGAGAAGGTCGGCAAGGAAGGCGTCATCACCATCGAGGAGAGCAAGACCGCCGAGACCGGTCTGGACGTGGTCGAGGGTATGCAGTTCGACCGTGGCTATATCTCCCCCTACATGGTCACCGACACCGACAAGATGGAGGCCGTTCTGGACGACGCTTACGTCCTGATCACCGATAAGAAGATTTCCTCCATTCAGGAGATCCTGCCCATTCTGGAGCCCATCGTCAAGTCCGGCCGCAAGCTGATGATCATTGCTGAGGACGTGGAAGGCGACGCTCTGGCAACGCTGCTGCTGAACCGTCTGCAGGGTCGCTTCAACGTGGTCTGCGTGAAGGCTCCCGGCTTCGGCGACCGCCGCAAGGAAATGCTGCAGGATATCGCCGTGCTCACCGGCGGCACCGTCATTTCCAGCCAGCTGAACATGGAGCTGCCTGACGCCAAGATGGAAGATCTGGGTCATTGCCGTCAGATCGTTGTCACCAAGGACACCACCACCATCGTCGATGGCGACGGCGCTCCCGAGGCCATCCAGGATCGTGCCCACATGATCCGCTCCGCCATTGCCACCACCACCTCCGACTACGACCGCGAGAAGCTCCAGGAGCGTCTGGCGAAGCTGTCCGGCGGCGTGGCCGTCATTAAGGTCGGCGCTCAGACCGAGGTCGCCATGAAGGAGCAGAAGCTGCGGGTCGAGGACGCTCTGAACGCTGCCCGCGCCGCTGTGGAAGAGGGCATCGTGGCCGGCGGCGGTACTGCTCAGGTCAACGCCATCCCCGCTGTGGAGAAGCTGATCTCCACGCTGCACGGCGACGAGAAGACCGGCGCACGGATCATTGCCGCCGCTCTGCAGGCCCCCATCCGTCAGATCGCCGAGAACGCCGGTGTAGACGGCAGCGTCGTCTACGAGAAGATCCGCACCTCCGGAAAGGTCGGCTACGGCTACAACGCCTACACCGAGGAGTACGTGGACATGATCCCCGCAGGCATCGTCGATCCCACCAAGGTGACCCGTTCCGCTCTGGAGAACGCCGCTTCCATCGCGGGCTGCGTGCTGACCACCGAGTCTCTGGTCGTGGATAAGCCCGATCCCGCCGCCGACGCCGCAGCAGCCGCTGCCGCAGGTCAGGCCGGTGGAATGTACTAAGCACTTCCCATAA
>OHPO01000989.1_pt1 | contig 13982 bp, 8 predicted proteins | sample 1577741 | NCBI WGS metagenome assembly OHPO01 (sample SAMEA3879574, study PRJEB24766) | human gut metagenome | biome: human-associated habitat; feature: feces | place: USA | collected 1985/1987
AAGCTGTTGCCAAAGATTCTTCATTGGCTAAGAAAGCTGCTTCTGACTTGGAATTTGCTAAGTATTTCACGAATGCAGAATTTATGAGCATCGCTCAGTAAGGAGCTCTTAACTCATATTAATTAGTTCCTATTAAAAAAACTATAGGGTGCCCGACATTGAGAAATGTTGGGCATTTCTTTTTTATTATCTGCAAAAGCCGTACTTTCGCGGAAAAGTATTTCAAAATGAAGAAAGTCTGTCTATTATATTTTCTATTAATCGCCCTTTTTGCCTGTAGTGAAAAGAAAACCGACAGCATCAGTCTCAACGGAGAAATCAAGGGATTGGGCAATGATACCATCTATTTATATGGATCGGATAGAATGTATGACCGTATGGATACACTGATTGTCGAAAACGACAAATTTTCTACAACGCTTTCCGTTGATACATTAGTGAGTACAACTTTATTATTCAGTGATGGAACGGAATACCCGCTCTTCCTGGATAAAGGAAATAAAATACAAATAAAAGGATCCGCAGCTGAGCTGTCCTCATTGCAAATCAGCGGTAATGCTCCTAACGAAGATCTAACAGACTTCAACCAAGAGCTGAAAGGCCTAGGTACACCTTCCGAGAAAGCATTGGAAGAGAAAGTAGAGAATTTTATAACCAAACATCCCTCTTCATTAGCCAACATTTATCTGTTGGATAAATACTTTGTACAGAAACCCCAGCCCAATCTGGAACAAATAAAACAATTGACCGACCGTATGACCGGTGACCTGAAAGACCGCCCTTACATGGAAACATTGCTAAAGCGTATTGAGGAAGAAGAAAAAGTAGATATAGGAAAAACAGCTCCTTATTTCCGTATACGCAATACAGAAGGCAAAGATATCAATCGTTCCGATTTCAAAGATAAATATCTACTGATACAGTTCTGGGCTTCATGGGATACCATCAGCCGGGAAAAGAATGCAATGTTCCGCCGTATTTATAAGAAAGAACAAAAGAACAAAAACTTCGCATTAATGGGTATTTCCCTTGACTTGGACAGGGAGAAATGGTTGGAAGCAGTTAAACAAGATACTTTGAAATGGGAACAGACTTGCGAATATTCTGGATGGGATGGAGATGTTGCCAAACTATTCTCCATACATACTCTCCCAGCCAATATCCTAATCAGTCCTACAGGTAAAATAGAAGGAAAAAATCTAGATGAAAAGGCTATTGAAGATAAGCTGAAAGAAATAGCCCGGAAAGAAAAAGAAAAGTAACCATTAATCATTAACCACTAATCACAAATAAGCACGTGTTAATCAAAGTTTTCGGAGCGGCTGTACAAGGCATTGACGCAACCCTCATCACCATTGAAGTAAACAGTTCACGAGGTTGCATGTTTTATCTTGTCGGGCTACCGGACTCTGCTGTAAAAGAAAGCCACCAACGCATTATATCCGCACTACAGGTAAACGGATACCGGATACCTACCAGTAACATCGTGATTAATATGGCTCCTGCAGACATCCGTAAGGAGGGATCTGCATACGACCTTCCACTTGCCATAGGCATGCTTGCCGCCGGAGAAGTAATTCAGTCCGATAAATTGAACCGTTATCTGATGATGGGTGAACTGAGCCTGGACGGTAGTTTGCAACCTATTAAAGGTGCTCTGCCTATTGCCATCAAAGCACGGGAATTAGGCTTCGAAGGCATCATCGTCCCTCGGCAGAATGCTCGTGAAGCAGCGGTGGTCAATAAAATTCAAGTATATGGAGTGGAGAACATCAAAGAAGTCATAGAGTTCTTCAATGGCAATCAGGAACTACCCCCCACTATTGTCAATACCCGTGAGGAATTCTATGCGCAACAAAGTGACTTCGATCTCGACTTCTCTGATGTAAAAGGGCAGGAAAATGTAAAACGTGCATTGGAAGTAGCCGCAGCTGGTGGACACAATATTATTCTTATCGGTGCGCCAGGCAGCGGAAAATCCATGCTTGCCAAACGCCTGCCTTCGATTTTGCCTCCTCTCTCACTGGGAGAAAGCCTTGAAACAACCAAAATACACTCAGTGGCAGGGAGATTGCAGGCAAATGCAGGGCTTATCTCCAAACGCCCGTTTCGTGATCCTCACCATACTATTTCTACAGTAGCGATGACAGGAGGCGGCAGTTATCCACAACCCGGTGAAATAAGTCTGGCACATAATGGCATTTTGTTTCTGGATGAACTTCCGGAATTCAATCGCAGTGTGCTGGAAGTTCTCCGCCAACCACTGGAGGATCGTAAAATTACTATCTCCCGTGTAAAAAGCAATGTGGAATATCCTGCCAGCTTTATGCTGGTTGCCTCCATGAATCCATGTCCTTGCGGCTACTACAACCATCCCACCAAAGCTTGTGTATGTAGTCCGGGACAAGTACAAAAATACCTGAACCGCATTTCCGGTCCTTTACTCGACCGTATAGACCTGCAAATCGAAGTTGTCCCCGTACCTTTTGAAAAAATGTCCGATGCACACCCCGGAGAGGCAAGTAGCATCATACGAGAGCGCGTAATACATGCCCGTCAAATTCAGGAAAACAGATATGCCGAGGTTGCTGGTGTCTACTGCAATGCGCAAATGAACAGCAAACTGCTGTCGTTATATGCCCGTCCGGACGACAAAGGACTCATATTATTAAAAAATGCCATGAACCGCCTAAATCTTTCTGCCCGCGCTTACGACCGCATATTAAAAGTAGCACGTACCATCGCCGATCTTGAGAATAGTGACCTAATACAGACTTCGCATTTAGCAGAAGCCATCGGCTACAGAAACCTGGATAGAGAGGACTGGGCAGGGTAATTCAAGGAAAAAAACGATAGTTCACTATTTTCCCCCTAATTTGCATCATTTTCCCCCTGACTCCAATAGTATTGGTGTAGATTTGCGGTAATCAAAATCTAAAACACTATGGAGACAAAGACATCATCCCGTTTTTTCCCAGAGCTGCCACTTATAATAAAGGGCAGCACGGAAACCTCACCTTTATTCTTTACATTACATCTACCCAAAGATAGTAATATAAAGCAAATACCCTTTTATCCTTTATCTTATTCAATCAATTATATATCAAAATATTACAATAACCTTGTAATGCATTTGAAATATATCTGTAATAAGTACAGCCTACTTTTGCAGTCAGAATAATATTTATAAATATATAGAAAAGGACATAATTCATAACTAAAACTTTATTTTATGCTGAATGTACAATTAAAAAGAAAGAGAACATTTGCACAAAGCATGCTCTTTGTAGTGTTCTTGCTAAGCAGTACCTTAGCATTCGCCCAGAACAAGGTGACCGGTACTGTAACAGACAAATCCGGTGAGCCGTTAATCGGTGTCAATGTATTGGAAGCCGGTACCACCAACGGATGTATTACCGATGTCGACGGAAAGTACTCCCTGAACGTAGAGAGAGGAGAAACCCTTATCTTCTCTTTTATAGGTTATAACAAACAGGAAGTAAAAGTCACTCAAAACATCATCGACGTGACAATGAGTGAGGATACAGAGTTACTGGACGAAGTAGTGGTCATCGGTTATGGTTCTATGAGCCGTAAGGATGTAACATCTTCTATTACTACAGTTAAGGCTGACAAGTTGAATGTCGGTGTATTCTCGGATGCAGCAAGCATGTTGCAAGGTAAGGTAGCAGGTCTTACTATTACATCTTCCGCCGACCCTAACGGTTCACCCAGTATTACTCTTCGTGGTGCTTCTTCTCTTCGTGAAGGTGCTGCCATGAGTCCTTACTATGTCATCGACGGTATTCCCGGAGTGGATATTTCCATGGTTGCTCCTGATGACATAGAAAGTATCGATGTTCTTCGTGACGCTACTGCTACTGCAATCTATGGTTCTAAAGCAGCAAATGGAGTTATCATCATCAACACTAAGAAAGGTAAGAACGGCATGGAACGTACCAACGTAAGCTATAGCGGATACGTTGCTTTCGACAACATCTTGAAGAAGATGGATATGGCTACCGCAGACGACCTGCGAGCATACGCAAAAAAGAACGGACTAACACTTGCCAACGACCAAGGCGCAAATACAAACTGGCAAGATGAGGTTCTTCGCACTGCTATCAGTACAAACCACAATATCTCTATCAATGGTGGAGCACAAAAGACTACCTACATGGCAAGTCTTAACTATATGGATCGCCAAGGTGTAGTGAAAGGCTCTAAAATGAACAGACTGAATGTGCGTTCCTTAGTTACCACTAAGGTATTGAAAGACCATCTGGACCTTTCGGTAGGTGTAAATGCAAGATATGGCAAGGCTGTAGGTGTTCCTATGAATAACGAAGGTGCGTCCGTCCTTGATGCGATGAACTACTTCTCACCGACTCTTCCTGTTAAGAACGAAGACGGTTCATGGACAAAAGGTTCAGGTTCAAAGAACTACAACCCATTGTCTCTAATCAATGAAGATACGTCTGAAACTATCTTCAAGAATACTCAGGTGATTGGCAAGGCAACTCTGAAGGTTATTGAAGGTCTCAACTGGAATGCCAACTACTCATTTACAAACAACCAGCGCACATATAGTTCATACGATACACACAACACTCAATTAGAGGGTGTAAGTGCATACAATGGCCGTGCAACCCGTTCTACATATTTCGGTCACGAACATTCATTCGAGACTTACGGTAACTACGATACTACTATCGCAAATGTACACAAGCTCTCTCTTATGGCTGGTTACTCTTGGGAAGAGAAGATGAGTAACGACGGCTTTGGCTTGACAGTTCACGACTTCTATGATGATGTCTTGAAATGGAATCAACTGACTTATGCAAGTACTATTGATGGTATACCTGCTGTAGAGAGCGGAACAAAAGAGACTATACGTAATATATCATTCTATGGTCGTGCAAGCTACTCTTACAATAGCAAATATATGATTCAAGCAACGATACGCCGTGACGGTTCTTCTGTATTCGGCAAAGACCACCAGTGGGGCACATTCCCTTCCGTATCTGTAGCATGGAACATCACAGAAGAAGGATTCATGAAGAATCAGAACCTCTTCAGCAACTTGAAGCTGCGTATAGGTTACGGTGTCAGCGGTAATGCCCTTGGCTTCGGTGCCTATACAGCAGTTGCCACTTACGGTGCATCCGGCTTCTTCAACTACAATGGCAAGGACTGGCGTACACTGGCTGCGACAAAGAACGCCAACCCCGATTTGAAATGGGAAAGCACAGGTATGCTCAATGTCGGTATTGACTATGCTTTGTTCAATGGTCGCATCAACGGTACTATTGAGGTCTACAACAAAAAGACCAAAGACTTAATCTGGGATTATCCGGTTTCTACAAACATCTATCCTTTTGGAACAATTGCAGCCAATGTAGGTAAGATAACCAACAAAGGTATCGAGTTCTCTATCAATGCTACTCCGGTACAGACTGAAGACTTCACTTGGAATACAACATTGAACCTTTCTCACAACAAGAATACAGTAGACAAATTGTCAAACGACAAATATCAGGTAGGTACATTTACACAAGGCGACCCCATGGTAGCAGGTGTATCATCCAATGGTTACACTCAACGTATTATAGAGGGCGAAGCTCTGGGTACATTCTATACTTATGAATTTGCAGGCTATAAAGACGGTAAGGCTACTTACTATGTAAGAGATGAAAAGACAGGTGAACGTACTGGCGAGACTACAAGCGAACCTGCATTCAAAGACCGTACTATCACAGGTTGCGCACAGCCTAAGCTAAATCTTGGTTGGAACAACTCATTCAACTACAAGAACTGGAACGCTACCATATTCATTACAGGTGTATTCGGTAACAAGATCTACAATGGTGCACGTGCCAACTATACAAGTCCTGAAATGTTTGCAAACGGAAAGAATGTACTTAAAGAATTTATAACAGACCGTCCTGCGACAGATACCGGAGGTAATGTTCCTTCTGACCGTTTCATCGAGAATGGATCATACCTTCGTTTATCTAACTTGACATTAGGTTATACTTTTAAGAATCTTGACGGTTGGTTACAGAATGTTCAACTCTATGTTACTTGCAACAATCTGTTCACTATCACAGGATATAAGGGACTTGACCCTGAAGTAAACATGGGTGGTCTTGCTCCGGGTGTTGACTATCGTTGGAGTACATACCCTCACTCTCGTACAACAATGGTCGGTTTAAAGGTTAACTTCTAATTATAAATAGAGATGATATTTATGAAAACTAATATAAGATTATTATTTACGGCTTTAGTAACCGGCTGTACTAATTTAGATGTTGATGTAGAATCTCAATATACAGAATATCCTACCAATGAGATTGCTGTTGAAGCAAAGATGGCTGATGTGTACTATCAGATGCGGGATGTATTCGGACGTAGATATATGGAAGCACAAGCTTTGTCAAGTGATGAATATACAGCTGTATCATACGGTGGTGGATGGTATGACAGTGGTGCATACGCACATCCAAGTCTTCACAACTATACATACGAAGATGCAACCATCGACTGGATGGGACAACTTACATCAGGTATAACAAAAGCAAACAAGATTATTATTGAATTGGGAAGCAATGAAGCTGGTGCAACTGTCGCTCCTGCCCGTGCAATGCGCGCTTTCTTCCATTTCATATTGATGGACTGCTGGGGTGATGCTCCAATCCTTGACCATGCAATGGCTGAAGGTGAGACTATAGACCGTTCACCTCGTGCTGATGTAGCAAGGTTCATAGAGAGCGAACTTAAAGAGATTATCCCTCAACTTACCGATGAAGTAAATGCAAATACATACGGCAAACCGACAAAATGGATGGCAGAGGCTCTTTTAGCAAAGATATACATCAACTGGCCTGTATATACAGCAGCTTCTGTTGATCTATATGATGCAGCTACTGCAAAAAATGAAAAGCTGAATGATTGCATTGCACTTTGTGATATAATCAAATCTGGCAAGTTCAATCTTGGCTCTATGTCGTATAGCAAGAAGTTCGGTCCGGACAATGGTTCACATGTTGAAGATTTCATATACGTTATGCCATACGATACATATACAGCACAAGGTATGCAGTATGGCCGTTCTCGTTGCTGGAAAGATATCAAATCATGTGCAAAAAGCTACTTCGGTATGAAACTGAGTCAGTCCGGCGGTGGTTACATTACTATGACTCCTGAGTTCGCAAGTTTGTTCAATCTTGAAGGTGATCAACGTAACAATTGCGTAATAGGTGGCACTGTTCATGTATATGATCCTAAGACTTATCTTCCAACAGATGAAATTGCCGTAGATAAAAACGGTAATCCTATTGTACTTACTAAAGAGATTACCCTTGTAAAAGAAGGAGATATTGAGCTTGGTGTAGGTGATAATATCAACGGTTATAGCCAAGGCTATCGTTCTGTGAAGTTCTTCGTTATAGACGATGATTTCAAGAATGGCAGAAATCAGTCAAACGACCTTCCTATATTCCGTTATGCAGACATCTTGCTAACTAAGGCTGAAGCTATAGTACGTGGAGGTTCCGCAACCAACGGTGATACAGCGATGAGCCTCTTCAATGAGATTCGTAGCTACGTTACTGCTCCTACAATTGACCATACTCCATCGCTTCAGGAACTTCTTGATGAGCGTGGACGTGAGTTCCTTGATGAGAACTGGCGTAGGAACGACATGATACGTTTCGGTACATTCGAAAGCGAGTTCTTCCCACATTATAAAGGATTCCCAACTGCCAACTTCGATAAGACACGCCGTATATTCCCACTTCATAAGGATATAATGAATACGAATCCCAACTGGAAACAAAATCCAGGCTATTAATTGAATCCATCAAGGTAAAATAAACTATTGTTTTCTTTTAACTCAAAGCCCCGCATTGCAGCCGATACACCCAAATCAGTCGGTTGCAATGCTCGGCTTTTCCATTAAAAAAACTCCGCCAATGAAAAGCAAAATAATCACACTATCCGTCCTGCTACTGTTCTCTGCAAATACCTTTGCACAGGACACCAGACTCACAGATTACGTAGACCCACGCATTGGTTCCGAAGGACTGGGACGCGTCTTTATCGGTCCCTCCTGCCCCTACGGGATGGTGAAACCCTCACCGGACTGTACCCCACGCCCTAATAGCGGCTGGCTACCCATGCCCGAACAGGTAGACGGTTTCTCTCAGGTACACGTCAGCGGAACAGGTGGCGGACCTAAATATGGCAATATCCTTGTAATGCCTTTCGGCGACGGAATGGACCGAACAAAGCATATCGATCACCGCAAGTACGAAACTATTAAATTAGGATATTATACCACCCAATTCCAAGCTTCCGGTATACAAACAGAAATAACTACCGCACCTAAAGCCTCATTCTATCGTTTCACCTATCCCAAAGACTCTCTGAAGTCACTGGCCATCGATGCCGGATTCTTCTTAGGTGAAAGTCCCGTACCCGATGCACGCGAAGCACAACAATTTGTAGGCTCCGAAATACAAATCATCTCCGACCGAGAAGTCATCGGATATAGCCGTATCCGTGGCGGATGGAACAATGGTCGTGCCTACACTGTCTACTTTTATGCAGAAACGGATAAACCTTTCGTAAATACAGCTACCTGGAAAGGTGATAAGATAACAAATGAAAAGTTCCAATACGACTCACATCAAAAGACCGGAGCATTACTACGCTTCAATTCATCTGAAGAAGTAGTGCAATTGAAAGTAGGTATCTCCTTCCTCAGCTCACTGAAAGCCCGCCAGAATGCTCATTCCGATATTCCTCATTGGTCATTCGAGACCGCACATCAGCAACTTCTGGCTCAATGGGAAGACTTACTCCAAAGAATTGAAATCTCTCCCCGTACCCCCGAAGCACAGAAACGTATGTTCTATACCGGCCTCTATCACACCATGATTATGCCTGTAGACCGTAGCGGCGAGAATCCTCTCTGGGCAGATAATGAGCCCTATTATGATGACTTCTATGCTATCTGGGACACTTATCGCACTTCTTCACCGCTTATTACCCTGATAGATCCGAAACGTGAAACAGACATCGTCCGCTCACTCATCAACATCTACAAACGAGACGGTTACATGCCTGATGCCCGGAGTGGCAACTGCAACGGACGCACACAAGGCGGTTCCAATGCTGAGATCGTAATAGCCGACGCCTTCGTAAAAGGCCTGGAAGGAATAGATTATGAACTCGGCTTGCAAGCCATGCTGAAAGACGCAACCGTCTGTCCCGGCGACCGCCATGAAGCGGAAGGACGCGGTGGCCTGACCCATTACCTGCAACTGGGCTACATCCCCTACGGCATTCCTCGTGCCGGAAACCGCACCGTGGAATACTCCTATTGCGATTATACCATTGCCTTGGTTGCCAAAGGGCTGGGAAAAGAAGATCTTTATCAGCACTATCTGAAGCAATCCGGAAACTGGAAGAACCTCTGGCGTGACGATTATGAACATGCCGGTGCCAAAGGTTTTATCCTGCCCCGCGATGAAAAAGGCAACTGGCTCGATGAAATCACTTTCGGAAAATCCAATATACAAAAACCGACCTTTACCTATACCCCCGTCACTTTCGAAGGTCCCTGGTACACACCTTGGTGGGACATGTTCTTCTACGAGGCTTCCTCATGGGAATATTCCTTAAGCATTCCGCACGATGTTCCCGGGCTGATAGAGAAATGCGGTGGTGCAGAAAAGTTTGAAGCACGCCTGGACATCTTCTTCGACCGGGGATTCTTCAATGTAAACAATGAACCTTCTTTCCTCTCCCCTTGTCTTTACCATTGGCTGGGAAAGCCCTACCGCAGCAGTGACCGTATCCACGAAATCATTGCCAAGAACTATAATGACGGACCTATAGGACTACCGGGTAACGATGACTCCGGTGCCATGTCCTCATGGCTTGCCTTCCACATGATGGGACTATACCCCAATGCCGGACAGAACTATTACCTGATTAATACTCCTTTACTGGAAGAAACGATCTTCCGGTTAGATAACGGAAAGATTTTCAAGATTTCCACTCAGGGACTTTCTGATAAGAACAGATACATACAATCCGTTACATTGAATGGAAAAACCTACCCCTACTCAGCCATACGGCATAAAGACATCATTGCAGGTGGCGAGCTGATCCTGAAGATGGGAAAGAAACCGAGTGAATGGGGCAAACAATTATTGTTGAACGAAGAGAACGAGAAGTTATGAAGAAATATATGATTCTATCCGTCTTGCTATGTCTGGGCTTCACCGGAAGTCTATTTGCACAGAGCATTCTGCCCGACACATTGCTATTTGTATTCAAATTACACGGGCAGACACGGAAATACGAAATGTCCTTCCAGGAAAAGCAAGACTCCATATACCTGCATTGGGGAATAGAACGCAATTTGAAATGGCAATCAGGAAGCTATACCATGGGATCCGAATCCGTAGAACAAGCTACACGGCTCAGCTTCCTGCAACCGGAAGATGGTAAGCACGTACAGCTCTCCCCGGAGGAAACTGTTTATTTCCTTTCCCGTTCCGCCTACAAGCAATTAAAGGAGCAGCGAACACTTGTCTACAATCAAACGACGTACTCTGTCCTGGACAGTAACGAACAGGCTTTAGGTTATCCGCTTATTCATGTGAAGGATGCCGTGGAAGGATGCGAGATGTGGATACTGGATAATCCTAAATTAGCGTTAGTATGGAGAACTTGTAATAATCCGTTAGGGGTTAACTGGGAAGTAGAATAATAAAAGAATCCCCGTCTCTGCATTTATATTCAGAGACAGGGAAAATTAAATTCATGGATTGGAAATTCTAATCCTCAAAATCACTAGATAAAATATTAATTACGCAATATAATTACCAAACTTCAAGCCAATAGATTACATAATTCTTATAAATAATAAGACCTTTGGTATAGCCATGTAGCCACTCTTCAGGTAAACCAACACCGGACCTTGAAAGGCAATCATCCGATAAGAAGCGACCTTTCTCTGCATCAAGAAGATAAATAACGTAAGCATTCTATTTTCCGCCTTGACACCCATGATTGTAAATCCAGATGAACGAAGTAAGCTTTTAAGTCAAAAATCACTAAGAAATAACCCCTGACCAGACTAATTATTTATAGTAAAGGTCAGGGGTATGTAAGATTAGCAGATTAAAAATTCCAATACTCCGTTCAATCAGATTGAATATCCAGTTGAACAAAATTCTTAAAGACTATTTATCCAAGCTAAATTCTTGTTCTAATTCCATCTTACGTTTAAAATAAATCTGATATGCAACTTTTTCCACATCTACCAGTTGTTCATAGTGCATATCATCAAAAACCAATTCATAATACCCCCAAACAGCTTCTCTATAAGGGTACTTTTCATCCGCACAGCAAAAAGCTTTGTAATACCAAAAGGAAGGAATTTTATTATCAATGATCTCAAAAAGCGGATAAGGATATGCCGAAATATATCCTCCGTCATCTATCAAATAATCCAAAGCTCCTTCACCAAACAGCATACCCATCACTAGAAATTCTTTACCAATTTCCAATCCGAATTGCGTATATTCAGTAGCACCAAATCGACCTAATTGTTCTTTTTTTAAAGACTTATACTCGTATTGTCTTATACTCTTTCCTGTATTATTAATGCAACGTACTTTCATGAATCTATTTAAATTTAAAATCATCAACTGCTTTCAAAACACCTTCTTCCCATTTTCCGACATAGTGTATCACTGTTTTACTTCCATCTAATCCGGTATGTATATATTGCATCTTTCTCCAACCAAACCAACGTGGGTCATTTATAGGCTTCATTCTTTCAATTATTTCACCTGCAGCAGGATTTGCTAGAATTTCTTGCATCGCTAATTTTTCTGTTAGATTTCTTGAAATAGACCTACCTGTGTTTCCAAGTCCTAAAGGACGCAATAACGGACTCACTTTAGCCATCATCTTCCTGAGTATCCACCCTATAGCTTTACCAACCAGAGGTCCACCAAGTTCACCTGCGCCACTCCAAACTAAGAACTCTCCTATCGGTCTTGCAATAGCATCCGTCCCTCGCGATACAAGTCCATTGAACAGCCTTGACTTGGAAGCCTCCGATAACAGACTATTCTCACCAAGAAAAAGGTTCTGCAACTTAGGGCTGGAAGCGATCAGATCAAAAGCATTGACAGGCTTGTTGGCTACAATACCACCGTTCTCATAGTAATTGACATACTTACTTTTACTGATTTCTATAGAGACTGAAGATCCGACCCATGTCCATCCTTCAGCGATGTCGCCACCTCTTTCAGCCCAATGATAATTGCCGTCACTATCCTTATACCAATCCGCTCCCGTAGGATCTATCCTATTTATAGGATTACCTCCACAATAAACATAAGGAGAGGTCGGGTAATACTTTTCGGATGAAGGATCTACCGTAGTAAAGATTCCCAGTGCCGCATCATACTGCCTTGCCCCATAATCATACCAGTTCAATCCCTTCTTTGTATCCAGTTCCTTGCCGTTGTATTTGTAAGGCTGCACACTACCGAGGTCAGCTATCAGACCGCCAAAAGGATAATAGTCATTGCGCTCCTCAACCTGCCCCCCGCTACTCGTGGGGGCTCCCATCACTAAACGGACATTCCCCAAATGATCACGGTAGAAGTAATGGTATATACCGTCGCTCAAGGAAACATAACCCTCTTCGGTAAGAAGATACTTACGGACACCATTTTCATAGATCACGTTCCCACAATAGTCCATTGTCGTGGTAGTAGAACCCACTTTATACAATGTGCGGAGCTTCGTGCCGTCTGCCGCATACGTATAAGTAATGGTGCTGCCATCGCCGAACGTGACCTTGTTTGGCAAATTTAAATAATTATATTGAATTCCAACGATTCCTTTATTTAAATCTTTTGTTAAATTACCGTTGGCGTCATAAACGTATTCATTGTCCTGCTTTACAGCATCTTTAAATTCAAATCCACCACCATAGGCAGAAGCAGTGGCAGCATCGTCCACACGCGTTATCCGGTTGCCCTGCAGGCTGTAGGTCAGGCTGTCGATCAGACCGAAGCTGCCGGCACCCGTCTGGCCGTAACGACTGAGACCAAGAATGTTGCTGTTCTTGTCATAAGCGGTGACGTGCTCGGCAAAGTTCCCCGCAGGAAATTTAGGGTCATAGGCAGAGCCACTAAAATGAGCGTCGGTCAAACGGTTCAGCCCGTCGTAACGGAATTGGTAGCAACGCTCGCGAGGAGGACCGTTGAAGCTAGACTTCACACTGCTAATGTTGCCGTTGTAGCACTTTACGGGATTGTCACCAGTATAGTAGTAAAGCGATTCACCGAAGAAATTACCGGAGATGCTTGTCAAGAGGGCGCGCACATTATACTTGTATTCCTGCCGGTGAAGCGGAAGACCGTGCAGGTTCTTCTGCTCCAGACGTCCGAGGTCATCATAGATATAGTCTGCAAGGGTCACTTTAATACCGTTCAAGGTGTGTTCTACCTTAGCCAGCCGGTCATTGTGATCGTAACTGTAAGCATACGTCTCAGTCAACCTGTCATTACCGGCTGCGCTGTGAACATGTGTCACCACAGAAGGATTGCCACTGAAAGTATAAGCCGTTTCAGTTACATCAAACCCGTCAAGCAGATTATTTTGCACACTCTTCACCATACGTCCCTCTGCGTCATAATAATACGCAGTATAAATCCGGGAGAAACTGCCGGGAACAGCAACGGAGCTTCCGGTCAGCATGCCCTTGCCGTATTTTTTGTCAGCTTCATTTATGCTGTAAACAATATCGTCGAAGCCGGTAGTACCTAAAAAGCCATACCCATCATAACAGTTAGAAAGTTGGAGTTCGGAAACAGAATGATTTTCTATACTCTCAGTCTCCCCCTGCTCGGTCAGACGGCCGAACTTATCATACAGATAATAAG
>OHPO01000994.1_pt1 | contig 13922 bp, 17 predicted proteins | sample 1577741 | NCBI WGS metagenome assembly OHPO01 (sample SAMEA3879574, study PRJEB24766) | human gut metagenome | biome: human-associated habitat; feature: feces | place: USA | collected 1985/1987
GATAAACGAGATCGCATTGGCTTTTTAACTTTTTGATTTGTAAAAACGCGAAGGTTCCTTTAGATTGAGATTCGGGAAATAGATTTTACGAATATTTAATTATGCATGTTGTATAATTAGGCTATTAAAGGAGAAATATGATGTTTAATGAAATAATAGAATCAAATAAGTATGTAATAGAAAATGCAAAATATATTCAAATAAATAAAGATGAAATAAAAAAGTTTGCAAATGGAATACAAGAGGTAAATATAAAAAATTGGTTGTACAATTCCCCATATAATTTATTAGATGAAAATGTAGAAACAATAATAACATTTTTACTATATTTTGAGGCTATAGACTTTTCTTTTTGGGGAAGTCCAAAATGGCAAATAGAAACAATTAACGGAAAAGAAGATGGCTCTATGGCACTTATGTTTGCAATGCTAAGATATATAAGAGAAAATAAATCATTTGATAATTTAACAAAAGAAAACTTTAAAGAATATCTAAAAGGTAATGTAGAGATTCCTCTTTTTGAAGAAAGATTTAAAATTATAAAAAATGTTAATAAAGTTGTAAACGAAAAATTCGGTGGAGATTTTTACAATGCAATATATAACCTAACAAACGATGAGGAATTATTTAAATTAATAATAGATAATTTTGAAGATTTTAAAGATATAAGGACATATGAAGGTAAAACAATATATTTTTATAAATTGGCACAATTATTAACATCAGATATTTTGCATATAAGGGAAAAGAAAGAAAATATAAAAGTAGACTGCTCACATTTAGTTGGATGCAGTGATTATAAAATACCACAGGGCTTACGAGCACTAAATTTAGTAAAATACAATAAAGAATTGGTAGATATAGTTGACAATAAAGTAGAAATAAAAGAAAATTCAGCATATGAAGTAGAAATCAGAGCAACAGTTATATATGTAATAGATGAAATAAAAAGATTATTAAATAACAAAGTAAATGCAATAGAATTAAATGATTATATTTGGCTTATGTCAAAGAATAAGGAATTACCAAAAAGACCCTATCATTTAACAAGAACTACAAATTATTAATCAAAATTTAGGTAGGAATTTGAGGTAGAGATTCGAGGTAGGGATTTGGGGACGTTCCTTAAATCCCTGTAAATATATAAATTAGGAAGTAGATGTAAATGAAAGTTTTATCACTAATGGAGCCATGGGGAAGCTTAATTAAAGAAAAAGTAAAATATATCGAAACAAGAAGTTGGAAAACAAACTATAGAGGCGAGTTATACATCCATACTAGTATAAAAAGGATTCCAAAAAATGACGAAAGAATACGAGAACTGGTTAATTTATTAAAAGATAAAGATATAAAATATGGATATATAATTGCAAAATGTAATTTAGTAGATTGTATTTATATGGATGAAGAATTTATAAATAAAATAAAAACAGAAAATCCAACAGAATATAAATGTGGGGAATATAATATTGGTAGATATGCTTGGGTATTAAAAGATATAAGAAAAATAGAACCAATACAAGCAAAAGGACATTTAGGAATTTGGAATTATTAAATGTGCAAAATATTAGAATAAAAATTAAAAAGGGAAAAAAGGAACGTCCCAAAATCCCGAGGAACGTACTAAATAGGAGGAATGTTCCCAAATCCCGAAGGAGGAAAAAATGGAAGTATTATTTGCAACAAACAATCCAGCAAAAGTAAAAATATATGCTAATAGACTAGAAGAAAATGGGATTAATTTAAAAACATTAAATGACTTAAATATAGCTGATTCTGTAGAAGAAAATGGAAAAAATTCCATAGAAAATGCCATAATAAAAGCTAAAGGGTATTATGAATTTGTAAAAGTACCAACTATTGGTATGGACAATAGCCTTTTTATAGAAGATATAGATGAAGCAGATCAACCAGGAACACATGTAAGAAGAGTTCATGGTAAAAGACTATCAGATAAAGAAATGATAGAATACTATACAGGGTTAGTAAAAAAATATGGCAAGAATTTAAAAGCTAAATGGGTTTATGGAATGGCTATATATGATGGAAAAGATGTACAAACTTTTACATGGTCAAAGGGAGATTTTTATTTTGTAGGAAAACCATCGCCAATTTTAAATGAAGGTTATCCTTTAGACTCTATAAGTGTATTGCCAGACACTGGTAAATATTTTGTAGATTTAACTAGAGAAGAAAAAGATGAGTACAAAAATAAAAATGCAAAAGATGATGATGTAATAAAATTTATTTTATCAAGCTTGAACTTAGGGGACGGTCCTAAAAGTTCAAAAAGGTAACATAAAAATGAACTTTAAGCTCCGTTCCTAAAGTTCATAAAATGGAGGAATAATGAGAATACCAGATGAATTAGAAGCTAAAATAGCAAATGAAATAAATAATATAAAGCTGACAGATTTAAAGAATACTGCAAAAATTTTAAGTGATAGGTATATGAATGCTAAAAGAACAGGGCAAAGTTTATTAAATAAAAATCTAGAGGTTCTTGCTTATTCTATTATTAGGATGTCGGCTACTTTTTGTGCGATTAATAAGGCACTAGAAGAGACTTTAAAAAGATATAATCCTAATATAAAAACAGTGCTAGATATAGGTTCTGGAACTGGAGCGGGTGAATGGGCTGTTCTTAGCAATATAGATGTAGAAGAAATTTCTTGCATAGAGCGTGAAAAAGAAATGGAGAATATGGCTAGAAAATTATTGGTAGGTCATAACAATATAAATTGGAAAAATCAAGATATAGTTCAAAGCAATATTACTGATAAAGCAGATTTAGTAATAACTTCGTATATGATAAATGAGCTTAAAGAAGCGAGCAAAGAAAAAGTAATAAAAGAAATCTTACAAGCTTTTAACATGTTAGTAATATTTATAGAACCAGGAACTCCAGAAGGATTTAATAATATAAGAAAAGTACAAAGGTTAGCAATAGAAAGTAACTTGAATATAATAGCACCATGTACTTGTCAGACAGAATGTAGTTTGCCAGTAGATGATTGGTGCCATTCTACAGTTAGAGTAGAACGAAGTAAAGTTCATAAATTTGTAAAAGATGCAGATGTACCATATGAAGACGAAAAATTTTCTTATATAGCAATTTCAAGAGATAAAATAGATAATAGTGGTGCTAGAATATTAAGACATCCTAACATTTCTAGTGGCTTTATAAAAGTTAAATTATGCAACAATGGAAGTATAGAAGAGAGATCAATAACGAAGAAAGAAAAAGATTTATTTAAGAAAGTAAAAAAATTAAAGTGTGGGGATTTGATATGATTAATTTAGAATTATATAAAATATTTGTTTTTGTGGCAAAGGAAGAGAATATAACTAAAGCAAGTGAAAAACTAAATATATCTCAACCAGCAGTAACAAAGCATATAAAGAATTTGGAAGAACAATTAGGCGTTACTTTATTTAAAAGAAATAAATATGGAATGGAGCTAACAGATAAAGGTAGAGAATTATACAAAGAAGTAGGAGAACCTATAATAAAAATTTATAACGCAGAAAGAAAATTTAGAAGTAGCAGAAATATAAATTTAGGTTCACATGTTACAATGCTTAGTAGAATGTTTGGAAAATGTATTGCGGAATATTATAAATTAAATCCAACTAGCCAAATAGAAGTAACGAATGAAACATTTAATGATATGTTAAATATGTTAGAAAATCAAAAACTTGACATTGTACTTTCTAAAAAGGTTGATGAAAGTGTATATAATACAAACAAGATTGAATTTATTAAATTAGGCCTATTGCACGATATATTTGTAATTAATACGAATTCTAAATATAAAGATAAGGTCTTTAATAAAAAGGAGTTAGCAAAAGAAAAGATATATACTCCAAAGAGAACATCAATTACTACTATAAATTTAATGAAAGAATTAAACCTAACAGATGGCATGGAAAATATTAAAAACATTACATATACAACAATGCTTGGAATTCTAAAAACTGAAGATAGTATTGGACTTATAACAAAAGAATACATAAAAGATGAATTAAAAGAAAATAAATTAGCTATCTTAAAAACAGATTTTGAGTTTGACCCAATGGAATTTGGTATATATATAAATAAAGAAAATAAGTTTAAAGAATTAAAAGATTTAATTAAAATAATGAAAAATGAATTTTTGCAGGTATAACAATTGGTTATATCTGCATTACTTATTTGTATTTTACATAATCTATAAAAATGGCTATAATTGTAAATGTAACTAGAAATACAATGTTTTCATAATAATACAGGAGGAAAAAAATGAAAACAGAGAAAGTTGAAGCAATTTTAAGTGCACCAACTGTGCCACTTAAAGAATTATTAAACAAACAGGAACTTTTAGATGGAAAAGAAGGTTTTTGGTTCTTAAACCCATATGCATTTCCGAATCCTGCTGGACCGGTTTTGCGGAAGTTAAGATTGGACGAGAACAAACACTGGGTTATCTCAGACATTGACACAGGAGATGACTACGAAGAGTTTCAGGGCGCCATGCCATATAAAGACAGCGAGCTTTTTATGTATCCACATTTGGCATGGATGCTTGAAGGGGATTCTATCGAGGGTCATCTGTATTAAAAGCGAGGAACGGTATTGTAATACGAAACGATACCGTTCTTTGCTTTTTTTTATGAAAATGATATAATTTAATAAATAGAATTAAAGGAGAAAACTATGGGAAAAATAATAAAAGTAAGAGAAGTAGGAGATCCAGTACTTAATAAGATGTCAGAGAAAGTTGATATAACAAATATAAATAATGATGTTTTAGATATTATAGATGATTTAAAAGCAACTCTCGAAGATGGGGGTTGGTATTGCTGCACCACAGATTGGTATTAACAAAAGAATTATAGTAGTTGGAGCCAAAAAGGAAAATGTAAGATATAATGAGGCAGAAGATATCCCATTAACTGCTATGATAAATCCAAAATGGGAGAAATCATCAGATGAAACAGATATACAATTTGAAGCTTGTTTAAGTGTACCTTCAATAGCTGGTAAAGTTGAAAGATTTAAACATATTACATTACAATATTATAATGAGCAAGGTGAAAAAATAGAAAAGGAAATACATGGATTTTTTGCTAGACTTATTCAGCATGAATGTGACCACCTAGATGGATTTACATTATTAAATAGAGTTACGGATAAGGATGGTTTTGCAACAAAAGAAAATAGGAAGAAATTTAATTTATAAAGATAATGTGTAGACAGAAACCATATAGGTTTCTGTTTTTTCATTATTACTAGTATATACAACAAGCACTAACGTTTACATAAATTTACAAAATGAGAAAATTATGGTATAATCAACTATAGTATTAATGGAGGAAAAGAAGATGAGTAATATAAAATTAAAAGATTTATTAAGATTATTCCCTCAAGTAATATGCAGTGTTGAAAACTTAAATGTAATAAGTAACGGAAGAGTTGATTTAAGTGAATTAGCAGTAAAATCAGGAATGACAGAAATTGTAGAAAATAATTCACAAGTATACAAGGACTTTATTAAAAAAAATGAAAAATATATAGATATGAATAAATATTTAACTTATCAATTAGCCTGTTATAAAGATATGCCTTTGGAAGAACAGGAATTACAAAAATATATTTCGATAATAAAAGATCTATTAAAAGATAGACCTAATACAACTATATATATGTTAGCTCAAGAAAATGGTGTATCAAAAGTTGTAGAATATTCTTCTTCAAAAGGATTGATACCTGAGGCAAAAGAAGTAAAACTAGGAAATCCAAAATATGATAAAATTTTTGAAGATGAAAATTTATTTATGAATCTAGCAGGAATTTTAATGACTTCAGATTTAAAGAAAATATTACCTAATCGTTTGGCAGAAATAGTAGAATATAAAGCACTTACCAATGCAATTAGAAATACTCCAGATGTTGATTTAGATAATAATCCAGATAATAATATCGAATTTAGAATGAACAGTGTATCAGAAATAATGGAAGATATGAGTAGATTTAAAGATAAATTAAATATTGAAAATTGGTTGTTAATAGCTGGATATAGATTAAAAAATTTTATTCAGAAAAATCTTACAAATGGAGAACTTTCTGAAACTGAGGTACAAAGTGTAGAAGTAGTTTTTAACCAATTAAGTGAAGTATCAGATTTATTAGGTGATTCTAGAAAAATAAAATTTAAGGGAAAATTAGAATCAAAAGAAGATGGTAAATATAAATATGTTTCATATTCAGCGAAGGAATTAAGTTCAGATGTTGCACGACTTAGGAAGCTAGTTCTTCCAAATAACTTTAAAGTTAAGGACGATGTATTAGATGAATTTCAAGAAGGAGATTTAACAGTTAAAAAATTATTTGAAAAAGTAAGAGAGCCAGACGAATTAATAGAAAAAGAAGATCCTCCACAAATTGATAAATTAGCAAAATATAAGATAAATTTTATATCACCTGAAGAGAAGAAAGCAATATTTTATAGTTATGATGAACAACCAATAGCATATAGGGGAACAAAAGGGAAAGCATATGAAGGACATGCAATATTTATATATCCTAAAAAAGATTTTGCAATTTTAGAGTGTTTTTATAATAAAGATAAAGACGGAGGAAAGAGATATTCATATGGGGATGCAACAGTTATTGTGCCTACAGAACAATTAGAAGAATTTTTGAAAAGTAAAGAAAAATTAGAAAACATTCCACTAGTAAGAGAATTAAAATCTCCATCTGGAGAAAAAGCAAGACCTGTAAAATATGTAGAAAATGAGAAAACAACTAAAAAACAATTAAGTAAAAGAATAGAACAAAGAAGACCTGTTAGAATATATCATACTAAAAATTGGAAACAAAGAATGTCAGGTATATTGTCAGGAAAAATAAATCCTTTTCTTATAACTATTGTTTCATCACAAAGAAAAAGGAAACAATCTATAGAGAACAGAGAACAAACTAGTGCAGATGTTGAATTACAACAAGGTGAATAAATATATGAAATAGGATTTAGGGAGTGATATGAATGGGATTTTTAGATTTATTTAGAAAAAAGACCCAAAAGGTAACACGTTATGATGCAAGATTTTAAGATTTTATATTTAAAATTAGTCGCTGTTATTTAAATAACAGCGGTTTTTATGCGCATTCTATTAAACTATCAATTTTAATTAATATATTCTTGTATAAAAAAATAAAATATGGTATAACTAGTTAGCACAAAAATGGAGGGAAACAAAATGACAAATTTATTAATAAAATTATTCATAAAAGATAATGATGTTAGCAATTTAGAAACAAGAGGAAAGTATGGAATGCTTTCGAGTGCTACAGGAATTGTAGTTAATATTTTGCTTTCAATAGTAAAACTTGTTATAGGAATAATTGCAAATTCAATTTCTATTATATCTGATGCGTTAAACAATATTACAGATGTTGGATCTTCAGTAGTAACAATGATAGGATTTAAAATATCGCAGAAGAAAATTGATAAAGACCATCCATGGGGACATGGTAGAATGGAATATATAACAGCATTTATAGTTGATATAATTATTTTAATGGTTGGGTTTGAATTATTAAAAAGTTCAATAGATAAGATAATACATCCAGAGCTTCCAGCAGTAAATAATGTTACAATTATAATATTAGTTATAGCAGTTCTTACAAAATTATGGCTATTTTTATTTTATAAAAAGATTGCCAAAACAATAGATTCTAATGCCATTAAAGGGAATGCATATGATAGTATATCAGATTCTATATCAACATTAGTTGTTTTAATATCAGCAGTGGTTGCTAAATTGTGTGGAATATCAATAGATGGTTATGCAAGTTTAATAGTTTCTGTATTCATATTGTTTACAGGTTATAATGCAATTAAAGAAACAGTAGACTTGTTATTGGGAATGAAGCCAGATCCAGAGTTTATAAAAGATATAGAAGAAGAAGCTAAAAAATATGATATGATTTCTGGAATACATGATATTATGGTTCATGATTATGGTCCTGGAAGGAAAATCGTTTCTTTCCATGCAGAAGTTCCAGCAGATGGAGATATCTGCAAAGTTCATGATATAATTGATCAAATGGAACAGGATTTATTTGAAAAATTTAATTGTATTACAACAATACATATGGATCCAATAGTTGTTGATAATAAAGAAATAAATGATATGAGAGATTTTACGGAAAAAATAGTAAAAGAATTAAATCCAGAATTTTCTATACATGATTTTAGAATGACAGACGGAGGAAAAAGAATCAACTTAATTTTTGATTTAGTAGTTCCAAGAGATAAAGAATATGATAAAGAAGAAATTATAAAAAATGTTCAACAAAAAATTCATGAAAAAGATAAAAAATACTTTGCAGTTATAAAAGTTGAAACATCATATATTTAGAACAAAAAGCAGCTTAAAAGTATGTACTTTATAGCTGCTTTTTTAGTACTATATTGTAAAGATTTGTCAAAAAGTGGCAAAAATATTATGTATACAAGATTGACAATATATGATATAATCTAGTTGTTACTCCGTAAACTACAGAAAGCGATGCTTTATTAAAAGCTTTCTACCCAAGAATTGCGAGGAGGAGTGATTCTATGAAAAAGCGTGTGCCTATAATATTGATTGGGATGGTAATAATATTTTTTATCTCATCAGTGTTATTTAATAGGCAAGCAACACTAAACTATGGTGATGTAAAGGATTTTTGCTATGAAGTACAGAAAGCAGGACATCCAATATCACCAGATCCGGAGACGATCAAGCAATATGACGTCAGAACGGATATCTACGGAAATCTTATCTTGACTGTGACAGGAATCAAAGGGGAAGAAGTCATTTGCGAAATGACACCTGACTGCCAAATAATAGATAAGATAGATGAGGCGAATTCTTTTAAATACTTGTGTGCAGGCATATCATTAGCAAGTTTGCTGATATTTATTGCAACAGTAAAAGAGGATGCCAAAGGGCGAATAGGGACTTAGGGTTCCTATTCGCTTTTTTAGTTATACGGAAGAAATTTAATATAAAGTTTTTATAAGTCATTATATATTAATAATTAGGGCGTTTTATTTAATATTTGCCAAATTAACGTAAATGTGTTATAATATTTAGCGCACTAAAAGTAGGAAAGGAACAAATATATAATGAAGTTATTTCATGTAGATTTTGTTCTAGTGCATTGATGCGAAAGGAGGACATAAGAATGAAGACAGCATGGTATAGTAGTAACGCATCAGTTGAAGAAATAGTGGAGGTACTTAAAATGTATCCTTCATACAAAACGAGTTTTTTGGAGGATATAGTTTCACAGAAAGAGAAAATTTATCGAAACAATCCAAAAGAATTTGATGGAAGTGAGGAGCTATTCGAAAGCTTACATGAGGTAGCAGAACTACCAAATCGAATTCTAAGTGGATATACGTATAGAAATATTTTCTCTGTACTAAAAAAATCTAAAATCAAAAAAGAAGATTTGGTGGAACTATATGAAAACTATATTGGTAGTGCAAGACCGATATGGGTAGTTGAAAATTTTGATGGTCCAGCAATTGTTGCAAAACAGTATGGACCATATATGATTATTTTCTTTAACGAAAACCCGAAGGATTATTAATCCTTCGGGTTTTCCAATTATATTAATACACATCATATGAAAAAGCTGTAACACCTTTATCATCATATATTGTTAATCTAAAATATTTTGAATATTCATCTTGATAAGTATAATTCCAATAACCTAAGCTATCTGCACGATAAGAATCTTTTGGTTCACCATATGCATTTATTACATCTTGTAAAGAACTACCATTATGAATACCTTTTGGTAATGTAAAAGATGCTGGTGTTTCATCATCATCTACGAAAGCATTATCTACTTCGAATGACCAGATATTACATTCTGTTATATTTTTAATAGTATTAGAATCATTTATGAATCCTATTCTTACAGTAGAATCAAAATTTGGATTTTCTAGGCTTATTGTACCAGAAACTTTATTTCCTGGATTCATAACATAGCCATTTGCATATCCATAATCTGCTAGATCAAATGTCCATCCATCATTTTTTAAATCTGAATAAGGGAAATATAGTTTATAAGCTTTATTGTTAAATATAAACTCACAATCTTTCCAATCGTCAGATATATTACCAGCAGAAACTGGCTGAGTATTAGTTGTACTAGTATTTGCAGTTTCGTTAGAAGATGAAGTATCTTCTTTTGTTTCATTTTCTGCAACAACTTGAGAATTTGTGTTAGCAACTGTTGCTGAATTTTCGTTTTTATCAGATTTCATTACAAAGAATAAAACTGTTCCAAAGATAAGCATAAGTACGATTACAACAGCAAGAATTATAATAACTACTGTTGAAACACTTATACCTTTTTTAGCATTATTTTCTGCCATAAAAAGTCCCCCTTTAAAAATTTTTTTATAATATGATTCTATTTGAAAAAAATTGATTAGTCAATAAGTATAAATATTACTTTTATATTACATAGAAACGCAAATAAAATTTTAAAAATGCAAGAAAAATGAAGAGAAACTTTAAAATAATAAAAAACGAGGGAATTATTAAAAATCAAATTTAAAAGAAAGCTAAAGTAGACAAAATTGAGTATTATTTGAATTTGGCAAAATAAACCAATGCCAGTATAATATATATCAATGGTGCATTATTCTAGTCGTACAAACTTTACGAGGGTGGGGCTAAAAATCCACTAAAGAGCACATCGTTGAAGTTTCTTAGTATTGCGCGAAATGCCAGTTTTGTGTGGTGCTAGGGAGTAAAGAAATTAGGGTATTATATAATGGCATATATAAAACTCCCTGATTTCGTGGAGGCTTAGATAGCGCAATTTAGTATAAATATAGGGAACAAAATCTATATTATATATCTAATTTTGCAATATTTGAGTATAACCTATGTTGCGTGCCAAGACACAAAATACATAGTGTAGCTTGTCTCGAGTGAATATATTGGGATTAATACGAAAAGAATAAATTTATTTGGCCAAATAAATTTATTTTATATTATGAAATTATATTTGCAAAAAAGACTAGTAAAGAGTATTTGTATGTTAAGGAAAACTTCTAGAATGTTTGCTTACATAAAAGCAAGGAAGTTTAAGGATTAAGGTACAGATTTAAGTGGTGATCTGGTGTCTATTGTGATATATAGATGTTCTTCTTAAACGGAAACGGTTCTAACAGTAATGTTAAGCGAAGAATAGAGAAATTCAACCAGACCTAAACTGTAAAATTTACTTAAGCTTTTACCATTAAAAACAATTAAAAAGGCAGAGCTATCTGCCTTCTTTGATATTATTTCATTATATTGCTGTATCAAAAACAAAAAATTTTGTCAGCAATTTAATTTTTATATAAAGAAAGGAGAAATGCATAAGTTTATTTTATGCAAAAATAGAATGAAAGATAAAAAAGACAACTCGGAAATTAAATGGTTTATAAAAGTATTTATAATGACTTTTGTCTTATCTATGTTATTTTCGTACATATCAGCTAATGGAGTATCAAATTTTAGCCTATTACCAGCTGTTTTAATATTAGTATTAGTTATTTTGGTAGGTATATTTTTTGATATAGTAGGTGTTGCAGTAACTGTTGCAAATGAAAATGAATTTCATGCAAAAGCAACTAAAAAAGTAAAAGGCTCTAAAGCATCAATACAATTAATAAGAAATGCGCCAAAAGTTGCAAATATTTGTGCAGACGTAATAGGTGATATTTGTGGTGTATTAAGTGGTGCAATTAGTGCTTTAATTGCTGTAAAAATTACTGATCAATTTGGAATAAGATTTGATATACAGTTTATAATAAGTGCTTTAGTTTCTGCTTTAACAGTTGGTGGTAAAGCGTTGGGTAAAGGTGTTGCAAATAAAAATGCAACTAAAATTGTACATACAGTTGGTATTGTGTTAAATCAATTTAAATTAAATAAATAATCTTTTGTGGGGGTAAAATTTATAATTTTACCTCTTTTGTTTTTTATATAAAATATGGTTTTACTGTTACATTTTTTATTTCTATTGTTCTCATTAGTGTTTTAGGTGTTACTATGGTAAGTGATTTTAGATATTATTATGTGAGCGATAGAGTTGTCATTTTAGGTTTAATTAGTTTGATTGTGTTAGTTTATTTTGAAAAGGATTTTATGTTTTATAAAATAATAAGTGGACTTATTTTATTTGCATTAATTTTTTTAATTAAAATAATTGGTGATAAATCGTTTAAAAGAGAAAGTTTAGGTGGCGGTGATATTAAATTACTGGGACTCATTGGTCTTGCTTTGGGGTTTTATCCATCACTTATTTCTTTGATTATTTCTTGCTCAATGACTTTAGTTTATTATTTTTTAAGCAAGCAAGAAGAAAAAGAAATTCCTTTTGGACCTTTTTTGTTACTTGGAGCATTGATTGTTTTGTATTTTATTCCTAGTTTTAATTTATTTTAGTTTGATATAAAGTATAAAAAATATTATAATTTGTTATAGGTGATAACTGTGAAATTGAAAGTTCTTTTAGTTTTTTTGATTGTTAGTATTGCATCGATTTTCGTTTTAATTTTTATTATATATTATGAAAACAGAAAAATGGTTCCAATTTTAACTTATCATTCAGTTGAGCCTTCAAGTAATAATGATTTAACAGTTGAAGTGTCTAAATTTGAACGTCAATTAAAAATGTTAAAGAAACTAGGATATAAAACTCTTAGCCTTGATCAATTTTTATGTTGGAAAAATGGCGAATGTGATAAACCTAATCATTCTGTTTTAATAACGTTTGATGATGGATATTTAAATAACTATGAGTATGCATTTAAGTTGTTAAAAGAATATGATTTTAATGCTGTTGTTTTTTATTTGGGCATTAATTATGACAAAGAAAACACAAACTATATGAATATAAAAGATATTTTAAAAATTAAAAAGGAATACCCAAATATTGAGTTTGCTTCACATACTTTTAATTTGCATAATCGTGAAATGAAAAACTATGAAGTAGTTAAAAGTGATAGTGATAAAATGAAAAGCATTATTGATACTAAGTATCTTGCTTATCCTTATGGCGAGTATGATTCAGAATATATCCGTGCGTTAAAAGATAGTGGTTATGAGATGGCTTTTACTTTTGGCCCTGGGAAAGAGCATAGAAAAGCTAGATTAACTGATGATAATTATAAAATACCAAGACTTAATATTAGTAATAATATGCCTATGTGGAAATTTGTACTTAGATTGTTGTTACCAATTTAAAAATATGTGTAAAGTTTGTTGTGATACATACTATTGTTTGATATAATATATTAGGAAGTGAATAGAAATGTATGATTTTATTGAAGGAACTATAGCTGTTTTGGAATCTAATTATGTTGTAATTTGTAATAATGGTATTGGATATAAAGTTTTTACGCCTAATCCTTATGTTTTTAAAGAAAATGAAGTTGAAAAAATTTACTTATATAATTATATAAGGGAAGATGAAAATAGTCTTTATGGTTTTAAAACTTTAGAAGAAAGGGAATTATTCTTAAAGCTGATCGGTGTTAAAGGTTTAGGACCAAAGGTTGCACTTCCAATACTTGCTACTGGAACTGTAAGTGGTGTTATCGATGCTATTGATAGGGAAAATTTGCTTTATTTGAAAAAGTTTCCTAAAGTCGGTGAAAAGCTTGCTAAACAGATTATTTTGGATTTAAAGGGTAAGCTAGTGAGTAAATCTGATGAGCCTGATACTAATGAAGAACTTATAAGTGTTCTTATGAGCTTAGGTTATAAAAATAATGATATAAAACGTATTATAAAAGATGTAGATAGTTCTTTATCTATTGAAGAACAAGTTAAACAAGCACTTAAATTATTGTTAAAATAGGAGGCTTTATGGATAA
>OHPO01000996.1_pt1 | contig 13870 bp, 15 predicted proteins | sample 1577741 | NCBI WGS metagenome assembly OHPO01 (sample SAMEA3879574, study PRJEB24766) | human gut metagenome | biome: human-associated habitat; feature: feces | place: USA | collected 1985/1987
TCCTTTTGTAACTCCTAAGCGGGAAAAATCACCCTTTTTCAAGTTTAATTCCATGGTTTAACCACCTTTTCATCCTAAACTAAGCAAGTATACCTTTTTATTATAACATTCTTTTGATTCTTTTGTATATCTTTTTTCTTACTATTTTTTTTCTGCTTGCTCATTGTCCTTCCCCCACTATATCATATATGCTTTTATGCAATAATATTACCACAATGATATATTTTTTACAACAAATAATAATACATATTTTGTCAAATTTTGATATTTTTGTTACATTATTGTTACAATTATGGACATTTTGCATTTCTTTATATATAATACTATATATATTTCATAGTATTATATATACCAAAAAAGGATGAACATGTGGCAGTGGTAAAAAATATAAGCAATGTTGTGGTAAATAACTCGTAAAGCCCCATAAATAAAGGGGAAAAGCGAGTTTTTCTTTTCTTGAAAAAATAGTTCAAAATAAGGGCTGGAGCCACTTTGGAGCCATTTTGATTTAGATATTTGTCTATATAAGTAAAAATTTATTACGGTTTCATGGTATAATTATGTATGAAAGTTGGTGATTAAATTGAATTATGAAATAATTGATGTAAAACAAGAGGAAAAAGAAAAGTTATATAAATTATTACAGTATGCTTTATATGATGGTTCGCAATACATTGATAATGATATAAATGAAGATTGTATATTTGAATATAGATGGTTTGATAATTATTTTACCGATAATGATCGAAATTCATATTTTATTAAAAGTGGAGATGCCTATGTAGGAATGGTTATGGTAAACGAGAATTTAAAATTTAATAAAGACGGTAAATGCATTGCCGAGTTCCTAATAATGCCAAGATTCAGAAGAAATCATATTGGTAAAAAGGTTGCATATGAAATATTTGAAAAATTTAAGGGCGATTGGGAAGTTCAACCAATGGAAAATAATCCTATTGCATATTCATTTTGGAAGAATATTATATCAGAATATACAAATGGTAATTATATAACTAAAAATGATGGAATAGAGGATGTATTCATTTTTAATAATAAATAGAGGTGTTAATTTATGCAAATAGTAGAATATGAAAATAAGTATTTAGAAGATGTTAAAGACTTATTAGTTGAACTTGAAGATTATATTGTATCAATAGATAAAGATCATTTGGATCAAGTTCATCCTGAATATAGAGAAAAAATGGCTATATTAGATTTAGAAGAAGTAAATAAATATAATGGAAAATGCTATTTAGCTATTGAAAATGATAAAGCTATTGGTCTTATTATGGGATGTATTCCTCTATATGATGAATATGATTATCTAGACTATAAATGTCCAAAAAGAGGAGAAATTACAGAATTAATTGTTACAAATAAAATTAGAAGTAAAGGTATAGGGCAAGAATTAATAAATAGAATGGAAGAATACTTTAAATCCGTTGGATGTGAATATGTAATAGTTGATGTATTTGCTTACAATGATATTGGTAAGAATTTTTATAATAAGAAAAACTACCATACAAGAATGGAAACGATGATAAAGAAAATATAATATTTGACAAAATAATAAATAGAGTGTAGAATATCAGACAAATTTATATTTTATATTATTAATTGGAAATTACGGAGGAGGAGGTAGTTGGTTTACTTTCTCCTTTTTTTAAGAGGGTGTGATGTTATGTGTGGTGTAAATATCAGATTATTAAAAGATAAAGCAGAAGATTATAAATTGCTGGAGAGTTGGTATCAAAAAAAGGAAATATATTCTAGCTTTGAACAAAGAAAATTAAGTTATAAAGAAATAAAAGAAAAATATTATCCTAGAACATTAAAAACGGCAAAAATACCTGTTTATATGATTTAATATAAAGATAAACCAGTCGGAATTATTCAATATAAATTAGTAGAAGAAGAGGATAAAAAATTGTATAAATTGACAGGTAATAACATTTATGAAATTGATATAATTTATTGGTGAATTAAAAGAACATAATAAGGGAATTGGAAGCAAAGCAATAAATATATTGTCAAATTTATTAAAAAAAGAAAAAAATGCTGAGATATTAGTAATGTGTCCATTAGAAAATAATATCAAGGCCATCAATTGTTATAAAAAATGTGGCTTTTATATAAAAGACTACTTTAATACAAAAGATACAATAGGTATATCTCAAACATATGCTTTGATGGTGAAAGAGTAAAAAAATATTTTTATTGGAGTGAGGTGTAATCATGCAAATAAAGAATTTAACTATGTCATTTGGGACACAGGTTTTATTTGAAAATATAAATCTAAATATACCAGAAAATGAAAAAGTTGGTGTAGTTGGAGTTAATGGTGCTGGAAAAACAACATTTTTTAAAATTGTTAGGGGGCTTGAATATCCTGATGAAGGTAAGGTTATTTTAAAAAATGGTTCACGTGTCAGTTGGCTTCCACAAGTAATTACTGATGATGTTGAAACCTTGAATATAAATGTTTTAGACTATTTAATGATGGGTAGACCAATTGATAAGTTGAATACCAAATTACAAAGTTTATATGATGAATTAGCAAATTTAAATTGTGATCAGAATAAAGTATATGGTGAAATTGATAAAATCCAAAAACAATTGGAGTATTGGGATGTTTACAATGCTGAATCAATATTACTAAAAATAATAGATGGTATGAATATTGCAGGAACTTATTATCAACCAACATTTTATTATGAATTTTTGTGGTGTTTACTTGGTTTTGTAATATTGTTATGTGTAAGAAAATTTTATGAATATTTAAAAGTTGGACAATTAACTGGAATATATTTAATGTGGTATGGTATAGGAAGGTTTTTTGTAGAGAGTTTAAGAACAGATAGTTTGATGTTAAAGGAATTTAAAGTGGCACAAATTGTTTCTGTAATAATGTTTGTAGTTGGTTTAATAATGTTAATATTGGGCTTTAAGGGTTCAAAATTTGAGAATAGGTATGATGATTATGAAATTGAAGACATTAAATTTTGATACAGTTGTAATTGGATGTGGTGTTGCGGGCATGACTGCTGCATTATATTTGAAAAGAGCAAATGTGAGAGTTTGTATAATAGAAAAAAATGCACCAGGGGGACAATTAAATAAAATAACTGAGATAGAAAATTATCCTGGATTTAAGAGTATTGATGGCCCTACTTTTGCATTTAATATATTTAATCAAATACGAAGTTTGGATATTACTTATAAATATTTAAATGTTTTAGAAATAATTAGTAAGGATGATTATAAGATAGTTAAAACAAATAAAGAAGAGATTACTTGTAAAAATGTTGTTATTGCAACGGGTAGAATTTCTAGGGAACTTGGGCTTTCTAATGAAAAGAAGTTGTTATCAAATGGTGTTAGTTATTGTGCTATATGTGATGGAACTTTATATAAAGATAAAATAGTATGTGTAGTAGGTGGTGGAAATAGTGCATTAGAAAGTGCGATGTATTTGTCTTACATATGTAGTAAAGTATATTTAATACATAGGAATGATGAGTATAGGGCAGAGAGAATACTTGTTGATAAATTGTTGCAAAAATCTAATATAGAATGTATTAAAAATGCAAGAATAACTGAGTTAAAAGAAACTAATGACAAGTTGTCATCTGTCGTTATAAATAATGATAAAGAGATAATATGTGATGGAATATTTATTGAAATTGGTAATGTGCCAGTACCTATTAAATGTGATGGATTAAAATTAGATGATAATTATATTGTTGTTGATAGCAGTATGAAAACAAGTGTAGATGGCGTTTATGCTTGTGGTGATATAATAAAAAAAGAAGTATATCAAATATCTACAGCAGTAGGCGAAGGGACTATGGCTGCAGTTAGTATTATAAGAAGTTAAAGTATTTATAAAAGATATTTTTCTTGAATAAATACCTTTTTTTTGTTATTATTATAATAGGTGATATTATGAATAATAAGTTTTTATTTTTAGTGATGTTATTGATTTTACCTATTACCGGTAAGTGTTTAACACCAGAAGAAAAGTTAGATAAAATTAAATCTGTAAAAGAAGGGGATACTTACTATATAGATGTTAAATCACTTGATCCTGATATAATATTGGGTGATACTTGTAATATAACAAAAGAGGAATTGATTAAAAGAAATAGTGAATATTATTCAAATATGAGTAATGAAGAATTGAATAGAGTTTTGTTAGAAGAAAAACATTATTGTTTAAACTATTATTATACTTTTATACTTGGTTTACATTTGAAAAAGAATGGTGTTGAAAATCTTTATAATGATTATGTTTTAGATTATACAGATAAAAACAATGTAAAAATATCAGTATATGATGATAATAATCAGGTATCTAGGAATTATAAACTTAGATATATAGATAATTATGATAAGAGTGTGTTAAGTGGCTCAAATAAAGTTAAAAATGAATTGAAAGATGTTTATACAATATATGGTTTATCTGTACTTAATTCAATTTATCATTATGGAAATATAGAGGAGAATATATATCAAAATGATTTGGTGTTGTATCGTTTTCCTGATTTAAAAGATACTATTAATAAATATAGTGATTATGAGATAATACCTAGGTTACAAGGTGCGGGTGGAACTCCAAGTATTAATGCAAATGAAGGTGCACTTGGTATATTTAAAAATGATATATTATATGCATTATCAAAAACATCATTTGAAATGAATCATGTGTTATATGTTGATAAAGATGAATCTGGAACAGCATTTTCTAAGGCAGAAAAAAGAATAAGTGATTATTTTAAAGGTACAGTAAATGTAGAAGTAGATAAAGAAAACTTTGATTTAGTTCAAGATGAATATTTAGATGATGAAATAAATGAATATTTGGGTACACAAAATGTTTCATATGTTGGAACTTTTACAAAAGTTAAGTTGGATGATAAAGAAACCCTTATTTTAATAGTAGAAATACCTAAAGATAAATTGGATAAAGTTGATATACAAACAAAAGATTATAAAACTGGAATTAATATATCAACAAGTAGTTATCAAGTTCCGATAGATGTTACTCTTTTAACTCGAGATGTAATTAATAATGATTTAGTAAAGAAAGCAAGCGAAAAAAGTGACATAAACTTTGTTAATGCGTATGATATAAATTTGTTAAAAACATCTAATGGTGGTTATGTAACTAAAATTGAAGATGGTGTAGTAGTTTATATGCCATTAAGTGGTTCTTATAAAGAAAATGATAAGGTTGATGTGTATTATATAAAAGATGATGGAACTTTAGAAAAGTTAGAGGGTAGTGCTGTATTAGTAGGTGATGATTTATTTGTTAAATTTATTACTAATCATTTTAGTACTTATGCAGTGGGTAATGAAATAATTAAAAATCCAAATACAATCGATAATGTTTATATATATTTAATAATAGGTTTAGCAAGTATGACTTGTTTGGGTTATATAGTATATAAAAAAATTAAAAATTAGGAAGTGATATTATGTCATTCTCGGTAAAAGTAAAAAGTGAAATTCTTAGATTACAGAGTGAGAGAACAGAAAAAATATCACTTCTTTCTTCATATATAAGAAATAATGCTGTAATAACCGAAAAGTCTATATTAATAAATACAGAAAATATGGAAATATCAAAATATATATTTGAATTGTTTAAAGAATTATATAATATATTTCCAATAATAACGGTAAGGAAGAGTTTTAATTTTAAAAAGAGTATGTCTTATTTATTAAAAATAGATTCACATTTGAGTTTAATATTAAAAGATTTATCACTAATAAATGAAGATGGTTATTTTATAAATATACCAAGAGAATATATTTATACAGAAGACGACGATAAAATGTCTTATTTAAGAGGAGTATTTTTGGCAACTGGTTCAATAAATGATCCAAAAACATCAAGATATCATTTAGAATTTTTAATAGATGATTATGATTATTCATTATTTGTGTGTGAATTATTAGATTATTTTAATTTAAATAGTAAACTCATAGAAAGAAATAATGGGTTTATGATATATATAAAAGAAGCTGAAAAAATAAGTGATTTTTTGAGAATAATGAAAGCATATAATGCAGTACTTTATTTTGAAGATATAAAAGCATATAGAGAACATAAGAATTTAGTTAATAGATTAAATAATTGTGAACAAGCAAATGTAGAAAAAACTATTAATTCTGCTTTAAATCAAGTATCTGATATAGAATTAATAGAAAATAAAATAGGAATAGATGCATTAGATGAAAAATTACAAACTGTTTGTGTATATAGAAAAAAATATAAAGAGGCCTCTTTAAGTGAACTTAGTAATATTATATCAATGGAAACAAATACTAAAGTAACTAAATCTGGCTTAAATCATAGAATGAGAAAAATAAAAGAAATAGCTAATAATTTAAGGAGGAAGTAATGAAAAGAAATGCATTTACATTAGTGGAACTTTTGGCTGTTATAGGAATACTAGCAGTAATACTAACTATAACCATTCCTATAATTGGTAATTATATAAAAGATAAAAAGAAGGATAGCTTTTTCATATCAGCAAAAAATATATTAAGGCATGTGGAAGCAGAAGGACTTTATGATAATGAAATTAATGCTAGATTAAATATGTTGAATTTAACAGATTTAAAAGAAGAAAACTATGATATAGAAGGTTCATATGTTTATACAAAAGATGGAGAGTTACATTTAACTCTTAAAGGAAAAGGAAAATTCAAGGGATTATATATTTGTGGACTTACATCTTCTATTAAAGAAAATAATGTTGTAGAAACTGAATGCAGTGATGATAGTTTTAAAGTAAATTTAGCAGATTATATAACAAGATTATATAATAATGAAGAAACAAGAACAAGTAATGGGTTAAAGAAAGATAATACAGAAGATGAAAATATAAGATATTATGGAAGTGATCCAAATAACTATGTAAGTTTCAATAATGAGTTATGGAGAATAATAGGAGTGTTTGGTAATAATGTAAAATTAGTAAGAAAAGATAGTTTAGGAGAATTATCATGGGATAGTAGTGATTCAACAATAAATAGTGGAAATGGAATAAATCAGTGGGGCGAAAGTACATATGAAGATGGAAGTTTGTATGAAGGAGCAGATTTACAAGTATATTTAAATAAGATGTATTATGGAGGAACAAGTGTAACATGTTATGGTGGCACTAAGAATTCAACAACAACATGTCCAACAAACACATTAGATAATACTGCAAAAGCATTAATAGATAATCATACATGGAATACAGGTGCACCAAACCATAGTACTTTGTATAATAGTACAACACAATCATATGATACAGTTGAATTTTATAAAGCAGAAAGAGGAACAGTAAACGGAAAAATATGTTCTAGTGGAACTTATTGCAATGACACAGTAACAAGGACAACAGAATGGACTGGATATATTGGACTACCATATGTAACAGATTGGGCATATGCAAGTAGTGAAAGTGTTTGTGAAACAAATATGCAAACAAAAGATGATTCAAATGTATATATATGTAAAAATAATAACTGGATGCAAAGAAATACATTGGCATGGTATTTATCTCCTGGTGCCAGTGGTTTGTTTGCTAACAGTGCGTGGTATGTGGGTGGTGGTGGCTATGCTGACCACGGCAATGCGGCTACCTCCGATGCTGTTGTGCCCTCAATCTATCTAAAATCTAATGTCTTAATAGAGAGTGGTACTGGTACAAGTAGTGAACCATACATACTAAAAGCAGGTTCATAAATAAAAGTAAACTAAGTTGATTAAAATTAACTAAATAAGCATTAATTATTTAGTTTTTTTCTTAATTGTGTTAAAATTATATTGGTGAAGTATATGAGTAAAATAAAAGTCATGGATGAAATACTTGCTAATAAAATTGCAGCGGGAGAGGTAATTGAAAAATGTGTTTCAATAGTAAAAGAATTAGTAGAAAACAGTATAGATGCTAAAAGTAGTAACATAAGAGTTGATTTAATAAATAGTGGTGTTACTGAAATAAAAGTTACTGATGATGGAGTAGGTATGGATCATGATGATGCTGTTTTAGCATTTCAAAGACATGCAACAAGCAAATTAAAAAGTGAAGATGATTTATTTAAAATCTCATCACTTGGATTTAGGGGTGAAGCACTTCCATCTATCGCATCAGTAAGTGAGGTATCTTTAAAAACAAGTACAGGGGATAAAGGTACGTACATATTAATTAAAGGTGGGAAAATAATTACTAACGAAAGTTGTGAAGCAAGATGTGGAACTGAAATAATAGTTAGAAAACTTTTTTATAATACACCTGCACGTCTTAAACATTTAAGTAGTTTATATTCAGAACTAGCAAATATTTCAGATTTTATAAATAAAATAGCACTTAGTTATCCTGATATTTCATTTATACTTACTAATGACGGGAAGACATTATTAAATACTAGTGGAAATGGCAATTTACTTAAAGTAATAAACAATATATATGGTATAGATATTACTAAAAAAATGATTGAGATAAATAATACTGATGGTGAATACAACATATATGGCTATATAAGTATGCCAGAAGTTACTAAGAGTAGTAGAAATCATATGATTACAATAGTAAATGGTAGAGTAGTTAGAAACCAAGAAGTTAATAAAACGATAAATGATAGTTATCATACATTTAAACCAGATGATAGATATCCAATAGTTGTACTTAAAATTGATGTTGATACTTCTTTGGTAGATGTTAATATACATCCAACAAAACAAGATGTTAAGTTTGGAAAATTAGAAGAACTAAAAGAATTAATTAGTTCTACTATATCAGAAGAATTAAAGAAAATTAGATTAATTCCAAAAATAGAGAATAAGGAATATGATATTCCTATTAATAATATAATGGTAAATACTATAAATAATTACGAAGATATAGATGAAAAACCAAATGAAAGTTATGAAGAAATTACTCTTAATCTTGAAGTAAAAGAAGAAACTCCAATATATAAAGAAGTTATAAAAGAAGAAAAAGAAAAAGTACCAATGATGTATCCTGTTGGACTTGTAAAAGGAACATACATAATATGTCAAAATGAACTTGGTATGTATATGATAGATCAACATGCTGCGAATGAAAGAGTAAACTATGAATACTATTATTATGCTTTAAATAATTTAACTGAATCGATAGATATGTTAATTCCAATTAATATTGAACTACCATTTAATGAATATATAGTAGTAAAAGAAAACTTAAATATACTAAGAAATATGCATTTTGATATAGAAGAATTTGGAGTTAATTCATTTATTATAAGAAGTCATCCTATATGGTTACCAAAAGGAAATGAAGAACTTGCAATAAGAAAGATTATTGAATTAATAATTTCAAAAGAAAAAAATTTTGATATATTAAAATTTAATGATAGAGTTGCCATGACTGTAAGTTGTAAAGCGAGTATAAAAGCAAATGATAATATAAGTATTGATGAAATGCAAACACTTATAAATAAACTTAGAAATTGTAAGAACCCATATACTTGTCCTCATGGAAGGCCAACAATTATATTTTATTCAAACTATGAATTAGAAAAATTATTTAAGAGAGCGATGTGATAAATATGTATAATATAATGGAAATAAAAAATATGATAAGCGCAAATGTTGATTTTGAAAATTTGCAGTATTTAGAAGATCAAAGATATATAGATAAATTATTAATGGAGATATTTGGAAAATCTATATATTCAAATAAACTTTTATATGAAAGGGCTTTTGTTGTTGTTGAAATAATTAAAAATGAAAAACAATACGAATTAGATATTGCATTTAATGAAAATAACGAATGTTTTTATGGATTATTAAGTTATTTAAACAGAAATGGTTTTATAGATGAATCTGAAGTTATGGCAGAATTATATGTTTCTATGTCTGAATTTAAAGAATTATATGAATCTCAAAAAGAAATTGGATATTTCTATTTATTGGATGATGATTCAAAAAGAACTTATTATATCGGTACAAGAGGAATTACTGCACTTAACAATTTAATGGCTGAAAGAAATAAAGAAGGAAAAATAAAACAAAGTTATAATAAATATAAAAACAAAGTAATAGGAATTAAAAATGCATAAAATAATAGTAATAATTGGTCCAACTGGTATAGGAAAGACAAAACTTAGTCTATCACTAGCAAAAGAGTTTAATGCAGAAATATTAAATGCAGATGCTATGCAAATATATAAAGAAATGAATATAGGCACTGCAAAGATAAAAGATACTTTAGGTATAAAGCATCATCTTTTAAGTATAAAAAGCGTAAATGATGAGTATTCTGTATGTGATTACCAAAAAGATGGCAGAAAAGTTTTAAAAGATTTACTAGATCAAGATAAAAATGTTGTAATAGTTGGAGGAACTGGTTTATATATTAAAGCGCTATTATATGATTATAGATTTGATTTAGAAGAAACGAAATCAAATTATGATCATTTAACTAATGAAGAAATAATGAAAGAAATAATGAAAAAAGATTCATCTTGCGATATACATATAAATAACAGAAAAAGATTAATAAGATATTTACAAAAACTAGATAATAATATAAGTATAACTAATAATGAAAACAAATTACTATATGATAATGTTTATTTTATTGGTCTTACAACAAATAGAGATGTATTATATAAAAGAATTAATGATAGAGTAGATGAAATGATTAATGATGGATTAATTGATGAAGTAGCGAATTTATATAACAAAGGTATAAAAACAAACCCAGTTAAAACGGCTATTGGATATAAAGAATTATATAAATATTTTAATAATGAAATATCATTAGAAACTGCAATAGAACTTATAAAAAGAAATAGTAGAAGATATGCAAAAAGGCAATATACATGGATAAATAATAAGATGAATGTTAAATGGTTTAATGTTAATTTAACTAATTTTAAAGAAACAATAGAAGAGGTAATAAACTATATAAAAAATAATCAAAATTGATTATTTTTTTAACTAACAAAATTATATATTTCCTTATCAAATAAATGATCATTTTCTTCCAAATCTTTATCTGCTTTCAATAGTTCATCATTATTCAATAAATAATAATCATATACAAGTAAATCCTGATTTAAATTATTTATAGGATCATCCCAAGTTAAATCAAGATGTAACCACTTATCATCAATTTTAACTAAATTCCATATATGAGAGTCATTAGATATTCTTACATTACTAATATTCATTTTATCCAATAATAATGCCATAGCATCAGTATAACCATTACAAGTAGCAAGCCCATTAAAAAATACACCAATAGCAGTAGAAGAATCAGTAGGAATACTAGTTTTCTCATCGTTAACATTATATTTAGTGTTATTTATTATATAATCATGAGCACTTTTAATATTTTCCTTCATATCATTACTTATTACAATTTTATTATATATATTATCTATTTCATTATTAATTCTATTAATATCACTATCGCTATATACTCTATCAATAGAAAGAGTAATTTTTCCATTATTTGTATATGTAGTTTTTATACTCTTAAAAGAATTATATACACTAACAAAATTATTCATTTGAGATAATAAAATAGTATCATCATTCAAACTAAGAACATCTTTAATACAATTAGAATAATTCTTATCACAGAAAAATGTAAAATTATTCATACCTGATGCTATTATTGTATAATAAATATTTATTATTTCATCTTTATTATTTACAATGAAATCATCAGTGACTCTAATAAAATCAGTATTTACATTTTTATCATACATATAATATTTGTTGTTAACAAGGGTAGAAGGAGTTCTATTATAAAGTTCTTTTATAGTACTAAAAACCTCATGTTTACTTAAATACCCATACGAGAATGTACATAATCCAAACAAACTTAATACAACCACAAAAAATTTAAGTATTTTCATTTTTATCACCTAAAAATATTATACATTAAAAATAAAAAAAAAGAAGTAATTTTTTACTTCGAATTGACTTTTTTCATAAGACGTGATTTTTTTCTAGCAGCAGTATTCTTTGTAATAACACCTTTACTAGCAGCTTTGTCAATTTTCTTAACTGCATCATTTAATAAACTTTTATTTTCAACATCTTTAACAGCTTTTTTAACAGCAGTTCTCATACTTCCTCTTGTAGGAATGTTTTCATTAGATTGTCTTTTAATAACATTAACACGCTTCTTTGCACTCTTTATATTTGGCATATTTTCACCTCCGTCATTTAAACAAAATAATTTTAACAAATATATTATAAAAAATCAATACGTTTGCTAAACAATATGTCAAGTTTATTAATAATTATGAGTAATTTATTAAAATTTAAGAATAATAAACTTATTTACTTGTCTACAAAGAAAAATAATAAGTTACAACGTTGTTTCTTTAAATTTTTTCTGATATACTTAAAGTGGGTGATGATATGAGTACAGTACATATTAATGCAAAAAAAGAAGATATAGCAAAAATTGTTATAATGCCTGGAGATCCTTTAAGAGCAAAATTTATTGCAGAAACATATTTAAATAATTATACCTTAGTAAGCAGTACAAGAAATATTTTTGCGTATACTGGGTACTATAAAAATAAAAGAGTTACAGTCATGGCAAGTGGTATGGGTAATGCAAGCATTGGAATATATTCACACGAATTATTTAATGAGTATGATGTAGATTTTATAATAAGGATTGGTACATGCGGAAGTTACAAAAAAGAAATAAAATTATATGATATTATACTAGTTGATAATTCATATAGTAATACATCTTATGGTATAAATATGGGATATAATGAGCCATCTATACCATCTAATTCATTTTTAAATGAAATAATAGAGGAAACTGCAAAAAACAAGGGAATAAATATAATAAAGGGCAATATTCATAATACAGACACATTTTATAATAATGGATATGAAGAATATCTTAAGTATAATTGTCTGGGAGTTGAAATGGAAACATTTGCTTTATTTACAAATGCTAAAATTTTAAACAAAAAAGCAGCAACTATTCTTACGGTATCGGATAATTTGATAACAAAAGAAGAAATAACAAGTATTGAAAGAGAAAAAAGCACGAAAATAATGATAGAACTTGCCCTAGATTCCATCTTAAATTTATAAAATGTGCTTTTTTTCATATAATAATAAAATGAGGAGGTAACTATGGATTACGAAAAAATAGATATGGGTTCTTACAATTTACATTTTATTAATACAGATAAATTTAAAACAAATACAATATCAGTAAATTTTAGAGAAAAAGTAAAAAAAGAAGAAATAACAATTAGAAAAGTACTATTTCAAACATTATATTATACAACCAAAAAATATAATACTAATCGTTTATTTCAATTAAAATTAGAAGATTTATATTCAATGAGTATAGGTCATTCAAATTTAAAATTTGGAAATCTAATAAATAGTTATATTGATATTAAATTTTTAAATGAAAAATACACAGATGATAAATTTATTTTTGAATGCATTGATTTTTTATTTGAAATATTATTTAATCCAAATGTAGAAAACGAAAAATTTGATTCAAAATCTCTAAATTTTATAAAAGAAAAAATTGGCTTATCAATCGATTCAAAAAAAGAAAACCCAGAAATATATGCATTAAATAAATCACTTGAAACATTAGAAAATGACCCAATATCATATAGTTTATGGGGATATAAAGAAGATCTAGAAAAAATAAATGAAAAAAGATTATATGAATATTATAAAAAGATTTTAAAAACTAACAAAATAGATATATTTATAATTGGAACTTTTGATAAAGAAAAAATAAAAACATCAATAGAAAAAACAAAAAATGTTATTACAATAGAAGGACTTCCTCAGTCATTAGGAATGCTTGAT
>OHPO01000999.1_pt1 | contig 13849 bp, 11 predicted proteins | sample 1577741 | NCBI WGS metagenome assembly OHPO01 (sample SAMEA3879574, study PRJEB24766) | human gut metagenome | biome: human-associated habitat; feature: feces | place: USA | collected 1985/1987
TTCATGTTCTGCGGGATCGTCTTGACAAACCCGGAGAACATGAACACCGCCAGTCCCGCGCCGAAGCCCAGGTACACGATAGGTATTGTCCACGGTGTGTTCAATCCGATCTTGGCAAAAGCCATAGAGGTGAAGCTAAAGTAGGGAAGCTTGACCTGCTCGGCGGTGCGGGACAGGGTGAACATCACCATCTGGAACGGCACCACCATGGAGAACACGCACAGGTAGTACACGATCTTGCTGAACAGACTGCCCACACGGGCCACATACCACGCGGCCATAGAGGTGCAGATCAGGATCAGCGCCGAGGAGACCAGGGTGATGAACAGACTGTAGAACACCGCCTTGATAAACGGATAGTTGCCGAAGGTCATGCCCTTGATATAGTTCTGCCAGCCCACGAAGGTGTCCTCATTGGGCAGGGCGAACGTATCGGTATTGACAGCGGCATTGGTCTTGAAGGAGTTGATCAGAACGATGACGATGGGCAGCACATACACGATGCAGATCACCGTGAACGCTATGGTCAACACCATTTTGCTGCGGTCATGCTTTTTGGCAAGGCTCGTCTGCATTACTGCTGCACCTCCTTTTTACGGGTAGCCCGGAGTTGGATCAGTCCGATAGCCGCCACCAGTATGAAGAACAGCACGGCCTTGGCCTGGGCCACGCCGCGGTTGTTGCCGCTGCCGGCGTAGAAGGAGTTGTAGATGTTCAGGGCCAGCATTTCCGTGGTCTTGATAACGCTGCCGTCCGCCTGCTGCAGGAAGGGGCGGCCGCCGGTCAGGGCCAGGTTCTGGTCAAACAGCTTGAAGCCGTTGGTCAGCGTCAGGAAAATGCAGATGGTGAAGGAGCTCATCATGTTGGGGATAGTGACCTTCCACAGGGTCTGCCAGTTGGTGGCGCCGTCGATGCGGGCCGCCTCCAGCATATCCTCCGGCACGGACTGCAATCCGGCGATGTAGATGATCATCATATAGCCCACCTGCTGCCAGCACAGCAGGATGATCAACCCCCAGAAACCGAAGTGGCTGTTCAGTACCACGGACTGGCCGTAAGCGACCAGAAAGCCGTCGAAGATCATGGACCAGATGTAGCCCAGCACGATGCCGCCGATCAGGTTCGGCATGAAGAACACCGTCCGGAACAGATTGGAGCCCTTGATGCCCCGCGTCAGCGCATAGGCCACCGCGAAGGCCAGCGCGTTGATGAACAGCACCGACACAAAGGCAAACAGCGCCGTGAACAAGAAGGCATGGCGGAAGCTGCTGTCGGCAAAGGCCTTCAGATAGTTGTCAAAGCCTACCCATGTCCACTTGCTGGTCAGCTTGAATTTGCAGAAGGACAGGAACGCGCCCTTCAGGAACGGGTAGATGAACCCGATGCAGAAGGCGGCAAAGGTGGGCAGCAGAAACAGCCACACCATGCGCTGAATTGGCCGTCGGACCAGTCGGCTGTTCAGCGCAGCCGCGTCCCGTTTCGCTTGAAATCGTTTCATTAGACCACTCCTGTTCTCCGTAGTTTTGTCACAGCGAAAGCTCTCCTCCGAAGCGCGTTCGAAGGACAGCGCACGCCGTCACAGAGTAAGAAAGAGGGGGCGGGCGAAAAGCCCGCCCCCTGTGCGTATGTGGTTGAAACCGTAGCTTAGCCGTTGGCGATATCGTTGTTGTACTGGGTAGCCCAGCCTTCCACGAAGGCGGTCTTCACATCGTCCCAGCTGCCGCCGTCGGCGGTATACTTGCCCAGAGCGTCGACCACAGCGGCACGCCAGTCATTGACAGCGGGGGTGTAGTTGAAGGCCCAGGTGACAGGATAGCAGCCATTGGCAACATACTCGTTGGCCAGAGCGCTGAACGGATTGGAGGGAGCCTTGGAGGCCTGGAACGGGCAGGCGCCGAACTGCTCAGCCATCATGGCAGTGCCTTCCTCGGAGGTAACGACCCAGTTCAGGAAGTCCAGAGTGGCCTTGATGTCCTCCTCGGAGGCGTTCTTGTTGACGGACCAGTAGTTCTCGGTACCGGTGCACAGGCCGGCCTTCTCCTCGCCCTCAACGCCGCAGTAGATGGGGATCATGGTCAGGTCGTCAGCGTTCATGCCGAACTTCTCGCCGGTCAGGTTGCTGTACTCCCAAGTGCCGTTCTGATAGAACACAGCCTTGCCCTGGCCGAATTCGGCCTCGGAGGCGTCGCCGGTGGCGGTGGTCAGAGCAGCGCCGGTGGTGGCGGAGTCAGTGGTGTACAGGTCCCAAATTGCCTTGTAGTTGTCCAGATAAGTACCCTTGATGGTGGCGGGCTTGCTGGTCACGCCTTCATCGCGGAACTCATAGAACAGAGGCATGTTGGCCAGGTGGCCGGAGAAACGCCAAGAGGAGGTGCCGTCCAGACCGGCGGAGGTGAAGGCGTCGAAGCCCAGCTCAGCGGCGCGGCTGTGGATGTCGTCAGCGATCTTCTTCAGGGACTCGAAGTTGGTGATGTCGGTAACCTCATAGCCGGCTTCCTTCAGCAGCGCCTTGTTCACGATGATACCGTAGGTCTCCAGGCAGTAGCCGATGGAGATGACCTCACCGTCGGCGTTCTTCAGGGCATAATCCTTGGAGGTCAGCTGGTTGTACACGTCGCTGCTGCTCAGGTCGTAGCAGAACTCACCCCAGGTAGCCACGCCGCCCTCGTTGCACTGGAACAGGGTGGGCGCGTCTTCCTTGTCCATCTCGGACACCAGGGTGGACTCATACTCGCCGGAGGCGGCGGTGAGGATCTTGACGGGCACGCCGGTCTTCTCGGTGTAGGTGGCGGCCAGAGCCTTCCACGCGTTGTCGGACTCAGGCTTAAAGTTCAGATAGTACACGCTGCCGGTGGCGGTGGTATCGCCATCGGTCTTGGTGTCGTCCTTCTTCTCACCGCAGGCCACCAGAGACAGGGCCATCACGAGAGCAAGAAGCATTGCAAGAAACTTCTTCATGATATTTACTCCTTTTTTGTTTTTATTTTCACATCACAAGGATGTAAAAAACAGATCATTAGGGTACAAAAAACAAATTATTGGGATGCAGGAAACGGATCCTTAGGATACACAAAACAGATCACAAAGATATACAAAAGTATCATCCGGGCGCGGCCACGCTGCGGCCCTGGCGCAGGGTGGTGGGCAGCAGCTCACAGGCGTGGGAGCCCTTGTGCCGCACCATGTCCAGCAAAATCTCGGCGCTGCGCCGGCCCATTTCCTCCATAGGCTGGCACAGGGTAGTCAGCGGCGGCTCAATATAGGCAGACAACTCTAACCCATCTATCGCTATAACGGAACAATCCTCGGGGATACGCCTGCCGGCGTCCATCAAAGCCCGCATGGCACCAATGGCCATAGAGTCGGCAATGGCAAATAGAGCAGTAAAATCCGCGCCCCGTTCCAGGGCAGCCTTTACGGCGGAATAGGCGTCGCGGACATCGAAGCCGCCGGTGGAGATCACCAGCTCCGGGTCCACGGGGATGCCGTGACTCTCCAGCGCCTGCACATAGCCCTCATAGCGCAGCTGGCTGATGGACTGATCGTTGGGACGAGAGATCAGCGCGGCGATGCGCCGGTGCCCGTGGCGGTACAACTCCTCCACCGCCTGCTGTGCGGTGTCACCGTCGGCGATGGACACAGAGGAATACTCGCCCTCGATCAGCGTGCCATAGCGGTTGGAGTAGGAACAGCACACAAAGGGAACGTTCAGCATCGCCAGATCAGCGGGGGTATAATCAAACCGACCGCCCAGGAACACGATGCCCTGCAGGCGCTTTTCGCGCTCCATGACCGCACCGCATTTGACCTCGTCGTCGCAAGTACCGATCTGCTGCATGACCATTGTAAAACCGGCATCGGTGATGGTGCGTTCAATGGCGCGGATAATGTCGGTGTAGAACGGATTGGACACACCGCGGACTACCAGACCGACAGCGTCGGACTTGGTGCGGACCAGGTCGCGGGCGCTGTTGTTGGGAATGTAGTTGCTATTCTTGATGGCAGAAAGCACCTTACGCCGGACATCCTCACTGACATCCGGCCGGTCATTCAGCACACGGGAGACGGTACTGACGCTGACGCTGCACTGTTTGGCTATATCCTTGATCGTCATACCGGGGTGTGCCTCCTACTATACCAGATCGAAAGGAACGAAAATCGTCAGAGGAAAGCGAAAACATTACCGGTAACGTTTCCGTTCAGCATAGTTATCCTATCAGTGTTTGCCGCAATTGTCAATTGCTTCGCTGCATTTTTGCCGAAACGCACAGAAAAGGCGGTGGTTTTCTTGTGAAAATCACAAGAAAACCACCGCCCGATTGAACGGGCGGCGGCGAAGTATCGAATGTACGGCGCAAAATGGCGGAATTACCGGCGAAGGAGGGCGCGGCGCGCCCTCCAGTCGGGCAGATAGGCTTCCACCTCGCGGTAGAAGGCGGGGGAGTGGTCGTGGTGGCGAATGTGCGCCAGCTCATGGACCACCACGTATTCAATGGCGGTCTCGGGATAGGCCATCAGGTAGAGGGAGAAGCTGAGACGGTTTTTGCCGGAGCAGCTGCCGAAGCGGGTGCGGGCGGCGGTGATGGTGATACCGGCGGGCTGCACGCCCATGCGCTGGGCCCAGTGGGCCACCAGGGGCGGCAGTGTCTCTTTTGCCTGCTGCCGCCATGCGTCCGCTTGTGCCGCAGACGGCTCCGGGTGGGCGGCCAGAAAGGCCTGCCTTGCGGCAAGGTGCTTTTCCAGCCAGCCGCGGTGACTGTCCACAAAGCGGGTGATATCCGCATCGGAGGCCCGCAGAGGTGCACGGACCAGGGCTGCTCCCTGTCGCGTGACCTCCAGCGCCAGGGTGCGGCGGCGGGAACGTATCACGGTATAGTCGATCATTGGCCGTCCTCCGGGATGAAACGCGGGCCGTGGTAGCCGTTCCGGTCCACGATCTCGGACCACATGGCGGCGGGGCGCACCCACAGACCGCCATTATCATACAGGGCGCGGTAGACCACCAGTTCCTCCAGCGTTTCAGAGTGGCGGGCGGTGCCGATGACCTCATATTCATTACCCTTAAAGTGGCGGTAGCGGCCTGGTTTTATCGTTGTCATACTATATACTCTCCTGACAGGTAACAGTTGTGTTGACGATACGAATAGTATATACTATTGGCAGTGATTTGTAAATCGGAGGTGCAAAGATGAAAAACACCACGCTGTGCTATATCGAAAACGAACGGAGCGAATACCTGATGCTGCATCGGGTGAAGAAGCAGAACGACCTGAACCACGACAAGTGGATCGGCGTGGGCGGCAAGTGCGAGGAGGGCGAGAGCCCGGAGGAGTGCGTTTGCCGCGAGACGCTGGAGGAGACGGGCCTGACCCTGACCGACTATCGGTACCGGGGCGTCATCACCTTCGTGTCGGATATCTGGGAGGGGGAATATATGCACCTGTTTACCGCCACCGGCTGGACGGGAACGCTGCGGGAGTGCAGCGAGGGTGTGCTGGAATGGCTGCACAAGGACGCGCTGGCGGCGCTGCCCCAATGGGAGGGGGACAAGCTGTTTCTGGCGCTGATCCACGAGCCGGACACGCCGTTTTTCTCCATGAAGCTGCAATACGCGGGTGATACGCTGGTGTACGCCGCTCTGAACGGAAAGGAGCTGGCGGTATGATCCTGGTGAGCGCGTGCCTGCTGGGCTGTGCCTGTCGCTACGACGGGCAGAGCAAGCCCAACCCGCTGGCGCAGGAGCTGGCCCGGCGCGGGCTTGTGGTGCCGGTGTGCCCGGAGCAGCTGGGCGGGCTGCCTACGCCCCGAAAGCCCTCCGAGCGCCGGGGGGACCGGGTGGTGATGAGCGATGGCCGAGACGTGACGGCGGAGTACCGCCGGGGCGCGGAGGAGGCGCTGCGTCTGGCGCGGCTGTATGGCTGCACCGCCGCCGTTTTGAAGGAGCGAAGCCCCTCCTGCGGCTGCGGGCGCATCTATGACGGAACGTTCACCGGAACGCTGACGGACGGCGACGGCGTCACGGCGGCGCTGCTGAAAGCCCACGGCATCCCGATGTACGGCGAGAGCGAATTGGAGAAGCTGCTGTGAGCCGTCTCTCCCATTTTATTTTCCGCCAAAGGCGCACAAATTTTGAATTTACATTTGGCAGAAAAGCAGGTATAATATGACCAACAGCGTTGATATGTGCGGCGACGGGAGCTCCCGTCATTCCGTGGGTACCCACGGAATGATGCCGCCTGTATGCTATGGGAGAATAAAAGGAGGAGTGTACAATGAAGAAGCACGTAGTAGGTATATTTTTTGCGTTGGTGCTGTGTTTGGCGATGGTGCCCATTTCTGCTTTTGCGGCGGGAAAGACAGCCATTAGAACGGTTGATGAACTGATGCAATTTGCGGCGGACGTAAACGCGGGTGCATACGACGGCAAGACCGATGCTGTAGTAAGCCTGGAATCCGATTTAGATTTGAGCGGTAAAACATGGACGTCGATTGGATGCGCCGACAACGACGCTAACGTTCCGCATTTTTTCAGCGGAAAATTTTACGGCAACGGACATACGATTTCTAATTTGGACTTTTCCGATGCCTATGGCATGATTGAATATGAATCATATGGCTTTTTCGGATATATTGAGAACGCCGAGATTTCCGGTCTTACTGTACAGGGCTCTGTAAATGCTACTGGTTCAAGGAAATACTCTGATTTTGGCTCCATTGTCGGTGCATCTAACAAGAGTACGATTCGTGATTGTGTATCTGATATATCATTCACTAACAGTGACAATTATCTCGACGGTTCTATTGGCCTATGTGGGTTTGCTATGGACTCCACCTTTGAGCACTGCCAAAGCAAAGGCAGCATTAGTGTCACTCGAACTGATAATGGCGTTGCCAGTCTAAACGTTGGTGGTATTGTTGGTTATGCTGGTGGCACTTCTGAAATCCGCTACTGTGTCAACACAGCTGACATAGAGGTTTGCGCCAACAGCATCGGCGGTATTGCCGGCTTTCTGGGCAGTGGTAATCCGTCCATAACAAATTGCTATTCCATCGGCAAATTGACGGTTCTCGGCAAACCTTCTGGCGGTAATACGGGCGGCATTGTGGGCTACATCTACGGTGACCCCCCTATCAAGAGCTGTTATTTCGCTGGTGAAATTGATTTGACCAAATATGGTGTCACCACACCACCATATAAGCGTCTCGGCGGACTTGTTGGTAAGGTTGAATCCGGCACCCCTGTTTTTAAGAACAACTACTATACCGAAACTGCAAACGTTGATTCCTGCGCCACCGATGGTACTATCGCTGGCACCGCAGAATCCATCGATTCCATGAAAACCAAGGAATTTTACGACAAGCTCACCCAGAACGGCGGCGACTACCGCTTCAACCCGAATGGCACACCGCTTCTGCCGGAGCACAAGTATCCGACAGTAGAGGAAACGCCACGTTACTACTACAACTCTACGACTACCGTGAAGGACGAGGGCAAGACCGGCTCCCCCAAGACCATAGATACGGGCGTGGGAATGTACGCCGTGAGTGTGGTGCTGTCTCTGACCGGGATGGCCTTTGTGGGTAAGAAGAAACCTTGAGAACGCAAAAAAGAAATCCCGAAAGGGATTTCTTTTTTGTCGGGGGACGGATTCCCACGCCAGCGTGAGCGCTGGCTCGCAATGACAGGGGCGGGACGTCGTACCCCAAGGGCATTTGTTCCGCTGCGCTCCACAGCAGGACGCCGGCCCCTACAAACGAAAGGACAGCGCCCCATGCGGGGCGCTGTCCTTCTATATGAGGGTGTTACCACTCCAGGTTCTTTTCCGTCTCCTTGCTGAACACGTTGGCCACATTGCCGCCGAAGATCATGTTGACCTCGCTGCCCATGGGGAAGTGGGCGGCGTTGCCGTTGGTGGGGACGATGACCACCACGTCATGGTCGTGGGTGGAGATATGCAGATGCACAGAGGAGCCCATCAGCTCACTGACATCCACGGTACCCTTGACGCCGTCGGCGCAGAGCATGATGTGATCGGGGCGAACGCCCAGCGTTACGTCCTGTTCCGGTACATTTTTAGCGCTGAGCCGGGCCTGCTTATCCTCGGCCAGTTCCACGTTGATGCCGTCGATAGCCACGGCGTATTTGCCGTCGCTGTTCTTCACCAGCTTCGCGTCAAAGAAGTTCATCTGGGGTGTGCCGATAAAGCCGGCCACGAACAGATTGGCCGGGTGGTCAAAGACCTCCTGGGGCGTGCCGATCTGCTGGATGAAGCCATCCTTCATGATGACGATGCGGTCGCCCAGCGTCATGGCCTCGGTCTGGTCATGGGTGACGTAGATAAACGTGGTGTCGATGCGCTCCCGCAGCTTGATGATCTCGGCCCGCATCTGGTTGCGGAGCTTGGCGTCCAGGTTGGACAGGGGCTCGTCCATCAGGAACACGGCGGGGTCCCGGACGATGGCCCGGCCAATGGCCACGCGCTGCCGCTGGCCGCCGGACAGAGCCTTGGGCTTGCGGTCCAGATACTGGGTGATATCCAGAATTTCGGCGGCCTCACGGACCTTCTTGTCGATCTCGTCCTTGGGCAGCTTCTTCAGCTTCAGGGAGAAGGCCATGTTTTCATACACGGTCATGTGGGGATACAGGGCGTAGCTCTGGAACACCATAGCGATGTCCCGGTCCTTGGGCTCCACGTCGTTCATCAGCTTGCCGCCGATGGTCAGCTCGCCGCCGGAGATGTCCTCCAGACCGGCGATCATCCGCAGGGTGGTGGACTTGCCGCAGCCGGAGGGGCCCACCAGCACGATGAACTCCTTGTCCGCAATGTGCAGGTTGAAATCCTGCACCGCCACCACGCCCTCATCGGTGATCTGCAGATTGCCCTTTTTCTGGGGCTCGCCCTTTTTGGCCTTCTTGCTCTCCGCGTTGGGGTACACCTTCTTGAGGTTTTTCAGAATGACCTCTGCCATAATATACAGACTGTAACCGTTCTGCCTCCGCATGGAACGGTCTCGCGCCCGGCGAAGCCGCAGCGCCTTACGGCAGGTCTCCACACTGCCGCACCGCCAGTCTCAGCGGGACCTGGTTCCTCCTTTGTTTTTCCGGCAGGGGGCCAAGAAAGTGGAGTGGCCGCCGCCGGTTGGAATAGGATACATTTATTTTACCACCCCTTGCCGCCCTTTGGCAACCGCCTTTGGTCAAAATTTTCCGCAATTCACTGCCTTTATAGGAAAACTCTGCAAAAAACGCCGTCATTGCCTGTTCTTTTTTCTGATATAAGAAAAAATTATTGCATTTTCAGTTTTTATCTATTGTAAAAGCATGGAAACTATGTTAAATTGCTGTGTGCCTGTTGGCGCACACATTATGGATAAAGTGTTCTTCGTGCAAGGACAGGCAAATTGTTTTTTAAGGAGCGGGATAACATGCACAAAGCGTTCAAAGCCTGCACCGCTGTTCTGCTGGCCCTGGTTATGACGGTCAGCCTGGTCAACGGCGCACTGGCAGCCGTCGTCCGCAATGACGACGACACCATCAGCTACGAGCCCCTGGAGCAGGGTGTTTACTCCAAGGGCGGCTACACCATCGACAAGGTCTCCCACCCCACGCTGGGCGCCGGAGAGGTGGACGGTATCCTGACCGGCGATCTGCAGGACCGCGGCCAGAGCTACTCCTGGTCCATGGCCGAGGCCGGTGACTATGTCTACATCGGCACCTGCTACAACTCCACCTACTACATCTATCACAACAACGTCAAAACGGCCCTGGACGCCATGAAGAAGGAGGGCAAGCTGGATCAGAATGTGGACACCAGCCGGGCTGCGGCAGATTTTGTGAAGGTCATGTTCGGCACGGACACCTTCGATGAAACCCCCATGTCCCAGTGGACCCCCGTGATCATGGCTGTGAACCGCTACACCGGCGAGGCCCAGGTGATCTTCCGGGAGCGGGACATCCTGAAGGATTATCCCGACATCTTCCCCGGCTATCCCCCCTATCTGAAGGGCGTGAACTATCTGTCCGGCTATCGCATGGCCTTTGAATTCAAGGGCAAGATCTATTTCGCCGGTATGGGCAGCCCCACCGCCACCCTCATCGAGGTGGACCCCGAGACCAACGAGTGCTCCATCGCCTATCACAACATCAACTACACCCGGGGCGTGTCCAACGGCGTTCACGGCCTGCTGGTGTTTGACGACGAGATCTATATGTGCCTGGCCACGGACAACTACGACGGCAAGGGTACCCCCGGCGGCATCATCGTGGCCAGCTCCGATCCCACCGCGGGTCTGAGCTCCTGGCGGCGTGTGGCAGATCAGGACGACTTTGACGGCCTGCCCGCCGTTATGCAGACCGACGGCCTCAACGGCGGCGGGATCTGGGACATCATCGAGTATAACGGCTCCATGTACGTCACCATGGTCACCGACAAATCCATCGACGGCCACATCAACAAGCAGGGCTTCGCCATGTATCGCGGCGACAAGCACGAGGACGGCAGCTTCACCTGGACCCGGGTCATCGGTGACCACGGCACCAGCGGCTACGACTTCGGCCTGGGCATCAACTACTCCATGAGCTGCAACATGTGGGTGTACAACGGCTATCTGTACCTGGGCACCTACAACGATCCCATGCTGGACCTGGCGGAGATCCCCGCCTCCGGCAACTTCGAGCTGCTGTACAACGATCTGGACCACTCCATCTATCTGTACCGCATGGACGCCGACGGCAACTTCCAGCAGGTGGCCGGTAAGGACGACAACCCCTATTTCCCCGACGGCCCCATCGGCAACCTGGGCGCGGGGCTGGGCAACAACTCCAACCAGTATGTCTGGCGCTACGGCGAGCACAACGGTGAGCTGTACATCGGCACCTATGACACCTCCACTCTGACCTATCATTTCACCCAGATCACCGACGGTCAGGTGGCCAATATGGACTATGCCGACATCAGCGGCCGGGCCGATATGCTGAAGGACGCCGTGCTGGAGGTTCTGCAGCAGCACGACAACAAGTATCTGAACTGGTTCCTGGATACCTTCCTGTTTAACAAGTACACCGCCTCCCTGTTCCAGCAGCTGGCAGGCTTTGCCACGGATATGTCCGCCGACAAGAACCCCGTGCCCGGCTACCGGAACATGCTGGAGGAGTATGAGGCCTTCAAGCAGAAGGTGTTCGATGGCCTGGGCATCAAGCTGGACAGTGCCAACTTCGCCCGGGAGTATGCCCAGGTCACCGGCGTGGCTATGTGCAGCGCCGACACCCAGGGCCTGAAGGATGACCTGCAAAGCGCCGTGAAGGCCATCTTTGCCGCCCTGGACAAGGCTGTGTATGACGACACGATCCACAACTTTGTGTACTACTTCGGCTGCAACTACTATGCCCAGCAGAGCGAGAACGGCTTTGACCTGCTGGTGTCCAAGGACGGCGTGAACTTCGACGCCATCACCCGGGACGGCTTCGGCGACGGCTCCAACCACGGCCTGCGCACCATCTGCTCCACCGAGAACGGCGTGTATATGGGCACCGCCAATCCCTTCTACGGCACCCAGCTGTGGCGCATGTACAGCGCCGAGGACAAGCCCCTGGTGAAGGAGCATACGCATCAGTGGTCCGATACCTGGTCCTCCGACGGCGAGAATCACTGGCATGACTGCCTGGCTGACGGCTGCACCGTCACTGACAACAGCCAGAAGGACGGCTTCGGCGCCCACACCTTCGTGGATGGCGTCTGCTCCGTCTGCGGCTATCAGCAAACCGGCGGTGGCGCCGGAGGAAGCGGCCAGCCCGGTCAGCCCGGTCAGGGCGGCGACTCCGGCAACACCGGCAATACCGGCAACACTGGCAATGCTGGCAGCAACAGTCCCAAAACCGGCGACATGGGCACGGCCCTGTGGTCCACCCTGGCCGGTCTGTGCGGCTGCGGGCTGATTGCCGTGGCTGTCAAGTCCCGCTATAAGGGCAAGCGCGTGGCCTGATTCCCCTTAAATTTATCAAGGCTCCCGGCCAACCGGCCGGGAGCCTTATTTTATAGAAAAGCCCTTTTCATTTCCCGCCGCCTGCGATATAATAGTGTATTATTGTATCCTGGAGGTGCCGCATATGGAGAAGACCCGCCGCGAGATCATGGACCGGGTATATCTCACCTATCTGCCTGCCAAAAAGTTCAAAACCAGTTGCCTGTCCGCCCAGTTCATCACCCCCCTGCGCCGGGAAACGGCGTCCTATGGGGCGCTGCTGCCGCTGGTGCTCCAGCGGGGCACCATAAGCTGCCCGGACATCGAGCAGCTGTCCGCCGCCATGGACCGGCTCTACGGCGCACAGATCAACCCCACCATCCGCAAGCGGGCGGAGTGCCAGTGCATCGGCTTTGTGGCCTCGGTAATGGACGACAGCTTCGCCCCCCAGGGAGAAAAGCTGCTGGAGCCCTCCGCCGCCCTGCTGGGGGAGCTGCTGCTGGACCCCGTCACCCGCAACGGCCGATATCTGGCGGAATATGTGGACAGCGAGCGCGCCAACCTGCTGGACAGCATCCGCTCCATCCGCAACGACAAGCGGGACTGGGCGGACCTGCGGCTTTTGCAGGAGATGTGCCGCTATGAGCCCTACGGCGTCAGCCGTCTGGGCGACGAGGCCACCGCCGCCGCCATCAACAACCAGAAGCTCCATGCCTACAGCCGGCAGATGATGGCCGCCTCCCGGCTGGAGCTGTTCTACTGCGGCAGCGCCCCCATCTCACGGGTGGAGGACGCCCTGCTGGAGGCCTTCGCCGCCCTGCCCCGGGGCGCGGGCCTGGACCCGGAGCCGCCCCGTGCCGTGGCCGCCCCGGCGGAGCCCCGCATCATCCACGAGGCCATGGACGTGACCCAGGGGAAGCTGTCCATAGGCTTCCGCTGCGCCACCGACGATGTGCCCGCCATGATCCTGGCAAACCTTCTGTTCGGCGGCACCAGCAATTCCAAGCTCTTTATGAACGTCCGGGAGAAGCTGTCCCTGTGCTACTACGCCTCCAGCACCTATGTCCGCTCCAAGGGCATCCTCACGGTGTCCTCCGGCATCGAGACCGCCGACTATCAGCGGGTCCTGGACGAAATCCTTCACCAATTGCAGGAGATCCGGGACGGCCACTGGGAGCCCTGGGAGCTGGAGGGGGCCCGCAGCACCATGCGCAGCGCCCTGACCTCCCTGTCGGATTCCCAGGGCGCCCTGGAAAATTACTGCCTGGGTCAGGCAGCCACCGGCCAGAGCGAGGACCCGGAGACCATGCAGCGCCTGCTGGACCAGGTGACGCCGGAGCGCATCCGGGCCGCCGCCGGCAGCGTGACCCTGGACACCGTATACTTCCTGCACGGAAAGGAGGAGGCCTGATGAAAACCCTTACCTACCCCCGCATCGGGGAAAAGGCCATCTGGGAGACCCTGCCCAACGGCCTGCCCGTCTGCGTGGTGCCCAAGCCCGGCTATGCCCGGAAGTTCGCCTTCTTCACCACCCGCTACGGCGGCATGGATATGCGCTTTCAGCTGGACGGCCAGTGGCTGGATACCCCTGCCGGCATCGCCCACTATCTGGAGCACAAGATGTTCGACACCGCCGACGGCAGCGCCATGCAGGACCTGGCCCGGGGCGGGGCCGAGCCCAACGCCTACACCAGCAACGCCGTTACCGCCTACTATTTCGACTGCACCGAGCATTTTTATGACAATCTCCGGATTCTGCTGTCCTTCGTGTCCGTCCCCTACTTCACCGATGAAAGCGTGGAGAAGGAGCAGGGCATCATCGCCCAGGAGATTGGCATGATCGAGGACAACCCCGAGTGGCAGGTGTACAAGCAGATGATGCAGGCGC
>OHPO01001000.1_pt1 | contig 13846 bp, 9 predicted proteins | sample 1577741 | NCBI WGS metagenome assembly OHPO01 (sample SAMEA3879574, study PRJEB24766) | human gut metagenome | biome: human-associated habitat; feature: feces | place: USA | collected 1985/1987
CGGATGGGACGCCGGAGTGCCATGCACCCAGACGATTAGCGTAGCGGGTGTGGCCGCCACGGATTATATTACCGCCAAGTACACATCCAACGCCATCAACACGAACGAGAGAGTGGCTGATCATGCAGCCTATTGCTGTGTGACAGACGGTACGCCGACACCAGGGGGCGTGTTGCTGACGTGTTGGCACGAGCGGCCAACGCGGGACATCCGCATGATACTGCGAGTTGAGCATGGCGGTACAACGGGTTACATGGCCATGACGGGGCAGGCTGCGCCATCGGGCGGTGCCAAGACGGCTAACGGGTCGGTAATCGCATCGGGTCAGACGATTACCGTTACGGAGTTGGGGTTTAGACCAGCGATGGTCACATTTGTCGGATCATCCGGTAAAACAACAGTGACGAGTGGCTACGGAGCCGATACAGGTAGCACGACGATAGCACGGTACGCTGATGCTGGCAATCCTGGCAATGTAGGGACGTTTAGTCCGTCTGAGGATGGATTTGTATTAACCGTCCAAGGCGCGGCGGATCCTAAATCACTCAATGTGTCTTGGTACGCGGTTGGCGATTAAGGAGGAAGATATGTTTATCAGGAGACTATATTATGGCACTCAGACAGGTGAGACGCTCCATAGCTATGTAATGAGCGGCGACATCGTCATATTGCCGGCCGACGAGGTAGCGGCGGGGCTGGGCTTGACCAACTACGCCTATATGGAGTGGTTAGAGCCAGATCAGGCGATTGAGGACAGTTTTGCACGGAGTTATGGCAGGGTCAGTATCGATGTCGCGCAGGAGCCGCACGAACTAATATTTGACACATCAGAGCCCCCCGAACCGTACAATGAGTACGCCGACATGAAGACGGCGTTAGGCATACTGGGCGTAATGCCCGTGGAGGTGACCGGCGATGGCTAAGTGGATTACGGGGGCGCAGAGATTGCGAGGTAATATCGACACGGTGTGTAATGGCATGCCTGATGGGGATGCAGTCACCACGCCATATCTATTCATGCCGTGGCAGAGCACCACGGCATATGCAGCAGGTGACCGCGTCAGGTATGGCGATCTATTGTACCGCTGCTTGTTGGGCCACACATCACAAGATGACTGGCCGCCCGACGCGGCCGTGGCTCTGTGGGTGTGGATACATGACCCCGCCATAGAGTGGCCGGAGTGGCGGCAGCCAACGGGCGCGCATGACGCTTATCCGCTTGGCGCGAGGGTATCACACGCAGGTAAGCGGTGGATATCGGATGCAGATAACAATGTATGGGAGCCAGGCATTTCAGGATGGAGCGAATATACAGGAGGTTAAAATTAATGAGAGTTAATGAATTTGTGGCATGGGCGTTATCACATGCCAAGCGCGCCAGCGTGCCGAATGGGGCGGTATTATGCGTTGACCCGCAGGATGTGGGTCGGGACGGTGAATGGGAGTACCTATACGGCACGACGGGGCGCAGGGTAACACAATCATTACTTGATGAGCGTTACGCCAACTATTATAGCCGTAAAGGCTGGACACGCGCCGAGTATGACCGTGCAACCTCCGGATGGATTGAGCGCGGCGTAACGGTGTGCGATTGTCAAGGCTTAGAGGATTATTACTCTGGCTCGGACACCAACTGTCAAGGCAACTGGGACAGGTATTGTACTGATAAGGGCAGTATCGCCAACATTACCCGCCCATACGTCATCGGCGAGGCGGTATTTATGCGCAACAGCTCCGGCATTATGAAACATATAGGTTGGGTGTGCGGTTACATGCAGGATGGCGATCCGCTGATAGTTGAGGAGCGAGGGTTAAGCTATGGCTGTGTGGTATCGCGGCTAAGCCAGCGTGATTTTACCCATCGCGGCTTAATGACTAAGAGATATAAATACGAGGGAGGTATCAATATGGCAACAATCATACAGCACACATCACCCATGATGCAAGGTAATGACATTAAGGCGTTGCAGGCAGCTCTAAACGGGCTAGGCTATGACTGCGGCACGGCAGACGGGAAGGCAGGCACTAAGACCATGGCAGGTATAAAGGCGTTTGTAGAGGCGCACAGCGGGCTTATAGACGTGCCTGCTCTACCGGATACAGCGACGCTAACCATAACTGTAGGCGGTCATGCGTACAGTATAAAGATGGATTAAGGGGGGACTTACTATGAACAACGAGATGTGGCTTGCTATACTGGGCGGAGGGTTGGGTGTAGCAATTATTACAGCGATAAAAGAGCTTATCATATGGGCGCTTAATCGCAGAGAAGGCAAGAAGCAGGTCAAGATTGAGGACATCAGCCAGTTAAAGACCGATATATCAATATTGAAAGAAGCTCAAATGGTATATATGCGTGACAGAGTACAGCACCTTTGCAAAGCGTTTATATCAAAGTGTGAGATAAGCGAAGACGATCTTGACAATCTTAACTCAATGTACAGCAGTTACAAGAGACTAGGCGGAAACGGCCATCTTGACGGACTGATGCAGAGAGTAAAAAGATTAAATCTTAAATAAGTGGAGGAAAAGAGAATGGAATTTACTACATGGGCGGCTCTTGCGACACACGCAGGAGCTTTATTGATGGTATGCATTATAACACAGTTGACTAAGGGGCTGGGATTCATTAACAGGATACCTACACAGTTATGGAGCTGGGTTATAGCGGTCGCGGTGCTGTATCCGGCGTACTATTTTACTGGGCAGCTGGATCTGGGCAATGCGTTTTTGATACCTCTTAATGCCGCTATAGTATCATTGAGTGCGAACGGCGGCATCGAAGTTATTAAGAGAATAAAAGAGAAAAAAGAATAAAAGCTGCGTTTATGTGTGTGGGCAGATCCACACACATAACTTTTTAGATAATTAAGGAGATTATTTATATGAGATACTACACCAGCGGCTACACGCCGCCCAACGGAGTTTCAGACAACTCATCAGTTGAGCGACTGCAAAACCAGTTGAATTCAATGGGAGCTAGGCTTAATGTTGACGGTATATGGGGGCCTAGAACACAAGCTGCATATCAACAGTATATGGGCGGTAGCGGAAACAACAGCAGCGGCAACAATAGAACGTCTGGATATTCTTCTTATGTTAATGATTTAATGCAGTCTTTACAGTCCCACATACCGAGGATAAACTACACGCCGCAAAGTGAAAACCAATTAAGAGCGCAACTTGAAAAGTCTCTAAGACCGATGTACGACAGCGCAATAGCCGACAGACGGGAACAGACTGCATCAAATAAGGCTGGTATTGACTTGGACGCGGCAAGCCGAGGTATGGGTTCAAGTACTTGGGTAACTGATGCAAAAAGCAGGCAGTTAAATTCAGAAGCAAGTGATATAGCGTCTTTAGAAAGCGCGTATGGTTCTAATCTGGCTTCCCAGCTGTACAGCGCCATGCAGCAGGAACGCGCTAATCAGCTTAATGCAGAACAATATAATGCTTCAATGATGAATCAGGCTTTGCAAAACGCTGTCAGCATGGGATATAACCTGTATAATCAGAATCAATCAAGAGGTTCTGGAGGCGGCGGCGCAGGTGCTAATAATAACAACAGCAATTCTGCCGATGATGGTTACGCACTTTATACAGGTGTACTTCAAGCCAATAATGGTGACGTGGTAGCAGCAATGCGAAATCTAAGAGCATATACGAATAGAAACGGGTATTCGGAAGCTGCGTATATGCAGGCGACTAGAGCGTTGGGCGAATATCTATCCAGAAACTCTACCACTGAAAACCGAGACATGCGTTCACATAATCCTAATCGTCCTAATCCATCACAGTACAATACGGTTAATTGAGGTATTAAATATGAGCAAATATAAACCTATGACAGAAGAAGAGTTCAGGAAGAGATTCGAAGGGCTGGATAACACATATCCGGCCTCCCCTAAAATAAAGTCGCCAATCTCACAAGAAGAATTCTCTAATAGGTATGGGCATATAGGCAAGGGTGACAAGCCTTGGGGAGGCAGTACATATGAAGGCATAGATTTTAATTCTCTGGACAAAGACATATTGGAAAAGGTCAAGACTACATGGAGAAAGTCGTGGGAGTATGATAATACAAGTTATTTTGATACACTGCGCAAGACACAGGGCCTCATGCCATATTCTTTAAATTCAAAATACAAAGAAGATAATGATCTTGACAAATACTTATATAACAAGGGATTGCCTCACTCTTCGGAATTTAAGAAGCTTTATAATGAAATACTGGCTTCTACAAAGGAAGAAGAAGCATATAACAAGCTGCATGATGATTTTAAGCATGATTTGTTTAGCGAGTATTCAACCGTAGCGAGCGCAAACGACGGTAAAATTGATGATGATACTGCGGCAACCAGATTCTATAACCTTTTAAACAATCCCAAATATGAAGCGTTAAGAGATAAGGTTAAGCTTCCAAGCCAAGCAGAAGAATTTGAAACATATGCAGATGAAGCCCACCATAACTTAACCGAGGCTCTTAAAAAGAATAACGCAAAAGCGGATAACAAAACATTTTCATATAAAGACCTTGCCGATGAATTTTCCGGCATTATTGAAAAATACTCTCTGCCGTATTCAGCAGCCGGATTAATGTATGAACTAAGCGATCCAAAGTCGTATGCAAAAGCGCTGGAAAACAGGGATGAACGCATATATACGCCGCTTGCACAGAATATGAGAAAGACAGACAAAGATTTGGATGAAGCCATAAAAAACTATCAGGCATCTTCTATTAATATTGAAAAAGCTACGCAGGAAAACAATGCTATAGGTGCAATTAACAGTTACATAGATCAACTTGGTAGCATAAAAACAATGTTAAGGACAAATGAATCGCTTATTGACAACTATATTACTGAACAGGATACCGCTCAGGCATTTACTGAATTAAAAAGCGAGCTTCGCAATAAATACAGAGGTGCAGGCGGCTTCCCAGTACCTGAATCATACTATACCCCATCTGATGATGATATACAAAGTCGTGCGAAGGAAATAGCAAAAAAGAGGCTGGATTACGAATATGATCACTATTCAAAGCTGCAGCCTTACTATAACAAGGTAAATGAAGCTGACTTTGCAGAATATTCTAAAAAGGGCCTTGAATTTAAGAATCCTGACGGGATGTTTGAGGGAGCAATGTTTTTTGGAAAGCTTATTGGTAAAATCCCTAACAAGGCGACATATGTAAAAGGCAATTATGGTAACGGCGGAACGGTAGGAGAACTAAAAAAGTATGCATATCTTACAAATGATGAAGTGGCAATATATAGTTACTTGCTTGCCAAAGAAGGAGAATCTTCCGCCGAAAAATTTGTAGATGCATTGAAACTCGAGATTAATCAACGCAGCGCACAGTGGGAAACAGATCGGTTTCAAGATTTAGCCAACAATGCGCCGATTACCGCAAGTATCTTATCTGTAGGGATGACATTTTTAAAACCCATAGGCTATGTAGGCTCCATAATAGATAGAATAGCAGGGAATGAAATAGACCCCAACGCATGGTACTTTTCCCCGAACAGGACGCAATCAACGATACGCGGAACTGTAGCAGAAAATATTCAAGAAGACGTCGGCGGAAAAGCTGGAAATGTTTTAAGTTTTTTGTATAATACGGGCATGTCCATGGGTGATTCCCTTGTAAGTATGCTTACAGTTGGCGGCGGAGCGTCAATATTAATGGGGTTGGGTGCAGCCTCCGATACAGTACAAGATGTTAAAAGTAGAGGCGGAAGTGATGCACAAGCGCTTTTAGTAGGAACGTTAGCAGGGGTTGCAGAAGGATTTTTTGAAAAGTTCTCTTTGGACAGTGTTTTAACACTAGGAAAAGAGGGGACCAAAAAAACGGCTAAGAGCTTTGTACTAAACATGCTAAAGCAGGGAGGAATAGAAGCATCAGAAGAAGTGGCTACAGAGATTGCCAATTCCATAGCTGACCTTGCAATTATGGGTGACCGTTCAAACTATGAACTTGCGGTGCAGCAGTATGTTTCATCCGGCATGAGTTTAAAAGAGGCGGAAACGCAAGCCAGCAAAGATATTTTTAATAATATACTGTCTGCTGGAATAGGCGGCTTTATTTCTGGTGTTGGCTTTGGCGCAGGCGCACAAGCGGTGAGCGATATTAACACCTCCAGATTTGGAAATGAAATAAAGGCCCAAGGCGTAGCAGGGGACATTATTAGCGAAGGCTTAAACATGGCCGAAAATACGGAAGCCTACAAAAGCGCTGATGCACTTAATAAAGTATATCAGGAGAAAGGCGATAAAGGTATAAAAGGATATGAGCTAGGACAACAGGCATATTTGAATCAGGAAACAATAGCTTCACAGGAAAGGCAAAGCTATGTAGATGATTTAGGGAAAATAGGACTTTCCACAGAGGATATGCAAAAGGGAATCCAGATATACGATCAGTTGTCAAACATTTCCCAGTCTGTAAAGTCAGGCAAACGTTTTCAAAAGAATTTGACCGAATTAAGGAACAACATAAGCAATACCATTGCAAAACAACAGGAAGCGGATGCGGAACTTCATGTTACAAGTGCTAAAATTCAATCAAGGCTTATGCCACTTTATGATGCAATGTCCGATGCAGCAAAAAGTGGTGATACGGCATTGTATAGACAGGCTAAAAACAAATATATGGCAGAGTATTATATAGCTGAAGCGGAAACAGAAGAGGCAACGCTTAAAAATTCTAACAAAAAATTAAGCCTTTCAAACGCTACAAGAGCTATAATTGATGATATAATATTAAGGACAGATAGCGAAAGTGCAGAATCAGTTGACACTATAGCAAATGAATCCGGTATTGAAAACAAGGAGGTTGGAATTAATGGAGAACAAAGACAAGAAGCCAATATTCCATTGCAGTCAGATGAACGTAGATCACTGGTTTACGGAGGAAGCACCACCTCCGGAACCGGGTACGGAGGAATACCAGACAATGCTAAAAGTACAGGCATTCGCTCACAGGAAGGAATTGGAAGCACAGGCCAGAGCGGATTTGAAGCAGGCGGCAGAGAATTATATGAAGGCAGCCGAACGGTTAAAACGATTGCAAAATCAAAACAAGAGCAACAAAATGGGAGACAATTCGTAAAAAAGGGTAAAGAGTGGGACGCTAATACAAACGATGCCATCAACCATTATATAAGCAGAGTTCAATCAACAGAAGGACGAAGCCCAAACGTAAGGGCTGTTACGGAAGTAGATGAGCGTACTGCATCTATCATGGACCGTATAAGAGGAATAACGGGCAGGGATGCCGTATATTTATTTGAAAGTGACAGCGATATACTGCACGGTTTTGTTAATGGAGAGGATATTTATATCCGATATACAGGCAAAGTCGCATTTCCGTTCCATTTAGGCCACGAGATAGCGCATATTGACCCATTAATACACAACAAAGGGATGGCTGTAGCCGAAGAACTTACAGATACAGAAATCAACAGATACGCAGAGGCAAGAAAAGAACACACTAAATTATCAATGGTCGAAGGGTTTGATTTAAGGAGCGAACTTGTGTCCGACATGTTTGGTAAATTAATGTGTGAAGTAGTTTATGGAAGAACTCTTGGCGGCAATATGGGTCTTGACGAACAAACCAAGAATAGGTTTTATGATGCTTTCATTTCAGCCTTGGAAGCAAACCCCGTCATTGACGAGGATGCCAACGGCGAAATAGGAAGCACAATAAGGTCACTGATGACAACCGCTGCCGATGGAAGCGACACAAACCAGTATTCAACAATGGACTTTGATGATCTGATGGAGGTGTTTTTTTCGGAGGGTTCAGATGGTGATGGAACCGATTTTGTTGATAATTCCGGCCTGAATGTAGAGCAATTTAACGAAGTACTTAACAATATACTAAACCAGATTACAAGTGTAAGGGAGGGTTATGTTATTGACGAAACCAGCGTTTACAAAATTGCTAAGAGCATATTAAACGAAACCCAAAGCCAATATTCCCTTGACAAGCTGATTCCTGAACTGAATCAGCTTTTTAACATGTTGGAAACCTCTGATATAAACTGGGATGTGCTGATAAAATCAGCGACAGATACAATGAAGAAAATTATTAACGAATCACATAAACTAATTGACAATCCTGTTGGCGATGATTTCAGACGGTTTGTTCGCGGAATGCGCATTAAGCTTGATGATACCCAAAAAAGCGAGGTCGCATACATATATGGAAGTCTTAAAGAATACAGGCAAAAGATGTTTGGCTTTGGAGCGTATATAGTTAAGGACAGTAGTAAAGGTTCGTATTTAGACGGGAATTTATGGAATGACCTGTCGGAATATGGATATCTCAATCCCGATGAAAATTCGCCCAATCAACCCAGCGCCTTGCTTGAAGCATTGGAAGCTTCCTTGCCCGTATATGAAAATGAATATGGTTTTGATAACGAGCAGGCAGCATTTGAATTATTCTTAAATACGGTAGATAAGTATTTTGATGCTGCTCGAGATGCTGGCAAGCTAAACGAGAAATCGGAGTTAAAGAAAATCATAGCGGAAATGAAGGCAGAGGCTAAACAGAGATACAGGCAAAAGCTTGATCAAATTAAAAAGGAGAATGCTCAAAAAAGGAAATCGGATAAAAAACGGTTAATTGATAAAAAGAATCAGGAGATTAAAAACAAACTTGACAAGCAGAAAGCGTACTATAGGGATAAACTTGCCAAAGAAAAGGCTAAAAGGATTAATCAGCGCTACAAGGTTTCAGCGCAAACGCGCATGCTGAATGAGGCAAGCAATTTATTCAGTAAAGGTGTAACTATTGAACAATATGGCAGAAGCGAGTACTATAATCATCGTATTGGTTTGCTTTTAAGAAATATGTGGCTTAAAAATGGTTATGACGTAGGCGGATATTTAAGTCATAAGAAGCTGGACGATATCTGGAAAAATTCAGACAGTTTTAAAGATAAAAGTATGCTTTCTTATAGCAGAGAAACTTTCATGCGCAATCTTGAAGACATAGCGTCCAGCAAAGAGGAAGGCCGAAGACTTGTTAACGAACTTTATAAACCTATTTCTCGCGGTGTAGCTGATATGGTTCGTTGGGAAAGGGGATGGGCTGAACGCATAGCTAAGTTAAAACTAACTACCGAGGAAAGCGCTTTGGTTCAACTAATAGGAACTGGTGGAATTACCAACGAAGTACTTTCAACGAAAATATTGGCCGAAAACGGCAGCGACATTGATAGCGAAAAGATTGAAAATGCTATTAAGGTGTTTAGAGAATTTTACGATGAAGCGCTGAAGAAGGCAAACGATACACTTGTGCGCAATGGCTACGCCCCTATTAAAGGGCGAAGGTCTTACTTCCCGAACATTCCTGAGCTTAATATGCCATATCAGGAGTTTATTAACACCCTAAAAGGTGATAGCTATGTTTTGCCTGCAGAAATTTCGGGCTTAACCGATACTTTTAGACCGGGTAAACCATGGTTTAAAAACTTCCAGAAAAGGGTAAGCGACGTAACAGCCTACGATGCAATACGCGGCTTCAACAATTATCTTGCTGGCGTTGCTAAAGTGATATTTCTAACCGATGGAATACAGCGTATACGCCAGTCCGAAGCATTTATAAGAAGCAAAAATTCTTATAACAACCCAGATATGGAACATAAAAGTCGGTTAAAGGGTAGGGAAAGGACGGAACACCTTACTAATTTTGTCGCTTATCTGAAAGAATACGGTAATCAGCTTGCAGGCAAGAAGGCTGGTATAGACAGGGCTATTGAGAATGTTCTTACCCGCCGTTTATATGCAACGCTGGACTGGATAAAAAAACGTTTCGGCGCTAATGCAGTCGGCGGGAATTTCTCAACAGCTTTATCAAACTTCATACCTTTAACCCAAGGTATAGCTACAATGGATACCGTAAGTTTCCTAAAGGGTATGCGCTCCGCTATAAGCCGACAAATCAAAATGGACGGGTTGTGGACGAGATCAGACTTTTTAATAAGCCGATTTGGAAAGCCTGACATGATACTTACAAGGGGGTGGGACATCACAAAACAAAAGGCCGGAAAAGCGTTGAATTGGATGTTCGAGGCAGTGGATAGATTCACGGCTGAAACGTTGGTATTTGGGAAGTATCAAGAAGGAATAAAGAAGGGTTTAAGTGAAGCGGAGGCAATGAGCGTTGCCGATGAATATGCGGAACGCACCATGGCAGGACGAACAATAGGGAGTATGCCTACGTTGTTTAACAGCAAGTTTCTAGGTATTTTCACACAGTTCCAGCTTGAAGTTAATAACCAAATGTCCAACACCTTTAAGGATATGCCCCGATGGGCTGGGGGCGACAAGCGTAAGCTGGTAAGATCATTTATACTCTTGTTATTTACCAGTTGGTTATATAACGAGATAAGCGAGAAGCTGTTAAATGGGCGCCGCACTGCCTTTGATCCTGTAAATGTTGTGGTAGAATGCGTTGATGATATTATAAGCGGCGAGAAAGCGGGAGATATCTTTGAAAGCACTAAAAATAATATACTTGAGCAGTTGCCATTAGGTCAGTTACTTGTTAATGGTGGTAGGGTTCCGTTAGCATCCGCACTAGACAAGATTTGGTTAACAGACCCTATAAAAGCAACATTAAACGGCGATGAGAATGCAGATCAAAAATGGGAAGAATTTGCCGAAACCATTCTATACAATTTCGCCTTACCAGCAGGAGGCGGCCAGTTGCGGAAAACGCTTCAGGGAATTGATGCATATAGCAAAGGCGGCAAATACTATAGTGAACAGTTTAAAGATGGAGAGTATCAATCTGGTCGGCTTGCTTATCCTGTAGACAACGGAGTTGATACATTCATGAGGATGGTAATATTCGGCTCATCGTCTGTGGCTCCTGACGGATATAACTGGAAAGATGATATATTATCTGAGGCAAAGACCACACAGTACAATCAGATGATAGATGCTGGTGTTGATAAACAAAAGGCTTACGCCTTTCTTAGCCAATATTCAGGCAATGACAAGAAGGCGCTAAAAATGCTGAATCTGGCAACTTTTGATTCGGACAAGGACGGGGAGCCGGATTTTAAACCTGTTGAACTGGATTTGATTTCAAGAATAATTAATTTGCCACACAAAGGCGACTTTTTAAAGGCTACAGAAAGGGAGGCTGACAGTTATATGAATGACGATGAAACAAAGGAAGAGGAATTGAAAAAAGCGGCGGAGCTGTGGAATAGATATATAGGCATGTATGACTAGACAAATAAAATTAAAATTGCAGTTGGGGGAGGCTCTCCCAACTGCAATATACTTTATTCTGCATTGCCTTCTTCTGCATCCCCTAATTCTTCAACTGCGCTTTCCTGTTTTTGCCTACTGCTTGTATATTCGCTGACGAATGGCACGTCGCTGTTGTCCACCTTCTTTTTTTTGTAGCCCAGCCCCCACCTTCTAACTATTAAATAAGTAATTACAGACCATATAGTTGCGGGTGCTGCATTTGTATTGATTGCTATTCCCAGAATGTATACTCTAAATATATTAAGTATTATAAACCAGAAAATAGCGTTACATATAACAATCAATTTGTAAGGTTTCCTTTTGGATTTACTCTGATCAACAAAGTGTGATATTAAAAGAGGTGCTAAGAAGTAAACGACAAATGTTATAAGTAGGTTCGCCGTTATGCGGGTAGCGTCATCGTTAAATATTTCATTCATATACACAAACGCTCCTTCTGTATAATATTAATAAAACATGCGTTACGATACATCTAAATAATACATCAATGCAACTAATTTGTAAATAGTTGATTATAAATTAATTAACCAGTCGATCCCCTGCGCGCTAATCATCCGCGTACGTAACCGTGTATGTAATAGCACGAAATTTTATAATACTTATCAGTCCTTTCTGTTTGGCCTATGGGTCAAAAACCCAGCATTTGAGCGGCATTTGCCTTTTGCTGTATCTGGCGGAATTATTCGCTTTTGGCACCTTGCACCCCGTGTGGGGTGCGTGGATTGAAATAAAGCCCTTTTGGTTATACCTGAAATTGCTTACCTCGTCGCACCCCGTGTGGTGTGTGGATTGAAATATCGGGCTGCGGAAATGTAGCATGTCGGTGCTGTCGTCGCGCTCCATGCGGGTGCGTGGAGTGAAATTGAAACGGCCAGCCGCGGTATGAGCGCCGGTTAGCAATTTACGCAATAAAAAACCGGTTCAGGAACCGGCGTCCGAACCGGTTATTGTTGTTAACCGTAAAACAGCGTCCTAACCCATGGCCAGTCAGAGGTATCAGCCGTCGATCACCGTAAGCTCCCTGAACGGATATTCACGAATCTCATAGGTGCCGTCCTTGAGCGCGACCTTGACCCTGGTGCGTTCCGTTATTATGTTGTTTTCAAGCACCACTCCAGGCCCATCCTCTGTAACGACCTCCCTGCCTATGTCGGGCATCAGCTTTCTGGTGCATTCGTAGCATTCATATTCGTATTGCAGGCAGCACATCAGCCTTCCGCACACCCCTGAAATCTTGGTCGGGCTTAGTGAAAGGTTCTGCTCCTTCGCCATCTTTATGGACACCGACTGAAAGTCGGACAGGAACGAGCGGCAGCATATCGTACGCCCGCACGCGCCAAGCCCGCCCATAAGCCTGGCCTCGTCCCTTACGCCGATCTGCCTGAGCTCTATGCGCATCTTGAATACGGACGCGAGGTCTTTTACCAGCTCGCGGAAATCTATCCTTCCATCAGCGGTGAAATAAAACGTGAGCTTATTGCCTGAAAAAGCGTATTCGGCGCCGGACAGCTTCATATCCAGGCAGTGCTCCCCGATCTTTTTAAGGCATATTTCATATGCTTCCGGTTCCTTTGCGAGAAGCTCCTGATACAGCGCCTCATCCTCCACTGTGGCGAGCCTTACCACGGGCTTAAGCGGCGTAACCACCTGATCGTCGCCCACTTCGCGCCTTGCGTATGCGGCCGTGGCGTATTCCAGGCCCTGCGCCGTTTCGACGATTACATGATCGCCTTCGTTTATCTCTAATTCCCCAGGGTCAAAGTAATAAACCTTTCCACCATTTCTGAACCTGATACCGACAACGGTTTGCATCTATACCTCCGCTTCGCGCCTGATGCGCGGGTTATATTGGCAACTGTTCCGCATGTACCGATAACGGTTGTGGAACACGTATAAAACCACGTATCTATGATATCCTGTATTCAGCGGAATGTAAACGCCTATGGCAATTTTGCCTCCGGCGGCTTAGAACCTTTTTTGCAAAAAAGGTTCTAAGAACTCCAAAAAATGCAAAGAGGATTAAAAAAATTTTTTAGTATCAACACCAAAGCCGGCCTTCGGTTGCGGGCAGCTGTCAGGATACATGGAGCTTTTGCCTCAACCCCCGTCAAAGGAGACTTTCTACAAAAAGTTCCCTCAGCTCAGATTAAATGCTATTTTTTAATCATGCGCTTGGATACGTGGCAAATACACGCCCCTTTTATGACCCTAAAATTATTCTTATACATGTTAATTATGTGGATTTTTCATAAAAACCGCGTAGATCAGGGCACGTCCCTGTGGATAACTTTGTTAGTTATGTGGATAGTTTAACTGATTAAGGCTTATTTTTGCATAAAATCACGTTTGGCGACGAATATGTTCCCATACGCTGAAGACTGCTCTATGAGGCTTTTTCCCCAAACTCCGCCAAAAGGCCATAAGGCCTTTCACTAAGTGCTATACAGCACTTAGCAAGCAACTATCAGGCCAACTGCTTGGGGCTCCGCCCCAAACCCCGCCAAAGGGGACTTTTTGTAAAAAGTCCCCTTTGGAATCCCGAAAAACA
>OHPO01001006.1_pt1 | contig 13780 bp, 10 predicted proteins | sample 1577741 | NCBI WGS metagenome assembly OHPO01 (sample SAMEA3879574, study PRJEB24766) | human gut metagenome | biome: human-associated habitat; feature: feces | place: USA | collected 1985/1987
TACATTGCCCACACAGCGATAGAATCGATTCTGAATGGCGAACAAACCGATCTTTCAAAGGCTGTCTTTGTTTACGGGCTGCCCCTTGGCGAGGGCGCAGAAAACGGCATTGCTGCCTCCAAAGACGGTGCGGTCATTCTGACGAACCAGAACTGCTATCTGTTGCGCGCGGAAGAAGGTGTGAACGTTGTGTGGTGCACGCCATATGAGAGTGTCGGTGCGAAGGTCAGTCATGATGGCGATAAGACTACCGGCGGCGGCCTTGCCTGGGGTGGCGGCTGCTCGCCCACACTGACACCAAACCTTGTACTGTTCACCGACAACGCAGACCCCGTTAAGCTTCTTGCGCTCGACATGAAGACCGGAGAGGTCGTAGCCAGCATGCCTGTTTTGGATGATCTGCCCGATGGGTATCAGGTGGCGGTTGAGAACTCTGCAATCGTTTATGACGACGGTGAAGGCACCGTCAGCACGATCGTCTGCAACTGGTTCGGCGCTGGTAACGCAGGTCTTGCCGACCCTGACAATGACTCTTCGATGACCAGAACTGGCTGATGAAGGGTAATGTTATGATCGCCCCGGGCGTTGAGCGGGTGGACACCCTAAAAACCGCCGATGGCTATGAAATGAAGAGCGTCTGGAGCCGGAACGATTTGCGCGACACGGCGATCATGAAGCTCTCCACTGCAACAGGCTATATCTACGGTTACGTACAGGATTTGGATACCGGCATGTGGCAGTACATTATTTTGGACTTTGCAACAGGCGAAACCGTCTTCACGATGGATGTGTCCAACAAATACGGCTACAATAATATGGCCATCGGCATGTACACCGGCAGCAACGGAAATACGCTCTACTGCCCGACAGGCTATCTGGAACTGCTGCGTTTGCAGGATCGCTTTGTGTACCTGCCAGAGCTTCCGTACCGTGAGGTTGATCTTGATCAGGCGGCAAGAAATGTTCTTTCGCAGGATCAGTTTGAGCAGGATGGCGGTGAAGGTACGGTTGCAAGCTGGCACAACACCGCGACCATCTGCAACGTGCATCCCAACACCATGGTAGCCTTCCGTATGAACAACCTGTCCGGCAGTGCCTCCGATCTGACGCTCTACGCCTATGGTGCAGACGGCAAGCTGGAAAAGGTTGGCTCTGAACTGTGGTCGCTCACAGACGAGACCGGAGCAAATGTGACGGAGCTGACAGACGGCGTGCTCTATGAACTGCGCGTGACCGTCTCCGACGGCGGTGATTTCGACCTGAGCGAAACAGAAAAAGAAATCAAGCTATCCGTTGTACTTGGAAAATAAATCAGTTTGAAGATAAATCAGTTTTGAAGACAGCTATCATTTACCGGATTTTTATCTGCTGTAAACTTAGATCGTAGATGCGATGATCTGCATCCTGCCCTGTAATTCTACTTTGCCGTAGCCATCGGGCAGGATCAGATGATCGCCCTTTTTTAAATGCGTACCGTTCAGTGTGCCTTCACCTTCTACCACGCTCATGAGGGCGAAAGGCTTATCCTGCCAGGTCTCCACACGGTGTTCCACATCAATGCGGTATACAGTGTAGTAAGGGCACTGAATCAGCTGCTGTATTGCATCGTCCTTCTTCTCGGTATGCACCACACTGTTGTCCGCGGATTTTGCGGGAACCGTGATCACATCGATACTCTGTACGATGTGCAGCTGTCGGGGCTTGCCGTTGCTCAATCTGTCGTAATCATACACGCGGTAAGTAATGTCACTGCTCTGCTGCGTCTCTAAGAGCAGTGTACCGCCCTTGATGGCATGCACGGTGCCGGGATCGATCTGGATGAAATCCCCGGGCTTAATAGGGATCTCACGGATGAATTCCTTCCATCTGCCTTCGTGGATCATTTGTTCCAGTTCTTCTTTTGTCTTCGCATTATGGCCGACTACCAGCGTGGCGTTCTCCTTGCAATCCAGGATGAACCAGCACTCGGTCTTACCCAGGGATCCGTTCTCATGAACCTTCGCATACGCATCATCCGGATGTACCTGAATGCTGAGGTCGTCCTTCGCATCAATGATCTTGACCAGCAGAGGAAAACGGTCCATTCCCGTGTCTCCGAACAGCCCGGGGTGCTTCTCCCACAGTTCGGACAGCTTCATTCCCTTATAAGCGCCGCTTGCCACGGTACCATCTCCACTCGGATGAGCGCTGATGCCCCAGCACTCCCCGATGTCATCTCCCTCAATGGGGTAACCGAATTCTCTGTTCAGCCGGGTGCCACCCCAGATGTTGTGAGTACACACCGGATTTAAAAATATAATATCTTTATTCATGCTCCTGTTCCTGCTTTCTTTGAATCTGTCCGTGATACATTTTTATTTATACTAATAACTCACCGTTCCACGGCTGTCAATCACTTTCCGAAATTTTCTTCCTGCATCCCGGACACGATCACCGACACCAGATAGAACTCTGCCTTGTCTTCCGCATGGGTCTCCGTGATCTCCACACGTACCCGGTGTTCCCCATAAGGCAGGTGCTCTGCCACCGTTGTCAGCTGCATTTTGTCTCCCCAGGTCTCATCGAAGGTTCCGTCCAACACGCATGCCGTCTCAGGGTTCTCATCCACCACTGCCGTGGCAATGGGTGCAGGTCCGTCCTTCACTCGGCGGTATTGCACGGCGGCACCGGTTCCCCGGAAAGTGAACTCCAGATAAGCTCCTTTTTCTCCGGCGCTCCATCCGTTACGGAAAATATCCGTGATGTCTCTCTGCGGTGTCATATCTTCTTCAAAACCGCTCTTCTCCGGTGTGGAATTAAAATATTGTAGTCTCACGCAATGCTCATAGGCATTCTCTGTCAGCGGGGCCGGGAAAATTTCCTGCGGCTCTTGCGTTTTATCATGGATTACCTTTTCCAGGAAATTCGTGATCACAGATGCCATGAATTCATGACCAAGATCATTGGGATGAAGGAAATCTGCCGTAATCTTCTCTGCCGGCAGTCTTCCGGCTGCCACAGCGGGATAGATACTGTTCTGCATACTGATGCAGGGCAAATCATAATGTCGTCCTACCTGCGCATGATAATATGCCGCACTTTTACCGGTATCATAATAGACATTATGGATCAGCACCATTGCCGGTGCGCTCGCACTGCCATAAATCTGCCTCACCAGACCTTCGTAGGTCTCACAGAAATGCGGCGTACTGTGATCGTTCACGGAAAATTCTACAAATACCAGATCCGGTAGCCGCTGAAGCAGGTCTTCCTGTACTCTCGCCGCGCCGAACTGGGAATCGGTAGCTCCGATTCCGGCGTTCACATAATCAAATTCCGTATTGGGAAATACCTTTTTCAGCCAGCCAAATGTCCTTGCCGCATAACATTTTTCCGGATCCGTAGCGGAAAATCCCTGGGTAATGGAACCGCCGATAAATCCTACCGTAAGCCGCTCTCCTTTGGCTGCACGGTTCATAAAACCTTTCAGTCTGGTCAGGTTGCCCCGGTTCAGGATTCCGGCTTCTTTATCAATGATGTTCCCCGCACTCTTGCGGTTCTCATAGATGCTGTTTTCCAGAGTGCAATAACGTTTCGCCTTGTTTTTCAGAGTCTTGCCGATGCGGAAAATTTCCTCCGGGCGGTATCCTCTGGACTCCAGATAATAAATGCCGCTGTACAGGTTGATCGATACATCGGGGTATTTATCTCCGATCATAGCTTCGAACATGATCATAATATGACCGATCTTCTCCGAAGCAGCTTCCACATGATTGTCCAACAGCAATAGGAACTCATCCTTTTTCACATGGCACACCATTTCCTGTCCCTTCAGGTGCTTTTGAATGTGCGTCCCCAGATGGTACAGAAGGCTGTTTTTCACTTCCTCACTCATCTTCGCGGAAATCTCATCGTAATCCCGGATGCCCAGAAATACCTCTGCATACTGACCGTCCTGCCAGGGCAGGATCTGTTCCAGTTTTATCGAAAAGCTTTCCGTTGTCTCCATTCCGGCAATGTCCGGTTCCGGCTTTTCTGTATCCTTTTCCCGCTCCCTGACATTCCCTGCATATTCTTCATGGTTCAGGTAGCTTTCCATCATCCGCGTCATAGTAGACAGAATTTCACTTTCCGTTTCTGTCCACTGACGTCCTTTATAATATTTCTCCAGCTCCTGCCAGAAACCGGTCTCCCGGTCTGTTCCTTTCCGTTCTGAGGTATAATCGACATAATTATAGTTCTTGTCGTACACGCTGAATGCATTTTTGCCGCTTCGTTTTACCCGGTACAGCGCCTGATCCGCTTTTTGATACAGTTCCTCATAAGAGGAAGCATCCTCCGGATAACGGGAGATTCCCATACTTAAGGTCACGCGTCTGCCGGACATGTGGATTCGGTCTGCCATACGGGATATCCTCTCCGCCGTCTCCATGGCATGCTGACCCGCATTTTCCCCACGGCAGAATACACAGAATTCGTCACCACCGATACGACCTGCATAATCCTCCATGCCGGCGCTGATCAAAATCGCATTGGCAATTTTGATCAATACTTCATCACCGTATAAATGCCCATATGTGTCATTGATCGATTTAAAGTCATCAATATCAATGATCAGGAATGCTCCCTCCTGCATATCCTCCTGCCGAATATGCTTTTCCACGAGCTTACGCATTTTCGCCTTATTGTACAGATCTGTCAGGGAGTCCCTCTCTGCCTTCTGTTCCAACAGCTCCTGGTTCTTTTTTTCTCCTGTAATATCAAGCGTCTTCCCCATGATCTTATATGGCTTATGATCCTTATCATAGACCGGAATCCCGACATAACGGAACCAGACAAATACCGATTCATCACTGACTTGTCTGACTTCATAGGAAATATGCTCATCACCGCGGTCCATGGCCTCACAGAAGGCATCAAAAACCGACCAGTCATCCGGATGTACAAATCCCCATTTGTGCATCTGCTCCTGATAATTTTCGATGACCATATTGGTTGTGCTCCATTTCCTCCCGAGCTTTCTGGAAAGCACATATTTCTTCGTTGCAATTTCATACTCCCACAGCGCACAGTCGGAATTGTCCTCTGTAATCTTCCTCCTGATACGTTCTTCTGCCAGTTCTTTTTCCAGTTCTTCGATTCTGGCATATAATTCCTCATTTTCCTTCATACGCTGTCTCCATAAGCAAAAAGGACCCGCTTTACGCGGGTCCCGTGATTCTATCTTCTGCCTTCTTCTGTATCGCTTGTTGTGACCACGCTGTGTTCTTTGATATAGTCAACCACTTCATCGATGGTCGTAAACGCCAGTCCTACATAGCTGTCTGCTGCGCCATAGTAAATGGCGATCTTGCCGCTCTCGGAATCATGAATGGTAGCGCAGGGAAAGCATACATTCGGTACGAATCCTCTCTCCTCATACCACTCTTCCGGTGTCAGCAGGAAGTTCTCACAACGATATTTTACGATGGACGGGTTGTCAATATCCAGGATCGCTCCACCTATGGAATAGACATAACCGTTACAGGTTCCGCTGACGCCATGGTAGAATAACAGCCATCCTTCGGAGGTCTCAATAGGTGCCGCTCCGCCACCGATCTTCAGAGATTCCCACCATTCGGAAGATTTTGCCATCACGTGTCTATGTTTGCCCCAGAATACCATATCGGGGCTCTCACTGACAAAGATGTCACCGAAAGGCGTATGTCCACTGTCGGAAGGGCGGGACAACATCATGAAATTGCCGTGTACTTTTCTTGGGAACAGTACGGCGTTACGGTTAAAGGGAAGGAACGGATTCTCGATTCTTACAAACGTCTTGAAATCCGTGGTTTTCGCAATACCGATGGCTGCGCCGTAGAAATCCTGACACCAGATGATATAGTAGGTATCTTCTACCTTTACCAGTCTGGGATCATATGCATAAATCGGCATGAAAGGCTTGCCTTCTTCATCTACGAACTGGATCTTATTCTTATCAAAATCCCAGTGAATAGCATCCTTGCTACGTCCTAAATAAATATAGGGAATACCGTTGACCTGTTCACCGCGGAATACGCCGATGAATTCATCGCCATAAGGCATTACCGCACTATTAAAGATTCTGGCTACTCCTTCTACCGGGTTTCTGCCAATAATAGGGTTTTCACTATATCTCCATACCGGCGCTCCGGTATGGCCTTCGGGTTTATCCTGCCAGGGTACATTAGGTACTGCAGGGCTGATCATCTTAACTTTGCTCATTCGAGTTACCTCATTTCTGCGTTATTTATCTTGCTTCCTGTTTTAAGAACTCTTCATTTCTGCGGATGAGTTCACATCTCTGTGCCACACACTCCACGCTTCTTCCGGGATCGGAAGGGGTGTGGAATACATAATCCACAAGCTTATCTATAGTAGTCGTTGCCACATGCATGCGGGTATCGCTGGATGCATAGTAGATAAAGACTTCCCCCTTCCCATTTGCGATTGCGCCATTGGTAAATACTACGTTTGAAACATCTCCCACTCTCTCTTCCCCTCTGGGACCGATCAGCAGACCCGAAGGCTCTGCGATCACTTTTGCCGGGTCTTTTAAGTCCGTGGCAAAAGCATAAATGACGTAACGTAAACCGGCTGCGGTATTACGAACTCCATGTGCGATATGTATCCAACCTCTGTCTGTCTTGATGGGGGTAGCTCCCGCACCGTTTTTGGCCTCGGTGATGGTGTGATATTTCCGCAGGCTGGTCATGCGCTCTTCGTCGATGACTCCGGTCTCGATGAAGTCATCCATCGGTCTGGTGTAAAAAGCATATTTGCCATCCACGAATTCCGGATGCAGCACTACATTTCTCTGCTGGGGAGAACGAAGGGTCTTTAAATTCTCCAGTCTCTCCCAGTGCTTTAAGTCTTTGGTTCTTACAATACCGGCAGCTGCTACTGCTGCGGACAGATCATTTACGGAGGTATCCTTGCTCTCGGAACAGAACACACCGTAGATGTAACCATCTTCATGCTTGGTGAGACGCATGTCGTACACATTGGTCTCTTCCGGACAAGTATCGTCCAACAGGATGGGATAGTCCCAGAAACGGAAACCATCGACACCGTTGTCACTCTCTGCCACACCGAAGAAAGACTTTCTGTCGTTGCCTTCGATACGGGCTACCAGATAATACTTACCGTTTAATTCAATCGCACCGGAATTCATGACCGCATTGATTCCCAGGCGTTCCATGAAATAGGGGTTGGTCTTGGGATTGAGATCATATCTCCAGGTCAGGGGAATATGTTCTCTGGTCAGAACCGGATATTCATAACGGTCATAAATACCGTTGTAGAAATCAGACTTTATGTTTTTACGGGAAAGCAGCTTCTCCTGCTTCTCTTTTTCTATGTAATAACGCTCTAACATCTCTTCATAACCTCCATGCACATCCTGCCGTTATGGTAAGGGCATTTCCAAGGCTCCACAATGGGGCGGTCAGGATAGGGATTTCCTTCCGGATCCACTTCCCAGAACCATTCGGAACCGGGTCTCTTATCGATCACATGATCTCTGATAAATGCCCATTCCTTCTCTGCGGCTTCCAGATATTCCGTTTTCTCCGGCTCTTTCTCATAGCCGTTTAAGAAACCGATCACGGTCTCCGCCTGTACCCACCAGACTCTGTGTACATTCACGACACCTCTGTCACATTCATTGGCCAGAGAGTGTCCGTCGAATGCCACCTTATAGATCTGCGCGGTCAGGTCTTTGGTGATGGCATACATCTTCTGCGTCAGTTCCGGATCATCCAGTACCTTGCAGCCTCTGTCGATCAGCCATGCCGTCTCGATGTCGTGGCCGTAGGAATGCAGATTCAGAATGGTATTATAATGCTTATCGAAAAATACTTCCTGTCTGTGGAGCTTCGGATTATAAACTTTCTCAGCGAACACATCCATGATCCACAGAAGGCGTCTGCGCACTTTTTCATCCCCGGATACCCGGTACAGCTCCGTATAAGCTTCAAAAACATGAAGCAGGGTATTCATGGTCTTGTCTGCCAGGACACCGTTCTCCGACAATTTCTCATTGGATTCCGGTTTAAAGTCTCTGGTGAATGCTTCCAGATATCCCACCTCATCCATACACGTAGTCTCAATCAGAGTAAACAGCTTTTTCGCCAGCTCCAGGGCTTCTGCATCCCCGCTGGCCTCATAGTAAGAGGACAGCGCGTAGATGCAGAACGCCTGATTGTAAGTATGTTTTGTGGTATCCTTCGGGGTTCCGTCATAGTTTAGGGACCAGTAGATACCGCCGTATTCTTTGTCCAGACAATAGTCTTTCAGAAAAGCATAGCCGTGCTTTGCCTCATCCAACAGATTTTCGTCTTTTAACAGTGTATATGCGTTGGAGAAGAACCAGGTGATCCTGCTGTTCAGGATGCAGCCTTTTTCCGCCTTTTTATCCAGATTCAGATCGTAGTCCAGAAAACCGTAATAACCGCCGAATTCGTTGTCCCGCATCCCTTTCCAGAAAGGAATGATTCCGTTGATCAGATGGTTCTTAATCTCTTCTCTCATTTTCATGGTTTCCACATTTTTCATGTTCCGCACTCTCCTTTGAATTTAACCTTTAACAGCGCCGGAGGTGATTCCACTGTAAATCTGTTTCTGACAAAGCAGGAATACGATCAGAGCGGGCAACAGAGACATCAGTACACCTGCACAGATCAGATTGTATTTGCTGCCAAGAGGTCCGGTGAAGGTATACAGGGAGGTTGCTACCACACCGAGAGTCCTCTTGTCCTGCAGATACAGACTGGCGCAATAATACTCGTTATATACGCCTACTCCCTTAAGCACCATCGAAGTTACGATAGCGGGCTTCAGAAGCGGAAGAATGATCTTCCAGTAAATGGTAAAATAGGAGGCTCCGTCGATAAATGCGGATTCATCCAACGATACCGAAATGTTTTCCATGAACTGGATGAAGATGTAGATGGAGATAACATCCGTACCCATACTCATAATGATATAACCATACAGATGATTGATAAATCCAAGGTTACTCATGATCTGGTACACAGATACCTGCATGGCAATTCCGGGAAGGAGGGTTGCGAACAGGAACAGGCTGCGGATCAGTCCGTTGCCGGGAAACTTGAACCGGTTCAGTACATAAGCGAGCTGTGTTCCCACCAGGACGGAGCCTAACAGTACAAATACCAGGATGATCGCTGAATTCAGATAGGCTCTGCCCATATTGGCACGGTTAAATGCATCAATAAAGTTCTGGAAGTTCAGCCAGCTTTCCGGCAGGGTCATAACATTGGTACTCTGATATTCTGCATCGGTCTTGAATGCTGTGATGACACAGGATACAATAGGCAAAAGTGCCACGAAGGAGAAAAATACCAGGCTGAAATATTTAATGATGATCCAGATGACAGCGCCTGCGCTGTAATGTTTGTGGTTAGTTTTCATCTTTGCCATTTTACACTGCCTCCTTCTTCCATCTTCTCTCTCTTCTGAGCCGTTTTCTTCTGGTATATTCTTCATTATCCGCATCGGAGCTTCTAAATACCAGTTTGAAGAAAAGCTTTTGTAAAATTGTTGCTGCAAAAATGATCAGTAACAGTACCACCGCCATAGCAGACGCCAGACCTACCTGCTGGTTGGTATGTGCGATCTTGTCCATCAATACGAAGTAGGTTGCGGTTCCGCCGCCACCCTTTGTGATAACGTAGGGAGGATCGAAAGCACTCAGGGAACCTGTGATAGACAGGATCACGTTCAGCGTAACGATGGTCTTAATGCTGGGTAAGATAATATGTATAAACTGTTGAAATTTATTGGCACCGTCCAGCTCTGCTGCCTCGTACATCTCGGAGTCCACAGACATGATGGCACCGATGAAAAGTACCATGTTGTTGCCGTAATAACGCCATACCGAGGAAGCCACCAAAGAGATATTGTTAACGCTCTTGTCCTTCAGCCAGAACGGAAGACTTTCTAAGTTAAATCCACACCACTGTAATACCGTATCGAATACAAATCCTCTGGTGTAGAAGAATTTGAAGATAAATCCAATGGCAATACCACTGATCAGATAAGGGAAGAACATGAATCCCTTGAACATATTGCCAAACTTGGTCTTAAAGCTAAGGATCGTTGCCAGGTACAACGCAAGTACCAGCTGCACCATTGCGCCTGCCATGTAATAAAGGCTCAGCTTCAAAGCACTGAAGCATTCATCTTTCTTAAATACGTCGATGTAGTTCCGAAATCCTACAAACTGTCTTTTGTCTACCGGGGTAGCATATTTCATTTTATAAAAACTGAATTTTACCATCTCTCCAAAGGGAAGATAGGTGAACACGAACAGCAAAAGCAGGGGAATGATCATGAAGGACAGTATGACGATGGTCTGTTGTCCGTTCCTGCTCTTTACCCATTTTTTCATGCTGAAGGGTTTTTTTGTTTTCTTCATTGTCTCTGCACTCATCGAAATACCTCCATACCCTTCTCTCTTAGATAAGAGGGAACCGGATAAATGGTTCCCTCTCACTTCAGAAGATTAAATTAGTTACCTATTAATTACTGGATCTCTACACCACAGCTCTCCTGTGCGGAAGTCCACTCTTCGTTCCACTCGTCGATGATCTCATCATAGGTCTTGGAACCATCTGCTGCACACTCTACCAGCTCCTGCATCTTGGTCTCACCGTTGTTGTTGATGTTAAGACCACTTTCAGCGTTCAGCTCGTTTAACAGATCCTCTTCGCCTTCGATCGCAGGCTCATCCACTACGAAGTCGATACCCTTGAATGCTGCATAGAAATCCGGTAATCTGGTATCCTTGATAGCAACGGGAAGTCCGCCACAGTCATAGGAGAATCCGGATTCTTCTGTCATGAACTTAACGAAGCACAGAGCTGCTGCCTGATTGTCTTCGGTGGTGCTGGCATTGATACCAAAGCTGTAGTCAGGGCCTACAGATGCTGCCTGCTTACCGCTGGTCAGGGTAATAGGGAAAGGCATATAAGCGATGTCGTCAGCGTTGTCACCGGCTTCCTTCATCTGAGGAACTGCCCAGGAGCCAAGAACCATGCAAGCGATCTGACCATTGTTGATCATACCCTTACAACCTTCCCAGTCCGTGGTGGAGTAGTCTTCCTCGGTAAGGCCTTCAGCAACTGCATCGTACATTACTTTGTATACGTTGTAAGCGCCTGTTCCGTCGCCGGGATCAGCAAAAGGATTGGCTGTGTGCAGTAACTTCTGGTTCATATAAGTGCTGTCTCCGGTAGCACTGCCGCTGATAGCGGGATCCCACTGGCCGCCCATTGCCCAGCCAGCTGCGTAGTTGGTGTACAGAGGAATGATGGAACTGTCATACTCTTTGATCTGCTTTAATGCTGCGATGAAATCTTCGGGAGTCTTAGGCATCTCAGTGATTCCTGCTGCTTCGAATACTGCCTTGTTATATACGATACCACCGCTAACACCTGCGGTGTAAGGAACACCGTATACAGTGCCTTCGTACATCTGGTTGTAGTAGTTCAGCTGTCCGTCCATCTCGGTAGTAGTTCCAAGAGGAAGGAAGTATGTGCTTAAGTCAGCCTTGTCAACTGCGGGGATAAACATAACATCGCCCCAGTCACCACCCTGCAGACGAAGCAGCGTATCACTTGCATAGTCGGTGATACCTTCAATATCAACAGTGATGTTGGGATACATCTCGTTGAATGCATCAATGTAAGTCTGGAAAGGAACTGCTGCGCCGTCCTCTAACAGGTCGGTACGGTTAGTCAGGACCTTAATGGTCGTGGTAATGTCGGTGTAATCCTCACCCAAAGTAAGCTCTGCGTAATTCAGGCTGGTAACCTCTGCAGGTGCTGCAGCCTCGCTGGAAGCTTCTGCAGTTGCGGGAGTGGTGCTTGCTACAGAACTCTCAGCGGCGCCGCCGTTGTCCGTGCTTCCACATGCTGCCATAGACAGTGCCATGACTGATGCTGTGGAAAGAGCTAAAAACTTTTTCATCTTCATAAGAAATCCTCCTAGTTTTCCGAAGGAAAATCCGAGTCCTCTGACGAGGAGAGGATTTAGCCTCCTTGTTTTTTGCTACATTTGATAGCGTTTACTGTTTTGTAACTTAATTTAATTATACATAATCATATTAATTAATCATCAACTATTCTTGTTTTTAATCTCTTATTCTTGCTATTTTCGTTATTATCTTCTATTTTCACAAGTTCTATGCCTATATTTTGTACATATTATACAATTAAAGTAATTAATTTGAATTAAATTAGCTGATTTAATTAACTAATTTTGTTTTCTTTGCATCCTTTGTCATTGAAACAGCTTAAATAATGGCTTATAATGTATTTAAGCTTAATTAATTTTTTCAAAAAAGCATGTTTCTAGTGTGAAAAATAAATTCTTCACATGAAGTTTTGTTCCTGCACAAGCTGCTAAAGCAGCCGAAGTTTGAAGATTGCGGAAAGGCAAGGTTTTTGTATGAACATTTCCACCACTTTTCTCAATGCATTGAGGCACACTTCCTCCGGTGTGGAGGGGCAGCGTTCCCCGGAAATCCTGCTGGGGCAGATCTATAAAGTATCCCTGGAAGACAAGAGCTTTTTACTGCCCTTGGCCGGTGGAGAATTCCGGCTCTCGGATCCTTTCTATTATGAATGGAACCCCTTTCCCTCATATCTGCTGCTTTACACCTTAGAGGGCAGTGCCGTCCTTACTACCCGGGGCAGCGAGGTGGTCCTGGATCACGAGCATCTGTTGTTCTTAGATTGCAGCCAGGGGTTCTCTCTCCGGCTGTTGCAGGGAAAGTGGCGTTTTCAGATGTTTTTCTTAAGTGGAGCGGAGCTTTCTTCTTATTATAGCATATTTCAGGCTGCTTTTACCTGTTGTTACCCGATTCCCATCGGCTCCTGCGTTTCACAGCGGATGCAGCAGCTGACCAAATTTTCATTCACCCCGACTCCTGCAGAGCAGATACAGCTTCACCGAGAACTGACCGACATGTTCGTAGAACTGATGCTGTCCGCCCTGTCCGTCTCCCGGGATGTGAAGCCCATTCCTGCTTATCTGCTGTCCATGAAAGCGGATTTTGAGGAAAACTATGCTGAAAATCACTCTTTGGAATACTTTGAGCAGACTTTGGGCATCAGCCGCTACCGTCTGTGTCGGGAATTCTCCGCTACATTCCATACTTCCCCGCTGCAATATCTTCAAGGGAAAAAAATAGAAGCAGCAAAATCACTGCTCCTATCTACGGATAATCCAATTCACGAGGTGGGGGCTATGGTAGGCATCGACAATACCAATCATTTCATCCACCTGTTCAAAAAGCACACCGGTGTCACACCCTTCGTCTACAGGCAGAATGCACCGCAGTCTATACGTGAGACACACTGTCCTTCAGTACCAGTCGGCCTTCCACCACGGTAACTCCGGACTTATAATTATCACTGGTGATCTTCTTGATCATATTATGAATGGCTCTTCTCGCCATCTCTCCCATATCTACTTCATACGTCGTGATATGGATGTCACTGAGCCCCGGATACAGGTAGTTATCAAAGCCGACCACAGAGATGTCCTCCGGCACACGATATCCGTTCTCTCTCAGTTTCTTGATCAGAAAGCTCGCAGTCAGATCGCAGTTGCATACGAATGCGGTAGGCATATCCTTGGGAAGCTGCAACATATTCACCGTATCGATCTTACCTGTCTCAATGTGCCGATCGTCCACGACCCATTCCTTTTTCTGCTCCAGTCCCAGCTCCAAAAGAGCCTTCTGATAACCAAA
>OHPO01001020.1_pt1 | contig 13683 bp, 7 predicted proteins | sample 1577741 | NCBI WGS metagenome assembly OHPO01 (sample SAMEA3879574, study PRJEB24766) | human gut metagenome | biome: human-associated habitat; feature: feces | place: USA | collected 1985/1987
ACGAATTCGGCAACACGGTTTTTCGCCTTACCGATAATAAACGCTGCCCGTTTTTAAACAGCGATAATCTTTGCGATATGCATATTGCAATAGGGGGAGAGCATACCCCTTTTACCTGCCGCACATTTCCTCGCTTTATAAATGATTTCGGCGGCACTCGTGAAATGGGCATTTCCTTCTCGTGCCCCGTTGCGGCAGATATGATGTGGGATAAAAATACGGTTTTTGATTTCTCCGTTGAAATAAACGATTTGCCTCCCTCTCTTAATGATATAGATGCCGAGTTGTATTTCAAATTGCTTTCGGCTCGTAAAAAAGCTTATTCAATTGTTCAAAATAATAAGCTGCCGCTTAATAAGCGCTTGGTTGAATTGCTTGATTTTGCAACAGCGCTTCAAGCAGAACTTGATCCTTATGAAGAAGGAAACGCTCCTGGCAGCCTTGTAAGCGTTTTTGATAATCCTGAACTGATAAATCCCGAATGGAGCGATAAGCTTGCAAATTCGTCTTTTAATGCCTCAGTAATCAATTCAAAAAGCTGCGAGAATGTTGTGATGTATTTTCTTTTCAGATATTTCATGCAGGCAGTTTATGATTGTGATGTGCTCTCAAAAATCAAAGCCGCCGCAGCAGGCGCTTTAATTCCGGCTTTGTTTGGTAACGATGCGTGGACAATGCATCTTTGGAGCAAGGAAACAGAGCACAGCGATGTTAATATGGAAAGGTACAAAAATGAGCTTCGCAACAGTCGAGCTTTGAATGTTTCCGAACTAAAAAAATATTTAAACTTTTAGTTTTTTTGCTGCATCCGATTTTTATCGGGTGCATTTTTTATTCTCGCTTATAATAAATATTGTAAAAAGATTGTAAATAAATTATGAATATCTGAATCTTTCAAATATTTATGTACTGAAAAAATAATCAATTATATGCAAAAAATACAGAAAAATATTATTCACAGAATGAATGTTTGTTAAATAATCTTTTGATAAAATCACAGATTTGTACAAAATAAATCTTAATTTGTTAATTTTTTGTTGACAAAGTTTAATTATTATAATATTATAAATTTGATATATTTTATACCCGCATATATTGCGGCATTTTGCCTTAATTGTTTCACAACGGATGCAGTCAGTAAATCTCGTGGCTCGGTTGGGCAAATTTGTTAGGAGGAAATTTTATGAAGAAACATTTCTCAAAAAAAGTAGTTGCGATGTTTCTTGCTGTGCTTATGCTTGTCACAAGTGCGCCCCTCGTTGCGTACGCTGATGGCACAACATGGACTCGTGCTGCTTCCACAGACTTCACCAAATCAACTTGGGGTGAAAAGGCAGCTTTAGACAAAAATAATACACGCCGCCAGATAACCGGTTCTGCTTATGTTGAAGGCGATAAAACCATGAACTGGACTGCAAACTCATATAAGGATAATACTATGACGCTTGACAGTAAGGGCCTTTATATAGCAGACGGTTATACTTTCATGAATCAGTATTCCGGCTTTGGCTACACACCCATCACAGGTGCAGACAGCTTTAAGGTTGATTTGGAATATACTGTTCAAAACGACAAGTCTCAATACACAGGCAGATATGGCTTTTTGGCAATCGGTATGTCTGATTCGGCTGTTCTGGGAAAGCAAAATGCAGGTATGACAGATCCCAGCTGGGCTTTTGTGCAAGACCTTTGCGGCCCTGCTTATTCGGCAGGTAACACCCTCACCGACACTTCAGACAGCTCTTATAACCTTTCTCACAATTCAATAATTTTGAAGCAGTATGAAACATATCACTATGTTTTAACTTATGTTGATGGTTATTTCCACGCTTACATTACCGATGCAAGCGGTAAGCTTGTTCAAAACCTTTTCAAAGGCTATAGCAAAATAGACACTTCCAAAATCTCTAATATTGCAATCGGTGATGAGGATGGCAGCTATTTCTTCGCTTATTTCACCGGTAACGACAGTGAGTATATCCGCTTCGCTGTTTCTGACGATGGTGAAAACTTTGAAGCTTTAAACGGCAACAGAGCTTTTGTTAATCAAACAACAACGGAATCATATCCTAAGAAAGACGGCGTTCCCTCAACAGGCTCGGGCACCGCAGCCACAGGCCATGCAAGAGACCCGTATATTTTCCGTGCGGAAGACGGCAGCTATTATATGCTTGCAACTGATATGAATTCTGTTAACGGCTCATCTTGGAGCGGCAACAGCAAGATTATGTGCTGGCATATCACCGATCTCGGCGATATTGAAAGCGTTGTTCCTTGGAATATTGATCTTAAGGATGTTTTCGGCAAGGATATAGACAGAGCTTGGGCTCCTCAGGCTATCTGGGATGCAAACCGCCAAGAGTATATGCTTTATCTCTCCATCAAAACAGCGGATAACGGCTCAACGGTTCTCTATTATGTTTACACACCCGATTTCAAAACATTCACTTCCGAGCCTGCTCTTTTGATGTCCAACACATCTGCTCAATTCAGCTCATCCAATAAAACCGTTGATACCATAGATGGTGATATCACTTACGATTCGGCAAAGAACCTTTACTACATGTTCTATAAGAACGATGATAGTGACGATCTCTATTGGGCAACAAGTGCAAACATTAACGGCCCGTATGCCGGCACTTCTGTCTTTAACGGCGACGGCGGTGATAGGGATTTGGCAAGCCTTGAAGGTGTTCAGGTTTACAGAAACCTTGCAAACGAATCATATTATCTTCTTGCCGATACTTATGGCAATCCCATCTTTGCGCAGTTTAAGGGTAACGACCTTGATACCATTTACGGCCAAAGAAACTCGGCTGGTAATATTAACCATCTTTCTCCCCGTCATGGCTCCGTAACATATATTTCAGCTTCAGATTATGATAAGCTCGCAACTAAATACGGCAAAGAAACATATGATTCATCGGGTGTTATGTCCGGTCAAGATGTAAACGATTGCCTTGTTGCAAGATATTTCACAAATTCAGATTTAACTTATGATGCTGCAGATAAAAACGGCAAAAACACTCTTGTTAATGTCGGCGCAACTGCCGTAACAACAAAAGATGCAAACGGCAAAACAATTGCGGCGGCTCGCTTCCAGCCGACTGATGCCGTAAACAGTTCCGGCACAAAGAACGGCGGCTATGCTTATCTTAATAATACAACCGATTTGTTCAATGGTGTTGATGATAAATCGGGCGTAACCTTCTCTTGGTACGGTTATTCAACCAAAACAAGCCTCGATGGGCAAAATGACTTCAGCGGTCACTTCTTTGATTGGACTTCCGCTAAGGAGCCCGGCACTCTTGCTTGGGATTCTGCAACAGAGTCGCAATTGAATAATGCTTATATGTATGTAACTACCGGTAACTCACTTGGCGTAAACAATAATGGCACCAACAACTTCATGAAGGGCTATATGGGCAGTGATAATCTTCACAGCTGGCACCTTTATACAATGACTGTTACAGATTCTTATATCCATTATTTCGTAGATGGTCAGCTTCTTAAAACCACCTACAATAAAGATATGCAATCTGTTAATAAGCAGGGTACACCGCTTTACTTCTCTGATTCTCAGGGCTCAACGATAGAAAGATTAAAATCAGGAAATCTCTTCTTCGGTATTTCTTCCTATGCTCAGGACCTTATGCTTGATGGTTATATTTCCGATTTCAGAATTTATAACAGAGCTCTTTCTGCAAATGATATAACAAAATCTCTTGCAGAGCTTGATGATGTTTATCCAACAACCGCTTTGGATAAAAATGCTCGTTCATATTTTGACCCGTTTGAAACAACAACAATCGGCACAAACAGTTACACTGCATATGATGCAACCGTTGCCGATCCTAAAGCAATTCAGGGTCAGGTTGGTAGCTTTGCGCAGGCAAGCGGAGTAGGCTTTGATTCACACTACACTTATGCTGCTAATGATTCTGCCGCAAAAGGCTACACTATCAGCACCTATTATAATCCGGGTGAAACGATTAACACCGGCACCGTATTCTCGCTCGGCAAGGCGTCCGGCTCTGCCGCATCACGCGCTTGCTTTGAGCTCACGGAAGACGGCACTCTTCATTATGCTTGGGAAGAGGGCAGCGATAAGTCAACAATTGATATTGCAAATATCTTCGGCAGCCAGGGTCTCACAGCAGATAAATGGAATCATATAGTTATTCAGGTTCAGCCCGATGCTGATTTTGATGTTGTTTACACCTATGTTAACGGTCAGCTTGTCAGCAAGGTAAACACTTACACCGCAGAAAACTCACTCGTTAAGGGCAAGGCAATTCATGATTATCTTGCTCAGGAGCACGCTGTTTCTTACGGTAAGAGCTACGGCGGATACGCTGCACCTGCAGACGGCTTTATTGATAACTTCGCCATTTATAACGGCACTTATGCCGCCAAGGATATTTATCTTCAGGATAACCTTGAAATAGCAGACACTCTTCTTAATGAAACAATCACCGAATTTGAAGAAAAAATTCAGCAGATTGATGATAATATGAGCACCGTATTCACTAATATGGGTGCCGCATATAAGATTTATGATGAGGCTCAGCGTTATAAGATCGCTGTTGAAAAAGGCGAAAAAGAAGTTAATCCGGAAGAAATTTCAGAACTTTATACTCAGATGATGACCGCTCTTAACAGCGATAACATGAAAGAGTATTCAAAGCCTGAAACAAAGCAGGGCTTCACAACAGAGGAAAAAACCGCTATTGATGCGCAATACACGCAAAATATGCTTTCTCCTGTGGATACACGAAGCACCGAAAAATTGGCAGAAACAACGGATAACTTCAACTACATGGTTTCAAGCACAAACTTTGTTTGGCTTTATGATGCAACAACGGATTCAACAGGCAACACAACAGTTGCAAAGATGACCGCCCCGGTGAATGCGGCATCGTATAAAAACTCTGCATTTAATGTTACGGATGTTAAAATAGCTTCACTCTTTGTTAAGAGCGGTGATATTGCGCTTCCCGAAATGTGGCATTTTAACACCGCAATTAAGTATGAAAACTCAGAAGGCGCAAGATATCTGCCGGGTTGGTATATTTCCGGTTCTCAGCTTGTTAATAATGCTTTCGTATCCGATAGAAACGCCGCCAACATGGTTTCAAATGAAAACAGCAAGTGGACTCCCGGTTCTAACTATATTACCTATTCCGGCACGGGCCCGGCAGAAAAGGCTCATGATAATGTTAATGCTTATTACACAACAACAAGCCCTTCATTTGCAGCTCAGTCAAGATATGTTTTGGGTGTTGGTTCAGGCCAGCTTAATCCCGAGCATGTTGCTCTTTCAACCGGCACAATTTATGTTGTAAGCTTTGTTCCGGTTAAAGAAGCATTGTTCAATAAGGATCGTTTGAACATTTTGTCTCATATCTATGATTATGACCCCGAATCTGCTCAGGCTCTTCTTGATGCTTATGATGCTCTCACAAGCCAAAGCTATATGATTGATGTTGTAAACAGCGATAATGTTACTGCTCTTGCAAACACACTTTGCGAAAAGGTTAAAAAGCTTGAAAGCATTGATGTTTCCAAGATAGAGCAAAAAGCGGATTATACCGAGCTTAACCAAACTGCCGCTGAATATGAATCATTATATAATGAAGCATTGCAGCATAAGGATGAATACACTTCAGACGCTTGGACGGCTTTTGAATCTGCTTATAATGCAGTTAAAAATCACTATACTTCTCTTGACCCGTTTGGCGATAATCAGCATTTCGTAACCAAACAGTCAACCGTAACCCGCCTTTCAAACAACATTAAGACTGCTTATGCGCATTTAACCAATAAGGCAGATTATTCTCCTGTTGATACTAAAGTTGCAGACGGCACGGCTTACACAATCAATAAAAACCAAAACAACCTTACCACAAACGGTGATCAGAAATATACTTACAGCACATATAATGCATTCTCGCAAAGCTATGATGCTGCTAAGACTATTTCAAGCACAGATGAAGCTGTTAAGAAAAACACGCCTAAATATCTTCTCAGCTATGTAAACACAAATCCCGATTTGGATCAATACGGCCCTTATATCGCTTACGACAGAGTAGGCAATGTTGTAACCTCCGGCTTTGTTTATGATTCAAACGGCAATCTTGATCTTACCGCTTCCGGCGTTGACAGGCTTGTTTATGTTGGCACCTATTATGACAAAGATGCCGGCGGCAATTACACCGAAGATCGTCTTGAAGAAGGCGACTACATTAATGATGCAAAAGCAGGCTATGTTAATGTAAGAAATGCAAGATTCACAATTAAATCCGTAAGCGATTCAGAGCTTTCTTCGGCACAAAAGAATATCAATCTTTCAAGCGCAAATCTTGTTGCTTCAAATGATAATCTTACCGAAGTTGCAGATTACACCGCTTATGATGCAGCAACAAATATTCTTAAATATCAGGATATGGCTGCATTCAGCGAGAAATACAGATTTGATATCGGCACAGCTGCAGATCAGTCCGTTTACGGCATAGTTACCGCAAACGGCACAAAGGCTTCAACCGTAACTTATGCAAACGGCGTAAGCACAGGCTATTCAATCACAACTCCTTCTTTCAAAACCGCAGGTGCTTCTGCATATGTTTTGGCAAATGATAAATCTTATAAAGATTTCTCTAAGGAGGATCAAACCAAGCTTGATAACTACACCTCAAAGATTCTTTCCGATCTTAATGAGGCAAATACGGATAATAATTCTTCTATCCGCAGCACATACACCGTTAAACTTAATGTTAAGTTTGACGACGGTACTTCAACCGTAACAAACTCTCAAATCCTTAAATACGGCAACACTTATTCTGTTAACCTTAACACACTTTCAAGTGTTCCGAGCGGCTATAAGTGCTATCGTTGGGAAGTTGTTTCCGGCTCAACCAAGCAAACAAATATTCCTGCATCTCAAACCTATAATCTGAAGATTAACAGCAACACTGAAATCACCGCATATTGCTCTAAGCAGGCTGTTGATGAGAATTATGTAAAGGTTCAGATTTATGATAAGTTCGGCTGCCTTGTTCAAGAGCACAACGTTGCCAAGGATGTTCAGTTAACTCTTAAGAACGGCTCCTATGTAATCGATTCTGCAACCTTTGATTCAAGCAATCTCTCATCGCTTGAAAACACACCTTACTTCACATTCAAGGGTTGGAAGGTTAATAATTCGGATGTTGCAAACGACACAACCATCACGGTTGGCGATTATGCAGGCAGCGATAAGATTCTCAGAGCACAAATGGTATTCGATAAAGCTGCAGACACTATTACCGTAACTATGGACGGTGTGCCTCAGTATTATGCATACGATAAGTATGAAACCGTTAATGCAGCAGCCGGTGCTTACGGTATCGCAGCTGAAATAAACGGCACATTCTATCCCGTTTCTTATTCTGATTCTTATTCATTCCTCACCTCCGGTGATTTGAATTTCTATTCAATTTATAAGAACGGTGAAGGCGATTACACAATCAACGGCGTTGCAGTAACAGATAATCGCCAAATAGTTTCTCTTGACAATAGATTACCTTTCGTTTATTCTATAGGTAAGCTTGTTGCGGTAAACGGCAATAATCTGTTTGTAATGTACAGCGGTGCTTCAACAAAGAATCTCGGTACTAATGTTCAGATAACCGAAATGGGCACTCTGTTCACAACTGATGCTTCGGTTGGCTCCGATATGAGCAAATTCGTTATCGGTGCTTCCGGCGTAACTGCCGTTCCTGCAAAGAACCCGTCTTCCGATAACCAGTTTATGGCTAAGATTTCAACAGACAGCTCAACACAGGTTTATGCAAGACCTTATGTTAAGTATAAATGCACTGTTGATATAGACGGCGATGGTTCTTATTCACCTGCAACTATTCAAACTATAGCATATGGCAATATTTGCCATGATTGAGGAGGAGTGGAATAATGAAAAAATTATATGAATCTCCTCTTGCGGAGATTGAAAAGTTTACTGTTGCGGAGCAGATCACAACATCTTGGGATATTCACGGTGATGAAACTGTGGATGATACCGAGCTTCGTGAATTCTGAATTTAAAACAATGGAGCAGAGGCATAAGCCTCTGCTCTTTTCATTTTTAATAAAATACTTGTTCCCGTTTTTTTAATGTTTGTTAAAAATTACCTTTGCAAAAATCTTCTGCTTTGATATAATTATTTTATTAAATACATCGAGCAGCTAAAGCGTAAGACCGGATGACGGCCTTGCGCTTTTTTGCATTTTTAGGAGGATTTTATGGAAAAAATTAAACTTTGGAACAAGAATTTCATTATAGTAATAGTAATTAACTTTCTTGTGTTTTTAAACCACCTTATGGTGCTTTCAACTTTCCCGTTTTTTGTGCGCGAACTTGGTTATTCAGACAGTGTTTCCGGCGCCTGCGCAACATTGTTTTCTGTTGTTGCCGTTTTCTTTCGGCCTTTTGTCGGCAAAATACTTGATTGCGGAAAGCGTAAGTCTGTTTTGCTTGTGGGATTGTGCGGAATGGCTTTGATGCCGCTTGGTTATCTTGTTGTTTACACATTTGCGGCATCCGTTTTTCTTGCCGTAATAATGCGTGTTGTGCACGGAATTTCTCTTGCTTGCTCAAACACTTCAACATCAACCGTTGCAACGGATGTTATTCCCAAGCCTCGCTTTGCAGAGGGAATGGGCATTTTCGGAATGGCAACGGCTCTCGCAACCGCATGTGCACCTGCAATCGGCGAATTTTTAATGAACAAAGGCTTCGGGCTTTTATATATTGTTTCTTGCGGCATAATGCTTTTTTCGCTTCTTTTGCTTGCATTTCTCAAAACCCCTAAGCTTAAAATCGAAAAACAACCTTTTCCTTTTAAAGATTTGATAGATAAAAACGCGCTTCCCGCATCTGCCGTTGCACTTGTTTTTCTGCTTACATATGGTGCTCTTGAAAATTATACTTTAAAATTTGCTTCCGATTGCTCCGATATAACGGTTTCCGGAGGCTTGTATTTTACCGTTATGGCAATTATGCTGCTTATAACAAGATTCTCTGTAGGAAAGGTTGCGGATAAAAAGGGCGAAGCTGTTTTTGTTTACACTTGTAATGCTTCAATGTTTCTTGCGCTGCTCGCTCTTGCTTTGTTCCCGAATAATGCGGGATTTATTGTTTCTGCTGTATTGTCCGGTTATGCTTTTGGCGGAATTGAGCCGTCTCTTCAGGCAATGGCGGTAAATATTGCACCTGCAAATAAGCGCGGTGCGGCTAATTCAACTTTTCTTTGTGCTTATGATATCGGAATCGGAATAGGAGGGGGCCTTGCGGGCGTTATGATTGATAATGCCGGTTATGAAAAAATGTTTGCTGTTATATCATTTGCAAATATTCTTTCTGTTGTTCTTTATTTCTTGTTCGGAAGAAAGCATCCGTCTTCTTTAACCTATAAAATCAAGCAAAGCAAAATGTAAACAAATAATGAATATTGTAAATAATATGTTAACAAACTATTGACCTCAATATATACAAGTTCTATAATATTTTAAAAAATAAATGGCGCAGTTCATCTGCGCCATGTTTAATTATGTGGGGTTGCTATTATGCTTAAATCTATGACCGGCTTCGGCAGAGCCGCTAAGGAAATAGACGGTTATGTTATTTCCGTTGAGCTTAAATCCGTTAATCACAGGTATTTTGAGTTCAATTGCCGACTTCCTCGCCAATATGGTTTTGCAGAGGAAAAATTAAAATCCTATATCAATTCAAGAGTTTCTCGCGGCAAGGTTGATTGCTATCTCGGAATAGAAGCTTTAAACAGCGATAATGCCGAGGTTGCCGTAAACCACACTCTTGCAAGCGCATACCTCAAAGCACTTAAAGAAATAGGCGATACCTATTCTGTTAAAGCGGACTATGGTGCGGCTTCAATCGCTAAATTTCCGGAAGTGCTTGTTGTAAAAAAAGCAGAGGAAGATGAAGATAAAGTTTGGTCTTATATTAAAGAAGTAACGGATGAAGCCATTAACAAATTCGTTGCCATGCGTGAAACAGAAGGCGCAAAAATGAAGGTCGATGTTGAATCCAGAGCCGCTTATATTCTTGATTGCGTTAAGTTTATTGAAGAGCGTTCTCCTCAAACCGTTAAGGAATATAATGATAAGCTTGTTGCCCGAGTTCACGAAATAATAGGCGATGCTTCGCTTGATGAATCCCGCATCATTCAAGAAGTTGCAATTTATGCCGATAAGGTTGCGGTTGCAGAGGAAACGGTTCGTTTGCGCTCTCACATTGAGCAGCTTGCCACATTCTTAAACAGCGAGGAACCCATAGGCAGAAAAATGGATTTCCTTGTTCAGGAAATGAACAGAGAAGCAAACACCATCGGCTCCAAGGCCAGCGATGTTTCAATTGCCCGCAAGGTTGTTGATATTAAGGCGGAAATTGAAAAAATCAGAGAGCAAATTCAAAACATTGAATAATCAGAGGTGATGTTATGAATTTGGTAAATATCGGCTTCGGCAATCTTGTTAATGCAGATAGGGTTATCTCGATTGTCAGCCCCGAATCCGCTCCGGTTAAGCGCATTGTGCAAGATGCCAAATCAAACGGCGTTTTGATTGATGCAACTCACGGCAGAAAAACAATGAGCGTTATTGTTACGGATTCTTATAATGTTATTCTTTCCTATCTTGATTTAGCAAAAATAGCAGAAAAATTCGGTGCGGAGGTTGAAGCAAAGTGAATAAAACCGGTATGATAGTTATTCTTTCCGCCCCGAGCGGTTGCGGCAAGGATACTGTTTTTAAAGAAATATCAAAAATAAGAAGCGATGTGTGCGAATCTGTTTCGGCAACCACCAGATCACCCAGAAAAGGGGAGATAGACGGCGTTAATTATTTCTTTAAATCAACAGAAGATTTTGAGAATATGATTAAAGAGGACAGCTTTCTTGAATATGCCTGCTATAACGGTTGCTATTACGGCACACCGGCAGCACCGGCTCTTGCGGCCGTTAGTAAAGGTAAAATTTGTTTTCTTATTATAGAGCGTAAAGGTGCGCAAAAGGTTATGAAAAATTATCCGGATGCTGTTTCGGTGTTCCTTATGCCGCCCGATATAAACACTCTTGAGCGCCGATTAAAAAAGCGCAACACGGAAAGCGAAGAAGCAATTAAGAATCGCCTCAAAATTGCAGAAGAAGAAATTGAATACGCCTCAACCTTTAACTATGTTATCGTTAATAACAAGCTTGGTAAAGCTGTTGAAGAATTAAATGATATTCTGGATAAAGAGCTTGAAAAGCGTAATGGTAAATAAATAAAACTAAATCACTAATAACTCATAAAGGAGATAATATTATGTTTAATCCCGATCTTAAAAAATTACTTAAAAATTGCAGCAGCAGATACTTGAACACGGTAATCAGATTCGACACGATGACGAACAGACCGCCCTCGCGCACCCACTTGGCTGCGGCGGGGTGTTTTGCCGCAAAATTATTCCATAGCTGCATAAATAGCCCCTCTCTTTCCTCAGCTGTTGCGCAGGCGCTGTTCCAGCTGTGCGTTCAGTACCAGGTTTTTCACGGCTTCTATGATCACCCGCACAAGGCCGATGATCCAGAATCCCTGTAATTCCATCACAATGCCATCCACCATGCCCATGCTGATGGCACCGCTGGTCATTTTGGCCAGGGCACGCAGCGGCATGTTGTACTGGAACAGCACATTCAGGTCCGGCTTGCCGCGCTTGTAGCTGGCGTTCAGCAGTGCGGTAAGCACCAGCCAGATCAGCCAGCCCAGCGGGCTGCGGCTGTGGTTCAGCTCGCCCAGGGTCATGTTGCGGTCAATTTTAACTTTTCCCTGCTGCACCGGGCGGCCCAGCAGGGTGGCCCATTCGTCATCCGGCACGCTCTGCACCTTGCCGCTGGTATAGTGCGGCAGATGCTTGCCCGCATAGGGGTTGGGTGCGCCGGTACCGGCCACTTCCACCACGGCGGTCAGGCGGATGTCCGCACTGGACGCGCCGACCCGCAGCTCATAGCTGCCGCCTTCCACTTCCCAGCTGTCGGTCTTGGTGTTCCAGTAGCGGAACGCCTTGTCGTCCAGCGGGATGGTCACGGTCTTGCTTTCGCCGGGCTGCAGCTGCACCTTGGCAAAGCCTTTCAGCTCCTGTGCGGGGCGGAACACTTCTGCCCCGGGTTTTGCCACATACAGCTGCACGATCTCTGCTCCGGCGCGCTTGCCGGTGTTGGTTACGGTCAAGATCACGCCATTGGACGCGGCCTGCAAATTGCTGTAGGCAAAGCTGGTGTAGCTTAACCCATAGCCAAAGGGGAATGCCACCGGCACACCGGCGGTCTGGTAATAGCGGTAGCCGACATACAGCCCCTCGCGGTACTGCACCATGCGGCCCGGCCCGGCAAAGTTATCCTTGGCGGGGGTATCCGCATAGGCGTTGACCCAGGTTTCGGCCAGCTTGCCGCTGGGGTTCACTTTGCCGGTCAGCACATCCAGCATGGCGCCCGCCCCCGCCTGGCCGCCCAGCGCACCATACACCAGGGTACGGCAGTGTTTGAGCCACGGGGTTTCCAGCGAAGCCCCTGCGCTGAGCACCACAACGGTGTTGGGGTTGGCCTGCTGCACGGCCTTTAACAGTTCGATCTGGTTGTCCGCAAGGCGCATATCGCCGCGGTCCAGACCCTCACTTTCCTTGATTTCATCCAGCCCCAGGCAGAGCAGCACCACTTCGGCCTTTTGGGCCAGGGCTACAGCCTCGGCCTGTTTGGCGGCATCCGGTTTGCCCTGACGGTCAAAGCCGGGGGCAAAGCCCACGCTGGCCAGGCCGCTCTCTTTCAGGCAGTCCAAAAAGGTATCCACCTTGATGGAGTTGACCGCGCTGGAGCCAGCGCCCTGGTACCGCGGTGTCTGGGCAAAGTCGCCGATCACGGCAACTTTTGCGCCCTCGGCCAGCGGCAGCAGGTCGTTCTCGTTTTTCAGCAGCACAATGCTTTCGGCTGCGGCGCGGCGGGCCAGGGCGTGGTGAGCGTCCGCATCAAAGGTGCGGCTGTGGGACTGCACGGCGGCATGGGTATCAAACACCAGCGTCAGCAGCTCGTCCAGCCGGGCGTCCACATCTGCTTCGGTAATTTTGCCACTCTGCACAGCCTGCATCAGCTCGCGCACCGCGTCCCCGCCGGGGGCGGGCATTTCCAGCGTGGAGCCGTTCTGCACGCCCAGGGCATGGTCATTGCTGCCGCCCCAGTCCGTTACCACAGCGCCGTCAAAGTCCCACTCCCCGCGCAGGATGTCCATTAACAGGTGGCGGTTCTCGTTGGCGTAAGTTCCGTTGATGAGGTTATAGCTGCTCATGATGGTCTTGGGCTTTGCTTCCTTGACCACGATCTCAAACCCGGTCAGGTACAGTTCCCGCAAAGTGCGTTCATCCACCACGGAATCCGACGCCATGCGGCGCAGTTCCTGGCTGTTGACGGCAAAGTGCTTGGGGCAGGCCGAAATACCGTTGGACTGGATGCCCCGCACATAGCTCGCGGCCATTTTGCCGGAAAGATACGGATCCTCGGAGAAATACTCAAAGTTGCGTCCGCACAAGGGGCTGCGCTTGGTGTTCAGGCCCGGCCCCAGCAGCACGGCAACTTCCTGCGCGGCGGCTTCTTCGCC
>OHPO01001022.1_pt1 | contig 13659 bp, 19 predicted proteins | sample 1577741 | NCBI WGS metagenome assembly OHPO01 (sample SAMEA3879574, study PRJEB24766) | human gut metagenome | biome: human-associated habitat; feature: feces | place: USA | collected 1985/1987
GAACCTTTTTTGCAAAAAAGGTTCTAAGCCGCCGGAGGCAAAGCCTTAAAATCCATCGATTTATGAACTAAATGGTAAATTTGCGCCGCATGGAACAACGAGCGCGCCGGTTATGCTATAATCCAATGTGCAGCAACACTTTGCTTTTAGTGAGGTAAAATATGAATGATTTCAGCAGCAATCAGCGCCAGAATTGGAAGCGCGGCGCCCAAAACGGCTACGGCGGATTTGATAAAAGCGGACGCGGGCCATCAAAGAAAAACCGGCGCAGACATACGCCCATATGGCTAATGGTATTCGCGGACACCATCGCAATCGGGCTTTTTCTGTGCGTATTTTCCTACTTTCACCATGTAAACCCCATATACAGGCACGACGACCCCATAGAGCTTCCTCAAAGCACCACTGCCCCGCCCTCAATAAACGCGGCGGACCCCACGCCAAGCGGCGCGAGTCCATCCGCCAGTCCTGTGCCGACCGACGAAGCCGCGGGCAACTTCGCGGGAAAGTTCCTGAACGCCGGCGAAGCGCCCATAAAGACCGCTACCACCTATAAAAGCGAAAACGTAAACGTGACCATTGAAACCCGAAACGCGGGCAGCGCCGTTTACCACATAGCGGATATCTATGTTACGGACGTAAAATTCATAAAGACCGCTATGGCGGGCGGCGAATACGGCTCAAGCTGGAAGAACAGGGCCCCTGTCAATGAAATCGGCGCTTCTGTAAACGCCTTTGTAGCGATAAACGGCGACCAGTGCACCGCGCACCGCGAAGGCGTTGTAGTTAGAAACGGCACGCTTTACCGCGACACGGTATACCGCGACGTATGCGTGCTCAACTATGACGGGACGCTCGAAACCATACCTCAGGCCCAGTTTGATATATCAAGAATAAAGGAAAAGGGCGCGTGGCAGGTATGGTCGTTTGGGCCTATGCTTCTGGATAATGGAAAGCCGATGACCCAATTCAACAGCGACGTGATGAGGGTAAACCCCAGAAGCGCCATTGGCATGATAGAACCCGGGCATTACGTATTTATTGCCGTGGATGGCCGCGGCGACTCCTCAGGCATGTCGCTTGAGGAGCTTTCGAAGCTTTTCTATGACCTTGGCTGCGTTACCGCCTACAACCTCGACGGCGGCGACACCTCGGCGATGGCGGTGGACGGAAAGATCTACTCCACGCCTTCCGGCGAACGCGACGCAACGGACATCATATACGTTGGAATGGATTAGGAGGCTGCAATGTTAAAAAAAATACTTCCCCACTTTTGTATTATACTTTCTGTCGTGATGCTTGTGTTCCTGATAATAGACCAGGTAAACTCGGCCATGGCCTTTATCAACAATCAGGGGACAAAGGTGATAATGATAGTTTTTTCCCTGCTCGTGCTGCTCATGTCCATTCTCTATATAGCCGACCAGCGAAAGAGCTGAGGAAGCGGCTTTGCAGACTTTTTACGGCTCCGCGCCGCTGCGCAACTCCCTTACATGGCGGTGCGGAGCCGTTTTTAACCGGCACGCCCCAGAGCGGGACTTCCTGTTTCTGAGTAACCCCGTCCCGATTCGGCCTGTCACCATATAAAAAAGGGTTTCATATTATGATCATGTGAATAATCTGTGTGGAGAGCGCATGCAGACATGTTCTCAGACTGTCAAAAAACCCTGGTATTGTCAGGGTACGCAGCCCTCGGCTTTAAATCCGGCGCAGGACCTGGCCGCCGTGTACGTGCCAGCGTCAAACAGCCTGGCAAACGCCCAGCATCAGGGAATAAAGGGCTCAAATCCGTACACCCTTCAGAACAGCGGCCACGGCGTCTTCTATGACGGGCTTGAGCGGTTTAACGAAGTATTCCTCTACGCGATTGAGGAGCCCTGCTGATTATCCCGCCTTACAATCCATACTTAAAACATGGGGTCCGGCGCTGTTACGGACCCTTTGAGCGTTAAAGCGCGCGCGTTCCCTGCCTCAGGCAGCCCGCCGCCCCTAACGCGCGCCGGCGGCATTGCGCTGAAACGGATGATAGCCTAACGCTTTACGGCCGCGCGCCCTTTGTTTCCATTCTGCGCTGGTATGCTGACCGTATCTCCTTCAGTTCTCAGTTCATAATCTATACGGCGTTATCATAATCATGCCGCCGGCTCTGTTCCACATAAATATTTACCCGACATACAAAGCCGCCCTCTCCCGCCTTACATTTGGGCAAGGGTTAGCATCCTCATTACGGTTCCCTCACATCTCCAGCTTATCCCCCGCCCCTGAGCAATCCGACAAAACAGGACGCACAAGACCTATCAGCGGGTTAAAATCAGCCGTCCTCGTCCAGCCAGACGGCCTGAACGGCTGTTCGCGGCCTCTAGCCGATGCGCTATCGGGTTTTCCCGCTCTGAGGGAACGCTAGACTGTGCAATAATAAAGGGGTCCGGTGCGGTTTTACTCACCATGAATGGGCTGACGGAGATTTCCCAATTTGCGCGGTCGGGATTTTTACCACCAGCTCGTACCTCCGCTTGGAAGTACAGCCCGAATAAACCGATAAACCGGCCGTGCCCATACAGGCTTTACCCCGCCCCGCGGACCAAAGCCGCTATGCGGTGGCAAGCCCTAAAGGGCAATGCCCGGACCCCGTTATATAAAGCCGCCGCCCTTGATCTGGGTGAAGATGATATATGCCAATGCGGTATGCGCCGCTGGAGGAATCCGGCGCGCCTTCCGGACGATTATCAGTGGTATTGCGCGATTTGCCCGCCGGCCACACGGTCCACAGCGGTGAACCGTCCGCTTACAGGCTGAAGGGGGCTTAGGGCGGCGGCATAAAGCGGCCTTAACCAGTATGGTATAAAGGGCGTTTGCCGGCCGGAGCCGGAGGCTCCCATGCCTTCCCCGCTCTCAGCCGCACCCGAACCCTTTTAAAACCGATTTTAGACATAATACCAAGGTTTCGGGCAATATTTTCACGCCTTGCAATATTAATTGTAACCTGAAACAGGTTGTAGATCAAGATTAAAATCGCCAATATATTAACCTCCTCTTCAAGGTGCTACAAAGGTATTCCCCGACAGCGACATCCATGCCGCAACGCAGCCGCGGGCCGGATGCCTGTGCCCGCGGCGCGCATGCCGGACGGAGCGGTCCCGCCCTGGTTTATACAGGCGGAGCTGTCCAATTACTTCGTTTATCAGCGGTATCCGCCGGACGATTATAAAACACGCAAAAATCATAACCTAATACAGGTTTGATGCGTAAGTTTACCATTAAATGTATTATTATTTTTTTGAGGGATTACCGTGTATAGGCGAATAAGGGATTTTAGGGAAGACAATGATCTTACCCAAACACAGGTGGCTAAGATGCTGGGCATGTCGCAGACAGGCTACTCTAAGTACGAGACGGGCGAGAATGATATTCCCACCTATGTATTGATAAAACTATCGGATTTCTACAATACAAGTGTGGACTATCTTCTCGGCCTTACCGATGAGATGCGGCCGTACGTACGAAGAGAGGACAGGTCCTGACTTTTTGTACTCATAAGCAGGCCGTATCCGGCGCTGCTATATTGTCAATCAAGCCTTAATGGGCTTCCTTTTATAACCCCTACATTTTTAAAGGAAGCCCCGGGCTTTTCTGTCCTGAAACGAGGACCGTGGTCGGACGCGCTTTACGCTGCGCCGCGTTTTTTTGCGTCCGGCGGACATGCCCATCTATATAAAACCCCTGCTCTAAGCCCTATAGGAGGAACCGGCCAGGCCCTGCGGGCGCCGGAGGAGGCCGCCGGCGCCCATTGTATCCCTAACCAGGGCCGGCTTCCCCGTCCGCGCCGCCATCCCGTCCGGAGGGGAGGGCGTTCCTTCCGGGGGGAATATAGCGCGGGCTTATTGGCAGCGGCTCGGGGCAGTCGGTAAGCCCTGCAAGATATGTTATTGTGGTGCCGTACAGGTCAGCAAGCATCGCCAGCGTTTTTACGGGTACGGCCCGCCTCCCGCTTTCATAGCCCCTGTAGGTCGATACCGGCATGGACAGGAGGTTTGCGAGCTGTTCCTGTGTAAGATGATGCCTGAGCCGCATTGATTTAAGCATATAAGTCGCTCGGATTGTTTTTATAGCTTCCGGAATACTGAATTACCTTCTTAGTTTGCTGCACTTGGATTGGACTGAATGGTTTAAGCGCCATCTATATTTGATCCTATATAGAGCATTTATCATCCGAATCTTTTAAGCAACTCCTATCGCTTTCCCGTTTTATCTCTTGTTCAATACATCTTCTTGTATACAACATCGCCCTTATCAGTTCTAAGATCCGTGCCTGCTTGTCGATAGTCAGCTTGCTTACATATTCAATTATTTCATCTAACACCTTATCATCTTCGCTGCTATTAAAAGACTTCATTTTCCTTTCCCCATTTCATATATGTATTATAAATTCATTGTTTTGCTTTATAAAGTCATGATACTATCGCCCAATTATCTTGTCAATACTATATAATGACTTTATAATTCTATATTGACTTGGTAATGCATACTTGTGTATTATTATTGTATTACATTGTAAGGAGATACTAAAATGAGCGTTTCAGGAAGGTTAAGACAGGCACGTAAATCAAAGGGTTACACTCAAAGCAGGCTGGCCGAATCTATCGGCGTTTCTCGTGGAGTAATCGCCAATATCGAATACAATAAGACTCAACCTCATCCTTTGGTTTTACAGGCGCTTTGTTCGGTATTGGACATTAATCAGAGCTGGCTTATAACCGGTAAAGGCAAAATGGAGAGAGACGACTTGGACAAGAGCGACAGTATGATGACTGAGATAGTTGACTGCGCAAGTATTCTATCGCTTAACGAGAAAAAGTATATTCTTGATTCCATTAAAGTCTATATGAATCACAGAAATAGTATCAAAAACGAATAATTTTGTTTTATGTCTTACAGGGAATTAATGGCCCTGGCAGTTTCTTTTCAACAAAACCGCCATGGGATGTCCTGTCAGGCCTGCTTTATGTTCTGTAAGGACATAAAGCAGGCCAAGCTCAATGCTATGGATTTAAAGCTACAGGCGGACTACAGCATTGAATAACGCTATTGATTATTGGGTTTCAAAATTTAAGCCATCTCTCCCCTCCATTTCCTGCGGCGATAGAATTGAAATTTTATTCTCTGGAATTTCCAAACCCCAATTATCCCAACCGATATAGTTTTTGCGGGCAAACAGTTCGATCTTGTTTTGTTTAGGAAACATTCTTGTAATTCCGTCAATCACGGTCTCGGGTTTTTCGCTATGTTTACCCCTGCGCACCGAAATAAGTTGCTTCACGTTTCTTGCCCCCCTCGGCGTGGGAATTCGCCCCCTTTTAAAGACAAGGCAAAACTCCGTTTGAGATAAGGTATACCTCCCAGGGTTATGCACCTGCTTGTCCCAGACAAATGCCATAGTCTTATATTCAAATCCCCATGACGAGCCAAGTTCAATAGCGTTTGCCATTTGAGGTCCGGTAGTCCACATAAACAGCAGACAGTCGTCAGAGGCAATGGAATTGACATCCAACTGCTTTAGTTCCTTCAGTTTCAGTGTAGGATACTTGAAAATTGCAGCGCTAATAAAGATATTTTTTTCAAATCCCACGTTCTCAGTTTTAATGCTTGATTTATCGTACTGCATCTTTCCGCTATAGTCCCACGGCGGATCAGCATATATAACATCGTATTTTCCCGCCGGCAAGGGCGGATAGATTTCATCAAGCGGATTTATTTTCGCAAGGCGTTTAGCCTCTGGATTATATTTTGAATAACCGCTTATATTTAATATGTCGCTTTTAGACATTGCTTCAATCCCTTTCCCCGTACTTAAATATATTTTACTCAATTTTGGGTTGGGAGTCAACAACGCCTGTTGCTTAAAGTCCGTTGACTCAAAGGCTTAATATAGTATTATTTTATCAGGAGGCAAAATATGATTACAAAGTTATTTGGTAACCGTATTCGTGAATTAAGAGTTCAAGCAAACTTAAGCCAAGAAAAATTTGCGCTTCAAATAAATATGGATAGAACTTATCTTGCGTCTGTTGAAGGCGGAAAACGCAACATATCAATAGAGAATATATATAAAATCGCAAATGGTTTGGGAATTACATTAGAAGAACTATTTAAGGGAATGTAAATTGGAGGTATGTTATGGCAAGCCAACAACTTAGGAAAAGGGCGAATTGGCAGACAATCAGCGGTGCAAAAGCGCTAAAAACAGAGGGTTTGTTTCAGGTTGCGTTACAAAGCGCCTTGGACGCATCATATCCTAATCAATTCATTGTTGATAGACATCTAAAGGAATTCAGCGATAATTTAAGACGGGGAAGCCCCGCTTCCCCGCCTTAAATGGTCAATGGTATTTTATTTAGGTAAATCTTAGTGAAACGGGGTCCTCATACAATCATACGCATCACCTTTCCTGTAACGGTCGTAAAGTACATAGTCCCTAGCAGATTAATACCCATCAATTAAAGTATAAACCATATTTTAGTAAATTCATAGGGGTTTCTTTTGTTTATTTTTGCGGAAATTTGCGATGCTCACGCAGGGCTGCCGTTCAAGACATATGAGTGCCCGCGCGGAGGGACCTTCAGCGGCAGTCAGCGCCCCGTAAGGCGCCCCTTCCCAATGCCGGCCTTTACGCCTCCTTGAGATAGTAGCGCGGATTGAAAGCAAAGCCGTCGATCCTCAGCTCAAAATGCAGCCCGAAACCGCCGATTTCCAGCTCGCCCGCCGTGCCTACCATCTGCCCCTGCTCCACCCTGTCGCCCAGCTTGACAAGCGAGCCGGACAGTTTTGCGTATCGGGTCAAAAAGCCGTTTCCGTGGTCTATCTCCACCACCAGCCCATATCCTCCCCGCTCCATAAGGCAGGTAACCGTGCCGGAGCACGACGCCACGACGTCCGCGCCCTCTAAGGACGAATAGTCCAGCCCCAGATGCATGGAACCGTTATAACGCCCGAAATTGAGCGCTATGCTGCCCTCTATGGGGCGGATAAACTCAAGGCTGCCGGCGTCGCGGCCCTTTTTACCCTCGTCCGGCCCGGGCTTTCCATCGCGCGGCTCAAGCGTGCCCACGCTGATTACGGCGTCTACCGCTTCAAGCGCGACATAATCCTCCGTAACCCGTGTCTCCTCCACCACCCCGTTTATCAGCACCGATTCAGTGGTCTTTACATGCCTGCCTTCCCTGCCGTATCTTTTTAACACGCGCATACCCTTCATAAGCGCGCCGTTCTCCTCAACCTTCGTGCTGTAAGGGATAGGCTCCAGCTCGGACTCCGTAAGGCGGCACCGCACCCTGACGGGCGTGCTCTCGGAGGTAAGCCTTTCGTACGCCTCGCTGCTGGCGTCCGCCTCCGCGTCCCCCGCCGCTTTTACCAGTTCGACCTGATTCATAAACTCGGCCGCGCTGGCGTTGGATATAAAGCGGTAGTGCTCCAGCACCTCGTCGAGCAGCGTAACCGCCGCCTCATAGCTGCTGAGCACGGCTACGCTTTCGCCGTCGACCACCACCGCCGTCTTAACGAACTCCGGCGTGGCCGTGGGTTCGGCTGTGGCGCCTGCCGAAGCCGAAGGGGCGGCCGTGACCATGGAGGCCGCTGGCGTGGACTGAGCGTTGTCCCTGTTTGGTATAACGTTTACAGGCTCAAACTTGCCCAGCAGGATGCACGCCGCCACTATAACGGCCGCAAAGGCGCACAGCGCTGTTGCGATAAAGCTGCGGCCAGGCCGTTTTTGCGTATTATTGGTGTTTGCGTCTTCATTCATGGTATTGATTATAGCTCAAATGCGGATATGTGACAAATGGATTTTGCGTGTATTGATTTTAATGCCGGATTATGTGAAGATTTGCTGAGTGATGTATTGCATGGGATTTGATATTATGTTATGATATATATGAATGTAATATGTATTTATGGTTTTCAGGAGTGGAGTGCTGGAATATGTATCACAAAATCCCTGCGGAAATAGAAACCGATCAAATGGCAATAAGAAACAATACGCTTTCATTTGAAAACCACTTTTTGCAGATAAGCAATATATCCCAGGTCTCAAAGAGCCGTCAGTCGAGAATGTCTTACTCCAAAGCCCCGTTTATACTTATAATAATAGGAGCAATTCTGTTGGCGCTGTTTTTTATAGACCCTCAGCTGTGGGTAATAGCTTTGGGGCTTATTCTGATAGCTATAGGCAGCGTCAAGATAGCAAAAGTGGACAGGTATAACAGAAGTCTTGGCGGCTATTTGACAATACTGCTTAACTCGGGCAGCAGCTTTCATCTGTACTCGCCAAACTATGACTTTCTGGACGACGTAATGAAAGTGATTATGAGCTGCGCCGACAGCGGGCGGGCCAACTATGTAATAGACCTGAAAAACTCTGTAATAACGGTGGGGAACTATAACAAGGTAAACATGGGCGAGACGCCAGAAATGGAGGAACCGGCGAATGGATAGCATTAACATTGAAGGGTCGGTCATTACCGTAGGCGACAACAATACGGTGGTATGCAATACAAAGGACGATACGGACTGGGCCGCGCTCAAGCGCGACCTGTTCGACGCTGTAAGAAGGCTTCCCGACGCCTCGCCGGAGCTCAGAGCGGCGCAGGCGGCGTACGACTATGTATGCAAAAAGGATAAAAAGGGGCTGCGCGCCTATATAAAAAGCCATGCGGCCGCATTCAGCACCCAGATGTTTTACGGGGTCGCCAGCGGCATGCTCGTTGAGCTTATCAAAAGCGCGATAGGATGAATGTCAACCGCCCGCCGGAGCCATGGGTAGTAAAAGGCAGGCGGGCCGTCCGTTTTTATTATGGGCTGATATCCCCTTGTACGGGAACGCTTTTAAACTATAGTTTACATATAAAACCTACGGAATATAGACCGCCTATGCTGAGCAGGCAGGAGACGGAACTGGCGCTTAAACTGAGGCCCCACGCTTTTGGTGCGGAAAAATGGCAGGCTCTTTATTCCCTGAGCCAACACCCCTGTACGGGGCCGTTTCAGTAAGCTATAATACATTAATATTAACCATAGAACGGAGAACGCCTATGCTGAACAGGCAGGAGACGGTGCTGGCGCTCAAACGCCAGCTTGCGCTGGACCTAAACTGCGCCATCTCGGATTTTGACAGTGACGCGAACATAATAACCGTGCCTGCCATACGCCATGGCAGACGCGAGTATATCAGGGGCGCATTTTTCTTTTCGATGGCCACAATGGGTAAAAACGCCGTCATATCCGCGGACGGGGCGCTGCATTCCTGGCTTAGGGACTATGCGGCCTCAAAGCCGGGGCATTATCTGTTTGAGCACGGCTCCCTTATGGAGATCGAAGGACAGCTGGCCCCGCACGGAAAGCGCCTGTCGCAGAGCCATCACATGTTCCTCCCGCGTCCCGGGTTTATAGAAGTTAGGGCCGGCGTCAAGGTAAAGTGGTATGAAACGGACGATATTATGGGCCTTTACGGGGGCGGGTTCCCAAACGCCCTGTGCAAAGAATTCGACCCAAAGCGCCCCGACATGCTGGCCGTGGCCGCGCTTGACAAAGGCGGGGATATAATGGGGCTTGCCGGCTGTTCGGCGGACTGCCCGGACATGTGGCAGATCGGCATAGACGTATTCCCCGCGTTCAGGGGCAGGGGAATCGCCACGGCGCTCGTTTCGCTGCTTAGAAATGAAATACTGAAAAGGGGTTATATCCCGTTTTACGGCACAAGCCTGTCCAACCTGCACTCATGGAACGTAGCGCTCAACAGCGGCTTTTATCCCGCATGGGTAGAAATAGTCACCGTTGAAGAGGATTGAAAACAAAGCGCCCCCCGCTGGGAACGCCCGGAAATGGCTGCATAAGTCATTACGCTAATGCCTGAATATTGAAATTTGTTGCGCCTTTGACCCGGGAAAGCCAATTCGAACGGGACAAGGTCATACCCCGCCTTGCCCGTTCCTGCAATTACGCTTGCCGGCAAGTATCTCAGACAGCGGGAGCGCCCGCGCGTTAAATATCCCTAAACGGCTGGCGATAAACGCCCCGTCCACCGCGTCGGAGCACATAAACATAAGCCTATGAGCCTATACCCTCAAGCCAGCCGCCTATATCCGCGAGCATGGGATTTTCGGACAGCGAGAGCGCTCCCATCTCATGCGCGTTAAACCGGCGGCCTTTCAATATCCCTGGCAGCGAGCGGATAAACGCCTCATCCATCGCGTCGGAGTACGCGGTTGCATCAAGTATCGTCCCATCCTTAATCCTGAAGCAAAGCTCCACCCCGCCCCATGAAAAGCGCGCGTCGAACTGAACGTCGAACTCGGGCGTTTTCCCCATGCGCCACTCCCACGACGCATGCCTCAAGCTCGGAAAGTCCGCGCCTGTCCAGCGAAGCCTCGCCGATGCGGACGAATTCCCCGTATTCGGCCTTAAATGCGGCCTCCACCGCCGCGGCCATCGAATCAATGGTGATATCGGGGTTAAGCTCCCTGAGGTTTGCCACCCGCGAACGAACGCTGTCCACGCCCTTGCTCCTGAGCTTGTCCGCGGACGGAACCAGGTACCGCGACAGCTTGTCCATATCCACATCCACAAGAATTGTGCCGTGGTGGAGCCCCCTGTCGCGCGAAAAGCAAAACGCGTTGCCCGAAAATTTGCCGCCGCCAGCCGTGACAAGGTCGTTCCTTCCCGTAAACCCGGCGTCGATCCCCTGCGAACGCACCGCCCCGAGTATCACCCCGAGCTGCCTTTCAAGATCGTAACCTCCGCGCGGCGTTATAAACGTGAAGTTCAGGTTGCCCATGTCGTGAAATACGGCCCCTCCTCCCGACGTGCGCCTTGCGAGCCGGCCGCCTTCGCGCTCTAGCAGGTCCGCGCGGCACTCCTTCCACGCGTTTTGATTGCGCCCTATGACAACGGTATTCCTGTTCTGCCAAAGATACAGTACGGTCCCTTCGCCGCCCGAAGTAAAGAGTAGCTCCTCCAGCGCCAGGTTGTGCCATGGATCAGTGGAAACCGAGGTTATAACCGTATTCATAACGCATCCTCCCGTACGCAGCCCATCCTTGCCGTCAATCCTCTATTGCCTCCCTGCCCTTTGGAATAAGTATATCTACAAAGTCCGTAATCAGGTCTATCGCCTGGTCGACATACCGCCTGTACATCACGTCCTGCGTGCCCTCGCGCAGCGGCGGCATCAGCATGTTGTCCCAGTTGCCTATCATGAGGTCCGCGCTCTCACCGGTAAGCCGGATGAACAATCCCGCCTTTGGCGCAACGTTTCGCACGCACGCCCTGTAGTTTAAAATCATGCCGCACAGCCGCTCGTCCAGGCATTCGGCGTCCTCCGGCTTTATGCACAGCACCTCAAAGTATCTGGCAAATTCCCCGGTGCCGGCGTTTGGCACAAGCTGCTCTTCCCTGTGCATCCTGTGGCGCAGCCCCTCGGTATGCTCAACGCCTTTGGGCCTTATGATAATGTCGGGGAAATCATAGCCTGTAAGCCCCAGCATGCGTATCAGCTGGGCCTGGTACGTGGGCTTTACCTCGGGGCTTAGCTTGCCGCGCGCGTTATGCTTGAAGAGCACGTGCGACGTATCGAACACCACGCCCCGGTACATGGCCGCGAAGCGGCGACGTGTTAAATACGTCCTGCCCTTTTCAATAAAGCCTATTTCCGTTACATCCTCCTTGCTAAGCCCGTTTTTCGCGCTGTAGGCATACTTGCCAAACGCCTCCTCAAACCTTGGGAAAACGTATTCCTCCTCAAAGGTCGTATAAAACCGCTTCTCCGACGTGTCCACGAACACCCCCGCATACACCAGCGAAAGCGCCACAAACGCAATTCCTATGTAAAACGAATAGGGGATCTTCATGAACATGCCCAGTACGATGATAAGGCCTCCGACAGCCAGGAGCGCAAACGTAACATAGGAATGGCGCCTGCGCTTCATCGCGCATTCATCAAGCTTTTTGGACGGACTCATAGTATCTTCTCCTGTCTTATGGTGTGTCGCGAGCACGGCCATGAGCCGTGCTCTTTATACATAAAAGTTTTTACGGTTTTTATCCCGTTTATATCATGACCCGTAGAGGAAGTGCATTGCAAGCGCCCCATATACGTTGAACATAATGGCCAATATGCAAAGCAGGCTCTCATACCGCTTCAGCGGCCAGACGTGGCAGCCCTGCGCGTTTTTAACGGCGTCCTTGTCCACAGGCTCCAAATCCTTGGCCCCATACGCAAGATAGAACAGCACCAGAGGGATCATGTCCACGGTGTAGCGGGCGCCGAACTGCCAGCCGCCGAAGGTCTTATGCGCGCACAGCAGAAGCAGGTTGAGCACGATTGCCGCGATGGCCGCAATCCGCACCGCGTCTAGGCGCTTTTTAAGCGTGTCGGCGAGTATACGCACAAACAGCATTATGAATATCGGGTTGGCAATGAAGAATATGAACCCGTTGAATATCGAATATTCAAGCTTCAGCCCCTCTCCAAAGGTTATAAAGTTAAGGAAGATATTTTTGAGGTTCTGAGGTATATAGCTGAGATTGAACTGGCCCTGGGGAGCGGCCAGGAACTCGGGCAGGTAGTTATGCCCAAACTCAAACGGGTTATTGAAGCGCGCGGCGTTATACCACATATAGGCGCCTGCAATCAGCATAGGGATGATAAAGCAGGACCACTGCGAAAGCGCGGTTTTGAAGAATCCCTTTGAACCCTCCTTAGCCTTGTCGCGAGTATAGAAATATACGAACAGCACCAAAAAGCCAACCGCTGAGAACGGCCTGCAGCCCACCGCCAGCGCAACCAGCGCATAGGCGGTTTTCCTCTTATCCGTAAGCGCGCAGTATACCGCCGCGATCAGCAGCAGCATATTCAAAAGCTGGGCTTGGAACCACACGCCGCCGGACGTGCTCATCCACATGGCGTTTGATCCCCATACGACAAGCATGGCAAGGAGCGAGGCCGCGCCCTTTTCCATGTTTACAACCCTTAGAACCTTGTAAGCCAAAAGCGCGGTAATTATCCCGTAAAGGGCCGATATAAAGTTGCTGGGCACATTTGCCCCGAATATAAAGGTAAGCGGCAGCACGACCACGCTTGGAACCGGAGGGAACGACACATAGTACTTGCCCTCGAATATCGCAAGTTCCAGGTATTCGTAATTTCTTCCCAGATCCAAGCGGCCCTCGCGCCAGGATAGCGCCTGGAGCGTGTAGCTGTCCCATGAGTTGTACGAAAAAAGCGTACCCCCGAACAAATCATGAATCAGGACGTAGCCAAGCAGCATTATGATAACGATGCCGAGCATATTAAGATCAAAAAGCGACCGTTTCTTCTCAGGAAGTTTTTCCATTTGTGCTCCTTTCGACCTGCAGTTATATATATCAAATTAATTATACAGGAATTGGGCACAGTTGGCAATAAGGCCCCGCTCAAAGAGAAATTTTGATGGGCGTGGTTTGTTCCGGCCAAAACGGGTTTTGGTAATTGCCTCCGGCGGCTTAGAACCTATTACCGCCATAGGCGGTTCAAAAAACGGATTCCTCCGTTTTTTGAGTTTTTCCGCACTCGTTAAGCTCACCGCTCACGAGTGCGCAAGGTGTAATTTTGGCCGTACACGCCGCCCAAAA